>CAJDTN010000001.1_pt1 | contig 99632 bp, 93 predicted proteins | sample 7389801 | NCBI WGS metagenome assembly CAJDTN01 (sample SAMEA7055653, study PRJEB34461) | soil metagenome | biome: terrestrial ecosystem; feature: Peninsula; material: soil | place: Antarctica | collected 2016
TTCGCTTGCCATCGTTGCCGATGACACCCCACGAACCTTTCGTCCGTGGCGAGCCGCCCATTCTACATCGCTTTTTACCTCCGTCAACACCCTCGCATGAAAACTTTCTGGCGCGGTTTGGGGCAGGTAGCTCCGACAAAAGGACGTGTCGTCGAAGGGGCAAGCATCATAGCGCCGCCTCGCTCCCGAGGGAAGGGCCTGCGTGAATTTCAGGGGCAATCCCGATCATCCTGAGACGACGTTGAAGGCAGGTACCAGGACACAGCGCGGCGAAACCGCATGCGGCCCCGCCACGGGGTCGGCCAGCGGTAACATTTCCGGACTTTGGCTCCGGGCCGCATGCCGGGCCGGTGTCGTGGCCAGCGAAGGCCCGCAGGCCAACGCAGCGCCAGATCCCGGAGTCCGGGCAGGCAACGAGGGCTCCGGCAGCAGGCCGACCCGATAGGGAATGAGGTCTTCCGGGCGCAGACGTTCCAAGGCGTCCCAGTCGTCTTCAAAGGGAATGAACTGCAACATGGGATGCTCCTCAGTCTGGCGCGCTATCGATTGTGCGCAGGAACATCAGAACAGGTGATCCGGCCGATGCGCTGACGGAATCTGACTGTTCGCGGGCGGGATTCTGCGTTCAGTCGATCTCGATCATTTCGAAGTCGTCCTTGGTCGTGCCGCAGTCCGGGCAGGTCCATGTCTCCGGCACGTCCTCCCAGCGTGTGCCGGCAGGAATGCCTTCGTCGGGCACGCCTACCGCTTCGTCATAGATGTAACCACAGACGACGCACATCCATTGACGCGAGGCGGTGGCTTCGGGGGAACTCTGGCTCATGGTCGGGCTTCTTCAGATCACGTGGGGAATAGGACATTCTCGCAACTCGACCGACAATACGAAAGCACAACGATCCCATTTCGCCAGCAGACACGCCTCAAGGAGGCCCGCACTTGAACATTCTTGCCCCACTCACAGGCGGCGGCCTTTATGCGATCACCAACGGGCCGCGCCCCGGCCTGCGGGACGCCGTGGCGCAAGCGCTGAGCGGCGGCGCGCGGCTTGTGCAGTACCTGGACGAGGAGCCAGACGATGCACGCCGGCACGCCGAGGCCACGGCGATCCTGCAACTGTGCCGCTCCCGCGGTGTGCCGCTGGTGATTCATGAGGATCTCGACCTGGCGCGTGCCATCGGTGCCGACGGCGTGCACCTCGCCCATTCCGTGGACCGGGTCATCGCGGCGCGTGCTTGTCTCGGGCCTGCCGCGATCGTTGGCGTTGCCTGCCGGGATTCCCTGGAGCATGCCCGCGCCGCGGCGCGGGCGGGTGCGAACTACGTGTCATTCGGCGCGATGTTCCCCTCTCCGACCAAGCCGAAGGCGGCGATCGCGTCGATTGACCTACTGAGGCAAAGTGCCGCGCTCGGCGTGGCGCGAGTAGCGATCGGTGGCATCACGCCGGACAATGCCCCGGTGCTGATCGAAGCCGGCGCCGACTATGTCGCCTCGATTTCCTCGCTGTTCGGAGCACCCGACGTGCGCCACGCGGCGCAACGCTTCGCCCAGCTGTTTCCCCCAGTCCAGCCCTTGAGAACCTGATGACGATCAACCACGAACTGTTCCAGCGCGCCCTTCCACTGATGCCGGGCGGGGTGAATTCGCCGGTACGCGCGTTCAAGTCGGTCGGCGGCGAGCCGTTCTTCACCGAGCGCGCTGATGGGCCGTACCTGTGGGATGTCGAAGGCAAGCGCTACATCGACTACGTCGGCTCGTGGGGCCCGATGATCGTTGGCCACAATCACCCGTTAGTGCGCGAAGCGGTGGAGCGCGCCATCCGGAACGGGCTTTCGTTCGGCACGCCGTGCGCCGCCGAGGTTGCCATGGCCGAGACGATCACCCGCCTGATTCCGTCGGTGGAAATGGTGCGCATGGTCAACTCCGGCACCGAGGCCACGATGTCCGCAGTCCGGCTTGCCCGCGGCGCTACCGGCCGCAGCAAGATATTGAAATTCGAAGGTTGCTACCACGGCCACAGCGACAGTTTTCTGGTCAAGGCCGGCTCCGGAGCACTGACCTTTGGCGTACCGACCTCGCCGGGCGTGCCAGCAGCCACTGCCGACCTCACGTTGACCCTGCCCTACAACGACCCGGATGCAGCAAGGGCCTTGTTTGCCGAGCAGGGCCACGAGTTGGCCGCACTGATCATCGAGCCGGTTGCCGGCAACATGAACTGTATCCCGCCGGCGGATGGCTACCTGCAGGGCCTGCGTGAGTTGTGCACGAAGTCCGGCACCGTGTTGATCTTCGATGAGGTGATGACCGGTTTCCGCGTTGCACTCGGTGGCGCCCAGGCGCACTACGGCGTCACGCCGGATCTCACCACGTTTGGCAAGATCATCGGTGGCGGCATGCCAGTGGGCGCCTACGGTGGCCGCCGCGACTTGATGGAGCAAATCGCGCCATCCGGCCCGGTCTACCAGGCTGGCACGCTGAGCGGCAACCCGGTGGCGATGGCGGCCGGCCTGGCCATGCTTGAACTGATCCAGGTGTCGGGCTTCCATGAACAGCTGGCTGCCCGCACGCGCCTGTTGACCGATGGCCTGCAATCGGTCGCCGACGACGCCGACGTCGCATTCAGCACCAATCGGGTCGGTGCCATGTTCGGCATTTTCTTCAGCGCTGAGACGGTGGACAGCTACGCCAAGGCGGTCGCCTGCGACAGCGATGCCTTCAATCGCTTCTTTCATGCCATGCTCGAACGCGGCGTGTACTTGGCACCGTCCGCCTTCGAGGCTGGCTTCGTGTCGAGCACGCATGACGACGGCGTCATCACGCAGACGCTGGACGCCGCCCGGGAAGCCTTTCGAGCACTGCAAACATGAACCGGCCGCCCTCGGTGGATCTGCCGCCGGAGCCGCACTCTAACTTCTTCGAGCGGGAATTCCTGCCCGCACGGGAGCATGCCTGGCGCAATCTCTGGTATCGGCTGATCTTTCACCACGAGGCACCGGCCGAACGCAACTTCGACCTGCTGCTGATCCTCGCCATCCTGGCCAGTGTGGCGGTGGTAATGTTCGACAGTGTGACCAGCATCAAGGCCCGCTGGCACGAAGTGTTGTTTGTCGCTGAATGGGTGTTCACGATCCTGTTCACCGCCGAGTATCTGCTGCGACTTAGCGTGGTGAAGCAGCCCTGGCGCTATGCGACCAGCTTCTTCGGCGTAATCGATCTGCTGGCGATCTTGCCCACCTACCTGTCGCTGCTGCTGGTCGGCAGCAACTACTTGATCGTGATCCGGGTGTTGCGCCTGCTGCGCGTGTTTCGCGTACTCAAACTGGTGGAATACTCCAGCGAGGCCGGGGTGTTGATCGGATCGCTGGCACGCAGCGGCCGCAAGATTTTCGTGTTCATCTGCGCCGTGATCACTATCGTGATCATCTTCGGTTCGCTGATGTATGTGATCGAAGGGCCGGAAAATGGCTTCACCAGCATCCCCACCAGCATGTACTGGGCGGTGGTGACGATGGCCACGGTGGGCTTCGGCGACATCGCGCCCCACACGTCGCTGGGGCGTTTGATCACCTCGATCCTGATCCTGATCGGTTACAGCATCATTGCGGTGCCCACTGGCATTTATACCGCCGAACTGGCCAATACCTTGCGCCCGAAGCGGCGCAGCGTCGTCTGCCCGCAATGCATGTTGCCGGAACATGAACTCGACGCCTTGCATTGCCGCCGCTGCGGCCATCGGCTGCCCGACCCTGCATGATCAAGCAGTGCAGAAGCCTCGCCGCTTGTTACCAGCTCCCGCTGTTCGGCATCGACGCCCACGGTTCCTGCGCGCTCAGATGACCGTTCTGCAGCAGCTCGATCGAGATCAGGTCGGGGGAACGCACGAACGCCATGTGCCCATCACGTGGCGGTCGATGGATGGTGTAGCCCATCGACTGCAATCGCCCACAAGTGGCATAGATGTCGTCCACCCGAAACGCGAGGTGACCGAAATTGCGTGCGGAGCCATAGTCCTCCTGTGAGCCCCAGTTGTAGGTCAGCTCGATCTCCGCCTCCGGGCTGTCGGTCGCGGCCAGGAACACCAGGGTGAACTTGCCTTCGGGTACTTCGCGACGCCGCACTTCGCGCAGGCCCAGGCCTTCGCAGTAGAAACGCAGCGACGCTTCCAGATCACGCACGCGCACCATGCTGTGCAAATATTTCATCGGTCGGTCTCCTTGCTGCAACGCCGCCACAAGCGGCTGTACTCAGCCCGCCGCAAACGCGCCCAGCGCCGCTTGCAAGCGGGCCAGGCCCTCGGCCAGCTCTTCGTCAGTGATCGTCAGCGGCGGTACGAAACGCAGCACGTCCGGACCGGCTTGCAACAGCAGCAAACCATGTGCCGCCGCGTGGTCGAGGATCACGCCAGCCTTGCCTGCGTGCGCAGCGGTCAGCACTGCACCGATCATCAAGCCGCGACCACGCACCTCGGCAAACAAATCGCCTTGGTGGTTGATCCGTGCCAGGCCGGCGCGCAAAGCGTTCGCCTGACGCACCACGTTGGCCAACACCACTGGCGAGGCGAGCTTGGCCAGCGCGACGCGAGCCACCGCCGCGGCCATGGGGTTGCCGCCAAAGGTGGTGCCGTGCGCACCGACCTGCATCACTTCAGCCACCTTCGGGCCGGCCAGCGTCGCACCGATCGGAAAACCACCGCCGAGCGCCTTGGCCAGGGTAACGATGTCCGGTGAGATGGCCTCGTCGGTGTGGGCGAACAGGCTGCCGGTACGGCCCATGCCGCACTGGATCTCGTCCAGCACCAACAGGGCATCGTGCGCATCGCAGAGCTCGCGAACGCGCTTCATGAAACCCGGCGCGGCTGGCACCACGCCGCCTTCGCCTTGCACCGGCTCCAGCATCACCGCGGCGATGTCGCCCACGGCGAAGGCCCGCTCCAAGGCTGCTGCGTCATTGAAATCGAGATAACGGAAACCGCCTGGAAGCGGCTCGTAACCCTGCTGATACTTTGGCTGGGCCGTCGCGGTTACCGTGGCGAGGGTACGACCGTGGAACGATCCCTTGAATGTGATGATCGTGCGTTGCTCCGGAGGACGCCCCTTGGCGGCAGCCCAGCGTCGCACCAACTTGATCGCGGCCTCGTTCGCCTCTGCACCCGAATTGCAGAGAAAGACGCGCTTGGCAAAGCCCGACGCCTTGACCAGCTCCTCGGCCAGCCGCAACGGGGGCTCGGTGTAAAACACGTTGCTGGCATGCCAGAGCTTGTGTGCCTGTGTAGTCAACGCCGCGAGCAGGTCCGGATCCTGGTGGCCCAGAGCATTCACCGCGATACCGGCGCCGAAGTCGATGTAATTGCGACCTTGCGTATCCCAAACTCGCGCGCCCTTGCCATGATCAAGCACCATCTCGCGCGGCTGGTACACCGGCAACCAGTAGCGCTTGCCAAGATCGATCAGACTCGTGTCAGGTTCTTGCATTGAGTGTCCACATAGTGGCCGGATCGACGGCCACTCGTTTGGTGAAGCATCGGCACGGAACACCGCCGATCGCACGCCGTCACACGGTGCCCGATCAAGCGCTGACCGGACAACCAGCGCGCCCGGGCCCGTCTGGGCAGACTGTAACAACCCTGTTACAGCCGCGTCAGCTTGCGCAGCAGCTCACCTCATGCTCGGTCAGCCGAGCCGCAGGCAACGTCGACTGTAACAATTGCGATAATAGTCCGAGCCATTCTCACATGAAGGATATTATGTAACATATTGATATAAAAGATTATTTATAAACGTATTCCGTCTGGCGCGGAACTTGCGTCATCCCTGACCACCACAACGGAAAGGGATCGGCTCATGGACTGCGCAGGAGAACACCAGGGTGATAGCCGACTAGGGCCTACCCTGCTGGTCATTCTCGCCAGCCTGCTGCTCCCCCTGACGGCAGTCGCCGCCGATGCGCACCGGGCCGTAAAGCAGAAACCCGGGGAGATTGTGCTGCTTCGCAACGTCAGCGCACGCCCGGCTTATCGCCCGGCGCCTCCAGGCATGGCGCTGATCGTGAATCCATTGCCTCGGCGGGAATTGGTGCGTGCACTCGGCACCGATGAACTTTCCGACGCCGACTACGCCAGCCTCGACGCCTCCTCGCCCGGCAACCGCGGTCGTGCCACCACCGTCGAAAAGATCGTCGGCAACGCGCTTGGCGGCAGCGTCGGCGGGAGCCGTGCCGCCAGCGGCGTTACCGGCAACAGTTTCAGCAGCTTGATCGGAAGCTCGACCGGGACCGTTACCCGAACCACCGGCAACATCAACAACCAGATACAGGGCGCGCTGTCCCAGTTGCCCGGTATGCCACCTGCACCCGGTACGGGTCAGTGAGGGCGACCATGTCACCGCCACGCACCACCATCACCTCGCTGATCATGCTGATGGCATTCGTCGCGTTCGCGCCGGCGGCTCAAGCCGCGGACGACGACTACGCACGAATGCTCGACTACCTCGCCAACAGCCGCATCGACGGTCAGGCGATGAGCGGCACCAGCGGAGCCAGCGCCGTCAACATGGCGGCCGGGGATTTCAACCAGCAAGCCAATCTGCGCGCATTTGCGGTCGGTGGTGTCGTTTCGGTGGGGAGTCGACAGCGGCAGCACGGCAACCTGGCCACCGCTCCCGCGGTAGCCAGCGCCAGCATCGGCGACAACGCCTACAACGACGCGAGTGGCCTCGCATCGATCAACCAGGCCAGTGGCAACAGCAACGCGCAGCTCAACCTGGTTGCCGCGGCATTGGCCGTACAGGGCATACGCGAAACGGCGGAGGACAGCTTGTCCAACGTGGTTTCCGCGTCAGCAGGGGGGCATCACCCCAACACCTCATCGGACAAAGAGGGCACGCGCAGCGTCGCTGTCGAGTCGTCCGCGATGCAGGGCTTCCAGGGGGTGATGCAACTCAACCAGGCTGCGGGATCCGGCAACGTGACGAGCAACCAGTTGTTGCTCGCCCTGCCGCCTTTGTCGCAGTGAATTTCACCCCAAGCACGAGAGAAGAGAGGACATCATGAAAGGAACATTCAGAAAATCACTGATCGCATTAGCCATCACCGCGATGTTCAGCACTGCCGCCGCTTACGCGCAGGATCAACCTCCGGGCGAAGGCGACAATGGCATGGACGCATTCAGCCAGAGCTACTCGCTCGATCAGTCGAGCGTGCACAACCAGAGGGTTGTATTCAACAAGAACCTGAAGCTGCACACCGACATCAACATCAGCGGCGAGCCGACGATCACCGGAAACATCGACATCGACTCGGCGGCCATCGCGATCGTTGATAACCGCCAAAAGAACCACGACAACGACGTCCTGAACTACTTGCTGAGCAACGATGGCAGCATCGCTGACGACGTCGGCAGCGGTGCTTCCGGCAACCTCGGCTTCAACGTCGCCGCCGGCGACAACAACCAACAGGACAATGCCGCGGCGTTGTCGGCGACCGACGCCAGCTTCGTGTTCGGCATGGCCGACGGCGAAGTATTCGTCAACCAGCTCGGCCACGACAACACCACCGCAAACCTCGGCGTCACCAACAACGCCAGCATCGGCGGCATGGCGTTCAACGCGGCGTCCGGCAACATCGGCGTCAACGTGACCTCGGGCAACAACAACCAGCAGAAGAATGCGCTGGCCGCCTCGGTCGCGACCTCCTCGTATTCGCAGGCCTCGGTTGATTCCAGCCAGTACTCCAAGGACAACACAACCACCAACTCCGGCTACATCGACTCGTTCACCGACACGATCGACGTCGAGCTGTCAGGCCCGGTCAGCGGCAGCTACAGCGGCGGTGGCCAGGGCAGTGCGAACCTCAGCCTGACCGGTGCGGTCGACCAGATAGGCGATGTGTATCCCGACACGTGGACCGGCGACACCCACCCGAATGGCGACCAGACCGGCCACATCGATCTGGATACCGAGGTTCAGGGCGGCTCGGACCTGAACGGTGACGGCGGCGCACTGGCGTTTGGCTACACGGATGATTCCGCGGCATCCGGTCCATTGGGCTTCCGGGAAAGCGGCGACGTTCAACTGATGGCGAGCCTGTCCGGTACGGTGACGACCACGCAATGGATCACGGTCATGGCGACCAACGATGCAAGCCTATCCGGCGGCGCATTCCAGAACGCCTCGGGCAACATTGGCGTCAACGTCTCGGCCGGCACCGGCAACCAGCAAGCCAACAGTCTGGCCCTGGCCGTTGCGCAACCCGGCGCTGCTCCTGCGCCAGCCGGCGGCGAGTAGCAAGAAAAAATCAACCGCAGCAGCGGTTGACCAGAACGGTAACCCGACATCCCCCCTGGCGTCGGGTTTACCGGTGGAACCCCCGGCCCGTCTCCTGCGGGCCGGGGACTTCCCCAGCACAAAGATTCACAGCAAGCCAGGGACTGCAGGATTGCCCATGCAACGTCAATTGATCAGCATCGCACTGCTTCTGCTCGGCGCCTTTTGCGCTCCATTCAGCCACGCCGGCGACGTACGCTTCCAGGGCGTGTTGCCAAACGGCGCGCTGTACGTGGGTCAGGTCGAAAGCATGCACGAAGCGCGCTTTCGCAACATGGTGCGCCAACACACCGATTACAGCTGCGGCGCCGCGGCGCTCGCCACCATCCTGCGCTATGCCTACCACGTCAACGTCGACGAAACGATGGTGATCGACGGCATGCTTGGCGTGTCGGATGTCGAGCTTGTGCGGCAGCGCGGCTTTTCCCTGCTGGACATCAAACATTACGTGGAATCTCTGGGCATGCGCGCCCGCGGTTACCGCGTCAGCAATGAGCGCCTGCGTAGCATGCGCGTACCCAGCCTGGTGTTGATGGACGTCAACGGATTCCGGCACTTCGTGGTGCTCAAGCAGGTTCGCGACGATACCGTGGAGCTGGCCGACCCGATGCTGGGCAACCGCACCATGCCGCTGGCCGACTTCATCAAGGCATGGCCCTCACGCGTCGTGTTCGCAGTGATCGGCAACGACTTCGATCGCAACACGGTGCTGCTGGAGCCGACCGGCCGTGTCAGCGCACGCGAATTGTATGCCCGGCAGGGATCCATTACGGACGCCGAACTGCTCGATTTCGGCTTTACCCACGCCGATCTTTTTTGAGGTGCCCCGTCATGAACCACACGCGGATATATCTGCTCATCAGCACGGCGCTCGCGTTGGGTCACTGGGGCGCACCGGCACTGGCCAACGACGCCACACCCGTCGCCGACATGGAAGAAGTTTCCGACGCCGAACTGGGCGAGATGCGCGGTCGCTATGTCGTGAACGACAACACCGTCGCCTGGTTTGGCGTAAGGATGATTTCGACGTGGCGCACCGACTCCGGGCAAATGCTGCAGAGCACGCTCGCGCTCAACATGGACTTCACCGTAAGCGATATCCACCCGACCATAAGCTTTGAACCCAGCGTCACCATCACCAGCATCGATGACCCACTGCCCACGACGCGCGGGGCTGTCGCCGACACCCGCAGCGTCGACGGTTCCGGTTTGGCGAACGTCGGCGGCGTACAGCAGAGCGTGCAAGTCGCCGGCGACAACAACCACGCCAGCAACGTCACCAAGCTGACTGTCAGCGACGGTGACGATGTGCCGCCGCCGTCCATCGCGGCCGGCAACAGTCCTGCGCCCATTGCCGATGCGGCCTCCATACAAAGCGGGAGCGCCAGCGCTTTGGCCAGCTTCGATGGCCGCAGCGCACGCGTGTTGCTGACCATCAACGGCCAGGGCGCGGTGGAGCAATGGATTCGCGCCGGCAGCGTCGGTCAAAGCGTGCAACTCGCTACCGACGACCAGTGGGTCAGCAACCGGATGGAGATCGAACTGGTTCGACGATCGGTCTCTACCAACGTGCAACTGATGCAGAACGTGGCCCAGGCCATCCACCTCGCCAGAGGCATCGGAGGCTCGCACTTCTGATGAGGGGCGTTGCCGCCCCACGTCTTTTTCGCGCACCAGGGGGAACATGCATGTCGAAGAACCTACCCACCACGACGCTCGCGTGTGCCTTGCTGCTGGCCGCGTCGCCGTCCATCGCACAGGACGCACCCAGCAATCAGGATGCCGCCGACGTCGCGACGTTGACGGCGCAACTGCAGGCCCTGAAGGCCAGCTACGCCCAGGAGATCCGCCGTTTGCGTGCGCTGGACGCACAAGTGCAAGCCTTGCAGGCGAGGCTTGTCGGCAAGTCCGCCGCGGGCACGGAACTCCCCGCTGTCCCCGCGCAATCCACCTCGCCGGCGGGCCGTACGGCGTCCGCCGCCAGCCAGAACCCGGATACCGTGGCAGGTTCGCCGGAGGATGCACGTCGGGCGCAGCAAGAGACCTCCCGCCGCAGCGTGCAGGACGTCCTGCAACAGGAACATGCGCTGTTCGACCGTAAACTCACCTTGGAAAACAGTCTCACCTACAGCCACTACGACCGCAAACAACTCACCCTCAATGGCTTCCTCGCCCTCGACGCGATCTTCCTCGGCAACATCGCCATCGAGAACGTCGAATCTGACACGCTGACCTACAACTTCGCAGCGCGCTACGGCCTGAATCCAAAGTTGACACTCAATCTGGACATCCCCTACCTTGGCCGCCAGACCGCCTACCAAAAGGGTGGCGCGGGAGGATCTGCGGCCACCATCGCGGAAGAGCGCACGAAGGGGAGCGGGATCGGCGACATTGGCCTCAGCGCGAACTACAAGTTGTTCTCCGAAACTACGCGTCGTCCGGACACCGTGCTCACCGTGGGCGTTACCGCCCCCACCGGTCGGGCGCCCTATGGTATCGACTGGAGAGTGCTGGAGCGCACCGACGACGATTTCATCCGATTTGCCGTACCGGAAGAGCAGCCCACCGGTAACGGGCTGTGGCAGGTGAACGTCGGCCTGTCGGCGATCAAGACCATGGACCCCGCGATCGTGTTCGCCAACGTGGGCTACATCTATTCGTCGCCGCACGGTTTCGGCGATCTCGACACCGATCCCGAAACGCGCACGCCAGGCAAGGTCAAGCTCGGCAATGCATACTACTTCGGGGGAGGCGTCGCTTTCGCCTTCAACGAGCGGACCAGCATGAGCCTCTCGTTCAGCGACAAACTGAGCGCCAAGGCAGCGCTGCGTTACCAGGATGCTCCATGGGTCAAGGTCATCGGCAGCGACGCCAACGCCGCCACCTTCAGCCTTGGCCTGACTCGCGCACTGAGCGAGCACACGACTCTTGTGGCACTGCTCGGTATCGGGCTCACCCCGGATGCACCCGACTTCAACCTCACCTTCAGGGTGCCCTACATGTTCTGAAATTCGGGCGGCCGTCAGCTCGAGTGTGGTCGCCCGTTTGGCGAGAGCAGCCGCGCGGCACCGCACGCAGGTAGCGACCGGAATGAGCGCGACCTTGAGATGATGTCGAAGTCGAAAGGAGTGGAAAGCCCTGCACGTCGGCCGCGCTTGCCCGCGGGGGTCGGTGACCGAAGTCTGACGGCTGCAGCGTTATGTAGTGGGTCGACCCCGCCCGCCTGCGAAGCGCAGCTGACCAGGCCAAGGCACTGCACAGCCGCTGGAATCAGTGCGTCCCTTTCAACGCCAGATGATGTTTCTTGCACAGCCGGTACACGCTGACCCGGGAAATGCGCAGCCGCCGTGCGCACTCGCTGATGTTGAAGTCAGACTCGCGCAGGCTGTTGATCAGCGCATCGCGCTCGGCGTCGCTGCGCGCCACCCCCAGTGCACCGGACACGCCCGCATCGTCCGCCGACGGCGCAGGCAGGCCGAGATCCAGCTCGGTGATCAAACCCACATCCACCATTACCGCCGCCCGCTGCACCAGGTTTTCCAGCTCCCGTACGTTGCCGGGCCAGGCAAACTGGCGCATGGCCTGCCGTGCCGCCTCGTTGAAGCCGAGCGCCTTGGTGCCGTGCAGTTCACGGAATGAGTCGAGAAAATGCCGCGCCAGCGGCTGGATGTCGCACTCCCGCTCCCGCAGGGGCGGCATATGCAGGCGCAACACGTTGAGCCGATAGTAGAGATCCTCACGAAACCGCCCTTCGGCAACGGCGCGCTCCATGTCCACATGGGTCGCTGCCACCACCCGCGCGTCGACCTGCATCGACTGGCTGCTGCCGACCCGTTCGATGGTGCCCTCCTGCAAAAATCTGAGCAGGCTGGTTTGCGCATCGGCCGGCAGATCGCCCACCTCATCAAGGAACACCGTGCCGCCGGCTGCGCTTTCGATATGCCCGATGCGCCTGGTCGCGGCACCGGTGAAGGCGCCACGCTCGTGACCGAATAGTTCGGCCTGCAGCAGGCTCGGCGCCAACGCACCACAGTTGATGGCCACGAACGGACCATCGCAGCGTGACGACAGCCGGTGCAGCGCTCGCGCCGCGCGTTCCTTGCCGGTCCCGGTCTCGCCGGTGATGAGGACCGGCAAATCCACCGGTGCATACTTGCGGAGAATCGCAACGGCAGCACGCATCGCCGGACTCTGCGCGCTGAGGATACCGGCGCCGTGGGTATCCACCGGGCGTCGCGCGCCGCTTTCGATGCTGGTCAGCGCCTTGATCAGGCGCGCCATGTCGAGCGGGGTCGTGAAAAATTCGCCGCTCAGTCGCAGGATGTGCTCCACCATCGGCTGCCGGACCGAAGTTTCCTCCGACACCAGGGCAATCCACGGTATGTCCGGACACTCAGTCACCAGCCGCTGCAGCGCAGGGACGTCGCCATTGGTCTGTTGACGCAGGTCGGCTACCGCGATCACGCAGGCATCGGAGCGCACGCCCACGCCCGAGCAGTCACTTGCATCAGTCACACGAAGCACCCAGCCGACTTCTTCAAGTCGACTTTGTTCTGCGTCAGTCGGTTGTCCCACCCATACCACGCAGCGTCCCTTGGCTAGTTCGCCCACCGGTGACTCCCGACCGCTGACCGAAATCCCTGCCGATTACCCGGCACGTCCCGTCAACTATCACCCGTCTCCCTGTTCTGATCACATATTACCCCATGCCGCAATATTTTGCGGACACCCGGTTGGGACGAACGAGCCGTGCTGGATCGAGCACGTGTTCGCGGCGAGAACCTGGCTTCAGAACCAGCCGACAGGCCAACAGGGCGATGGGCGGAACTTCCTCAATTCAGGAACAAGTCCGGAAGCAGGGACGCACCCGGCTTCATGGCATAGGAGTCGAAATCGGTGACGCCGGATTCGCGCAGCACCTCGTCGTCAATCGCGAAATGGCCGGTGTAGTCGCACGCCGGCCGCGTCAGGATTGCGTGGGCGGCATCGGCAACGATGGCCGGCTTGCGGCAATGCTCGGCGGTCACTCCCTCGATCATGCCGATCGCCGCCGTGGCGATTACGGTACGCGGCCACAACGCGTTCACGGCGATGCCAAGCTCGGCAAATTCCGCGCTCATGCCCAGCACGCACAGACTCATGCCGTACTTGGCGATGGTGTAGGCGGTGTGCGGTGCGAACCATTTCGGATCGAGGTTCAGCGGCGGCGCCAGCATCAGCACGTGCGCGTTGTCCGCCCGTTTCAGGTACGGCAGGCAGGTGCGGGTGACCAGGAAGGTGCCACGGCTGTTGACCTGGTGCATCAGGTCGTAGCGCTTCATCGGCGTGTCGGCGGTGCCGGCCAGCCAGATTGCGCTGGCGTTATTGACCACGATGTCGATGCCGCCGAAGTGCTCTGCCGCCTGAGCTACCGCGGCCACGACTTCGCTCTCCTCGCGGATGTCCACCTGCAACGCCAGCGCCTTGCCTCCGGCGGCCTCGATCTCGGCCGCCGCCGTGTGGATGGTGCCGGGCAGTTTCGGATTCGGCACGGCACTCTTGGCCGCGATTACGACATTGGCGCCATCGCGCGCTGCACGCAGCGCGATCGCCAGGCCAATGCCGCGCGAGGCGCCGGTGACGAACAGGGTCTTGCCAGCCAGGGTATCCATGCGTCCAGCTCCGTCAGAAAGACCTACAGTCTAGCTGCGCGCACGCCTCAGGACTTCTGGAAGCGCGGCAGGATGTCGCGCAACTCCGCCAACCGCTGCAACGGATTGGTCAGCTCCAGCATGCGTTGCTGTTCGCCGCAATCCAGCGGCAACAGCTCGGCCAGGCGAAAGCCGAGCCAGCTCGCATCCTCGTAGGCGCTGCGCGGGGATAGCCGCCAGTGCGGCGCCATCGTTTCGATCAGCCGTTCGAGAATGGTTTGCAGCAACGCGAATTCCACCGGCACCTCGACTCCGGGCTCGCCCGGCCACAGCTTGGCATCGCCGCGCAGCAGGCCGTCGGCGCGAATCCGGCTGCGCACAACGCGAAAGCGCGCGCCACCCTGGGCCACGATGCCGAGCAGTCCATCCTCATCACGGTGGAAATCCTTGATTCGCGCCAGGGTGCCGATCGCTGCGGGCACGGCTGGATCGCCCGTCTCGTGCCCGGCAAGGATAAGGCATACGCCGAAGGCGCTGCTGTTGCGAGTGCACTCGCGCACCAGATCGAGATAGCGCGGCTCGAAAATGCGCAGGTGCAAACGCCCCCCGGGGAACAACACGGACCCGAGCGGAAACAACGGCATGTCGGCGTGGGTGGATTTGACGGCCATCGGCCGAGTGTAACCAGTGCCGGCATGCGCGGTCTGCGCTCGACGCCACGCTCGGAGTTCAGGCGCCGCGCAGACTCTCGACAAAGCGGCGCGGCGCAGCCTCGAAACCGCCGTTGGACATGAAGATCACCTGATCGCCCGGCTGCACTCGCGCGCGGAGCGTGGCAATCAAGGCGTCCACCGTCGGCACTGTCGTACCGTGGCCCGCCAGCGCTGCCGTGACCACGGCGGCATCCCACGGCAACTCGGGACGCTGCAGGAACACCACTTCGTCGGCATCGGCCAGCGACGGCGCCAGCGCTGCGGCATGCGCGCCCTGGCGCATCGAGTTCGAGCGCGGCTCCAACGCCACCCAGATGCGTGCATCACCCACCTTCGCGCGCAGGCCAGCCAGGGTGGTGGCGATCGCGGTGGGATGGTGGGCGAAATCGTCGTAGACGTGTACGCCGCCCACCTCGCCGACCAGCTCCATCCGGCGCTTGACGCTTTCGAAGGTGGCGAACGCCGGCCACAGCGCGTGCAAATCCGCTCCTGCCGCCGCGGCTGCGGCGAGCGCGGCCAGCGCATTCATCACGTTGTGCCGCCCGAGCAGCGACCAGTGAATCTCACCGATCAACCGGCCAGCGTGGTACACGCTGAAGGCCGAGCCATCCGTTTCGAGCAGGCGGGCCTGCCAGTCGCCCGCACCGATGCCGAAGGTTTCCACCGGCGTCCAGCAACCCATCGCCAGCACCTCGACGAGCCGTTTGTCATGCGCATTGACGATGAGTCGGCCATTGCCCGGCACCGTGCGCACCAGATGATGGAACTGGCGCTGGATCGCCGCCACGTCCGGGAAGATGTCAGCGTGATCGTATTCGAGATTGTTGAGGATCGCGATACGCGGGTGGTAGTGCACGAACTTCGAGCGTTTGTCGAAAAACGCGGTGTCGTACTCGTCCGCTTCAATGATAAATGGCGAAAAGGGGTCAGAGTCATTTTTCGATCGCGAAACCCCTGGCGCACCTGTACTCGGGGAAAAATGACTCTGACCCCTTTTCCCCAACCGCGCCGACACCCCGAAATTCCCCGGCACCCCACCCACCAGAAACCCCGGCGCCATCCCTGCGCTTTCCAGCAAGTGTGCAAGCAGGCTGGTGGTGGTGGTCTTGCCATGGGTTCCGGCCACCGCAAGCACGTCGCGACCAGCCAGCACCGTCTCGCCCAACCACTGCGGCCCGGAGATGTACGGCAGGCGCTGGTCAAGCAGGTATTCCACCGCCGGATTGCCGCGGCTCATCGCGTTGCCCACCACGATCAGGTCCGGAGGCGGCTGCAGGTGTTCGGCCGTGTAACCGCTCATCAGACCGATACCCAGCGACTCCAATTGCGTGCTCATCGGCGGATAGACGTTGGCGTCGGAGCCCTCGACCGTGTAGCCAAGCTCCCGCGCCAGCGCGGCGACGCCGCCCATGAAGGTGCCACAGATGCCCAGGATATGCAGACGCATCGGAATCAACTCTTGATATCTACCCCGCCCGCGGCAGGATGCAATCAGCCAGCGGCAGCCGACTCGTTCCGCAGCGCCCGCCTGATCCGCGCCGTGACCTCGTCCAGTTCGCCGACGCCATCGACGACCTGCAGCTTGCCGCGGCGAGCGTAGAAATCGGCGACCGGGGCAGTTTGTTCGGCATATATCGCAAGTCGTTTGCGCACCGTCACCGGGTTGTCGTCGGCGCGGCCTTCGGCCTCGAAACGGATTTCGCAGCGGCCAATGATGACCTCGTTCGGCACCTCGAACTTGATTACCGCATTCAGCGGCTGGCCGATCTTGACCAGCAGGTGATCCAGCGCATCGGCCTGAACCAGGTTGCGTGGGTAACCGTCGAGGATAAAGCCCGCCTTGGCGTCGTCCTGGGCCAGGCGCTCTTCCAGCATGCCGAGCAGGATGTCGTCGGAGACCAGCTGGCCGGCCTCCATGACGGCCTTGGCCTTGAGCCCCATCGCAGTGCCGGCGGCGACGGCGGCGCGCAGCATGTCGCCGGTCGAAATATGCGGTACGCCCAATGCCGTTTTCAGCCGGGAAGCCTGCGTGCCTTTGCCCGAGCCGGGCGCACCAAGTAGGACGAGTCGCATAATGCTCCACATGTTCGGCCGACTGCCGCACACTGCGCCAGTCCACCCGATGCCAGAATTCAGCGTCAAATTAGCGGCTGCGTCCGATGCCGTCAAACGGCGACAACAGGCGGAAATCGCCAAGCCCTTGCCGCCCATGGAAATTGTTGCTGACCACCACCCCTTCTACTGATCGATTCGAGGATAGCCATGAGCCCTGCCCGCCGCGCTGCCAGCACCACCGGCAACCTGCTGTACGCCCAGTCTGGCGGTGTCACCGCAGTCATCAACGCCACCGCTGCCGGCGTGATCGAAGCAGCACGAGCGAAGGGCATCAAGGTCTACGCCGCGCGCAACGGCATCCTTGGCGCACTACGTGAAGAATTGATCGACACCTCGAAGGAATCCGCCGCCGCGATCGGCGCATTGCGTCACACACCCGGTGGCGCGTTCGGTTCCTGTCGCTACAAGCTGAAGTCGCTGGAGGACAACCGCGCCGAGTACGAGCGCCTGATCGATGTGTTTCGCGCCCACGACATCCGTTGGTTCCTCTACAACGGCGGCAACGATTCGGCCGACACCGCCCTCAAGTTGTCGCAGATCGGCAAGAAGCTCGGCTACGACATTCGTTGCATCGGCGTCCCCAAGACGGTGGACAACGATCTCGCGGTCACCGACTGCTGCCCCGGTTTCGGCTCGGTGGCGAAGTACATCGCGATCTCGACGCTGGAGGCGAGCCTGGACGTGGCCTCGATGGCCGAGACCTCGACCAAGGTGTTCATCCTCGAGGTCATGGGCCGTCATGCCGGCTGGATCGCCGCCGCGGCCGGCCTGGCCGGCGAAGGGCCCGATGCCGCACCGCACCTGATACTGCTCCCCGAGAACCCGTTCGACGAGGCGGCGTTCCTGGCCAGGGTGAAAGCCACCGTCGAGCGCGTAGGCTGGTGCACCGTGGTCGCCTCCGAGGGCGTGCGCAACGCGGCCGGGCAGTTCCTCGCCGAGGCGGGCACGCGCGATGCGTTCGGCCACACCCAGCTCGGCGGCGTGGCACCGGTGCTGGCAGCGCTGGTCAAGCAAAAGCTGGGCTACAAGTACCACTGGGCGCTGCCCGACTATCTGCAGCGTTCCGCGCGGCATGCCGCCTCGAAGGTCGACGCGGATCAGGCCTACGCGGTGGGTCGGGCCGCGGTCGACTACGCCCTGAAAGGCATGAACGCAGTGATGCCCGTGATCGTGCGCACCGCCGACGCGCCCTACCGCTGGAAGATCGAGCCCGCCCCGCTGGCGAAGATCGCCAACCGCGAAAAGAAAATGCCGAAGAGTTTCATCAGTCGCGACGGTTTCGGCATCACCGCCGCCGCGCGCCGCTATCTCGCCCCGCTGATCCGCGGCGAGGCGCCGCTACCGTACGGCAAGGATGGCCTCCCGCGTTATGTGCGATTGAAGAACGTCACGGTAAAAAAAGTGCTCAAGAGCCCGCCGAGCTAAGCCTTACGCGGACGCGCTCGACATTTTGCTGAGCAGAAGCTGAAAGCGCAGGACCCTGGCCGGACTACGTTCAGGCGGAGGTTCTTACGGTGGAACCGCAAAAGTCACCCGCCGCATGTCTGCGGCCGCGACCACGGAGGAACCCGGGATGAAACTCATCAGTTGCCTGCTCATCGCCCTCGTCCTGCTCGGCACCAGTAGTCTGGCGCTGGCCGACCGCGGCCACCGTGATCACGACCGGCGCGGCCAGCATCATGCCCAGCGCGACCATCAGCAGGATCGCCGCCATGTCGAACGGCGCCACGCCGACTACCGCCGCCATGACGGTCACCGCTACAACCGCCACAACGATCGCCGCCACGTGTACCAGCGCGACTATCGCCGCCACGGCTATCGTCCGGCGCCTGCGTACTACCAACATTCACGCTGGGTACGCGGCCATCGCTACAACGGCCCGACTTATGTGGTGCGCGACTATGGCTACTACCGTTTGCGCCCGCCGCCGCGCGGCTATCGCTGGGTGCGTGCCGACAACGACTTTCTGCTGGTAGCGATCACCACCGGCATCATCCTGGACCTCGCACTGCGCTGATTCCGCGTCCCGGACCGTCGATTCGAAGTCAACCAGGGCCATGCATTCGTGCATGGCCCTGTTGATTTTCACTCGCCGACGGCATTTTTGTTGCATCGCACAACGGCCGCATCGGCCCGGACTGCTTATACTTCCCGGAACCGCCCGCTCCGGACGGCCACTTTCAACTATGGGGAGGCTCAGATGCTGCAGCAGTATGGCTGGATCGTTCTGGCGTGCGCGGTAGTGGCGATTCTGTACGGCGCGATCTCCGCGCGCTGGATCCTGGCGCAATCGCCAGGCAACGCGCGAATGCAAGAAATTGCGGCCGCCATCCAGGAAGGTGCGCGCGCGTACCTCAACCGCCAATACGCCACTATCGGCGTGGTCGGCGTGGTGCTGCTGTTGTTGCTCGGTTTTTTCCTGAACTGGCACACTGCGATCGGCTTCCTGATCGGCGCGGTGCTTTCCGGCGCCGCTGGTTATATCGGCATGAACGTCTCGGTGCGCGCCAACGTACGCACCGCCGAGGCTGCACGCAGCGGCTTGAGTCCGGCCATGAACGTGGCATTCCGCGGCGGCGCGATCACCGGCATGCTGGTGGTCGGCCTGGCGCTGCTCGGCGTGACTGGCTACTGGATGGTGCTCAACTACCTCGGCATCACCGGTGAGGCGGCGCTGCACGCACTGGTCGGGCTGGCCTTTGGCAGCTCGCTGATCTCGATCTTCGCGCGCCTGGGCGGCGGCATCTTCACCAAGGGGGCCGATGTCGGCGCCGACCTGGTCGGCAAGGTCGAGGCCGGCATTCCCGAGGACGACCCGCGCAACCCGGCAGTGATCGCCGACAACGTGGGCGACAACGTGGGCGACTGCGCCGGCATGGCAGCCGACCTGTTCGAGACCTACGCAGTGACGGTAATCGCCACCATGCTGCTGGCCGGCCTCACCTTCGCCAACGACCTGCAGGCGCTGCTGTATCCGCTGGTCCTCGGCGCGGTGTCGATCATCGCCTCGATCATCGCCACTTTCTTCGTGCGGGTGAAACAGGGCGGATCGATCATGGGCGCGCTGTACAAGGGCGTGATCATCTCGGCCGTACTTTCCGCGATCGCGTTTTGGTTCGTCACCGGTAACCTGCTGCCGCAAGGCCTGACCAGCAGTGACGGCCTGGTGATCTCCAAGCTCGCCCTGTTCGAATGCTCGCTGATCGGCCTGGTGCTGACCGGACTGATCGTGTGGATCACCGAATACTACACCGGGACCGAATACAAGCCGGTGCAGCACATCGCCGCGGCGTCAACCACCGGGCACGGCACCAACATCATCGCGGGCCTGGGAATCTCGATGAAATCGACTGCCTGGCCGGTACTCGTGATCTGCGCCGCGATCTGGAGCTCCTACGCGCTGGGTGGCCTGTACGGCATCGCGATCGCCGCGACCGCGATGCTGTCGATGGCCGGCATGATCGTGGCGCTGGACGCCTACGGGCCGATCACCGACAACGCCGGCGGCATCGCCGAGATGAGCGACCTGCCGCCGGAAGTGCGTGGCGTCACCGATCCACTCGACGCGGTCGGCAACACCACCAAGGCGGTGACCAAGGGTTATGCGATCGGCTCGGCGGCGCTGGCGGCGCTGGTGCTATTCGCCGACTACACGCACAACCTGAAGACGCACTTCGGCTTCGAGACCACGTTCGACCTGTCCAACCACTACGTGATCATCGGCCTGCTGATCGGTGGTCTGATTCCGTACCTGTTCGGCGCGATGGCGATGGAGGCGGTCGGCCGCGCAGCGGGCGCGGTAGTGGAGGAAGTACGCCGCCAGTTCCGTGACATCCCGGGCATCATGGAAGGCACCGGCAAGCCGCAGTACGACCGCGCGGTGGACATGCTGACCAAGTCCGCGATCAAGGAAATGATCGTGCCTTCGCTGTTGCCGGTGCTGGTACCGGTGGTGGTCGCGTTCGGCTTCAAGTGGCTGTCCGGCTCGTCCGAAGCCGGCGCCCAGGCGCTCGGCGGCGTGCTGATCGGCACCATCGTCACTGGCGTGTTCGTGGCGATCTCGATGACCACCGGCGGCGGTGCTTGGGACAACGCCAAGAAGTACATCGAGGATGGCCATCACGGCGGCAAGGGTTCGGAGGCGCACAAGGCTGCCGTCACGGGTGACACCGTGGGCGACCCGTACAAGGACACCGCTGGCCCCGCAGTGAACCCGCTGATCAAGATCATCAATATCGTGGCGCTGTTGCTGGTCCCGCTGCTGTAGCGGCGAACTAGACTCTCCTGCCGGACGGATACCGTCGGGCAGGATCTCACCAGACGGCGGCCCGGACTTCCCGGGCCGCCGCTTTCTTTTGCCGCGCCGGGCGAACAATGACAAGATGCGCGGACAGGGGACGCGGCACGCTTCTGAACTGCCTCACCCGCAGCCTGACGCTGCGTATGCGACGCCGGGAGTTTGCACGCGATGACGACCACGTTGATCCTGCTGGCCCTGGCCATCGCCTGTGCATGGATGTTCAATCGACTGGTGCGCGACCGCAACCAGGTCGACACTGCATGGAGCGATGTCGACGTCCAGCTGCAACGCCGTCACGATCTGGTGCCGGTGCTGGCGGAAACGGTGCGTGCGTATGCCGGTCATGAAAGCGAACTGCTGAGACGGATCACCCGCGAACGCAACCTGGCGCAATCGAGCAGCGGTCCCGCGGCGCGCGGCGACGCGGAGACAGTACTGGGTGGCGACCTCGGTCGACTGATCGCGCTCGGCGAGGCCTACCCCGACCTCAAGGCCAGCACCAATTTCGAGCAGCTGTCCGCGGAACTGGTCGAGATCGAGGACGCCATCCAGCATGCGCGGCGTTTCTACAACGGCTCCGTGCGGCGATACAACACGCATCTGCAACGCTTTCCCGACCTGCTGATCGCCCGAGCTCTGGGCTTCCGGCCGGCACAATTCTTTGCTGCCGATGATGATGCCCGCGCGACGGTTGCGGTGCATCTGGATTGAGGAGCGACACGCCCATGCGCGAGGGATACGGAATTGCCTTGCTGTTCACGCTCGCGATGCTTTCGCTCGTCGCACCCTGTCGTGCCGACGAACGCATCCTCGACTATCACGCCGACATCGTGCTGGCCAACGATGGCAGCATGAACGTGACCGAGCATATCCGCGTGCAGGCCGAGGGCAACCGGATTCGCCACGGCATCTACCGCGACTTTCCCACTGACTACCGCGACCCGCTGCACAACCGCTACCGGGTGCAGTTCACACTGCTCTCCACCGAACGCGACGGCCACAGCGAACCGACGCACAGCGAGTCGCTGGCCAATGGCATACGCATTTACCTTGGCAACAGCAATAGTCAGGTCGATCCCGGCGAACACGAATACACACTGCGTTACCAGAGCAATCGCCAAGTCGGCTTCTTCAAGGATCACGACGAGTTGTTCTGGAACGTGACCGGCACCGGCTGGACTTTTCCGATCGACCACGCCAGCGCCCGCATCGAACTGCCCGTTGCCGTCGATGCAAGCCAGCTGAAGGCCACCGGTTACACGGGAAGCCAGGGCTCACTCGAACAGACGCTGACCAGCCAGCTCGAACCGCGCGGAGCCAGCTATCTGAGTACACGCGCGCTGGGGCCACATGAAGGATTAAGCGTTGCATTGAGCTTTCCCAAAGGCCTGATTACCGAACCCGGCAGCGCGCAGCGGTTGCGATGGTTGCTGGATGACAATCGCAACCTTCTGTTCGGCTTGCTCGGGCTCGGCCTGCTATGGCTCTACTACGGAGTGACCTGGGCCCGCTACGGTCGCGACCCGGCTGCCGGTGTGCGCGTGGCGGAGTACGAGCCGCCGGATGGCGACTCTGCAGTGGCGCTGCGCTATGTACGCCGCATGGGCTTCGACAACACCTGTTTCACTACCGCGATCCTCGGCATCGCGGCGAAGGGAGGGCTGCAGATCGAACGGGATGCCGCGGACAGTTACAGCATCACCCGCAGTGACGTGGTGCCCACCAGCCTGGCCACCGAGGAAAAGATTTTGCTCGACACGCTGCTTCCCGATACCCAGCGTTTCACGTTCGAACCGTCAGAGGGCCAACGCATCAGCAAGGCGCAAGCGGCGTTGAAGAAGGCGCTGGCGAGTGCCTGGCAGAAGAAATTCTTCGCTACCAACGCACTGAAGCTCCTGCCCGGCGTGGCCATCTCACTGCTCACCCTGCTGGCCATCGCCGGACATCGCGCCTTCGAGGCGGGCTTCATGCTGCTATGGCTCACGGTCTGGAGCTTTGCGGTCTACTTCCTGTCCAGCCAGGCCTGGCAAACCAGGCGTGCGCACGGCAAGGGAGCGGTCGGCCTGTGGTTCATGGCAGCGGCGTTTGGTGTCGGCGAGCTCGCTGGCATGGCGGCTCTAGGCAGCATGGCCGGCTACGCGATCCTGCCGATCTTCTTTGCCCTGATCGGCACCAACATCGCCTTTTATCACTGGATGAAGGCACCCACCCAGGCCGGAGCAAAGCTGCTCGATCGCATCGAGGGCTTTCGCTGGTATCTCGGCGTGGCCGAGAAGCAGGAGCTCGATTCGCGTTATCAGCCAAGCTCGCACCCAGAACTGTTTGCTGCCTACCTGCCCTATGCATTGGCACTGGACGTGGGCAACGCGTGGGCGCAACGTTTCACCAACGCGCTATCGCCGGCGCAACTGCAGCGGGCGCAGCCGGACTGGTACAGCGGCACAGGTGTCGGCAATTTCAACCGCAGCAACTTCGCCAGCTTCGGCAGCGGCCTGGCAACCGGCGTCGGCAGCGCCATCGCTGCAGCATCCGTCACGCCCGGATCGAGCTCGGGTTTCGGCGGCAGTTCGGGCGGATCCGGGGGCGGGGGCGGGGGCGGCGGTGGCGGCGGTTGGTGATCGCGGCCTTTCGTCACGCAGGCATGAAGCATTCGACGTGCGACGGCATTTCCAACGAAGCGGGGACGACTCCATGAAATCACTCTGGTTGCTGCTGGCGCTAGGCGTCACACTGACGGGCATGACCGAGACCCATGCCCGCGATACCGCCTCCTCCCCGACGCCTTCTGTGGCAGCCAGCGAAGACGATCCTTTCCTGTGGCTGGAAGACATCCACGGCGCCCGTGCGATGGATTGGGTCAAGCAGCAGAACGCCACGACGGCGCTGCGCTTCGTCGACAACAAAGAGTTCGCGCATACCCGCGACAGCATTCTCGAGGTGCTCGACTCGGACGCACGCATCCCTTATGTCAGCCGGATGGGCAACCATCTGTACAACTTCTGGCGTGACAAGGCGCATCCACGCGGCGTCTGGCGTCGCACCAGCCTGACCGAGTACCGCAAGGCCGATCCCGTCTGGGAAGTACTGCTGGATATCGACGCGCTGAACAAGACCGAAGACAAGCGCTGGGTGTTCAAGGACGTGCAATGCCTGAAGCCAGCGTTCGAGCGCTGTCTGGTCTCGCTGTCACCCGATGGAGGCGACGCGATTGCGGTGCGCGAGTTCGACATTCCCGACAAACGGTTCGTGAAGAACGGATTCGAGCTGCCGGTGGCCAAGAGCCAGATCGGCTGGATCGACGAAGACACGGTCTATGTCAGCACCGATTTCGGGCCCGGCTCGATGACCGAATCGAGCTATCCACGCATCGTCAAGGAATGGCGTCGTGGCACGCCGCTGGCGAAGGCCGCCACAGTCTACGAAGGCAAACCCACCGACCTCGCGGTCAGCGCACACCACGATCGCACGCCGGGGTATGAGCGTGACTTCGTGTCGATCGCCAGGGACTTCTTCCACAGCGACCTGTATCAGCGCATCAACGGCAGCCTGGCCCGGGTCGAAGTGCCAGACGATGCCGAGGCCGATGCCCACCACGAATGGTTGCTGGTGCGCACGCGTTCCCCATGGACGGTGGATGGCACCACCTACCCCGCCGGCGCACTGCTGGCCACGCAGTTCGACCACTTCATGGGCGGCAGCCGCGAGTTCACGGTGCTGTTCAAGCCCGACGCGCATACCTCGCTGGATTCCTACGCGTGGACCAGGCATCACCTGATCCTCAACCTGATGGACGACGTCAAGAGTCGGCTGGACGTGTTGACGCCGCCGCAGATGGCCACGCTCGATGGCGATTGGCAGCGCGAGGCGATGCCGGGCGCACCGGCGATGAGCTCGGTCGTGGTGATCGACACCGACCCCGATCACGGCGACGAGTACTGGCTCGATGTCGCCGGGTTCCTGACTCCTTCGTCGCTGCAGCGTGGCGTGCTCGACTACTCGCCGGCCGTGACGGTCAAGCAGGCTCCCGCATTTTTCGATGCCAGCAAATTCATCGTCAGCCAGCATTTCGTAGCGTCGAAGGACGGCACCCGCGTGCCCTACTTCGAGATTGCGCCGAAAGACCTCAAGCTGGATGGCAGCAACCGCACCCTGCTCTACGGCTACGGCGGTTTCGAGGTCTCGCTGCAGCCTTACTACAGCGGCAGCGTCGGCCGCGCCTGGCTTGAACGCGGTGGTGTTTACGTGATCGCCAACATCCGCGGCGGCGGCGAATACGGCCCGCAATGGCATCAGGCGGCATTGAAAGCCAATCGTCCGCGCGCCTACGAGGACTTCGCCGCGGTGGCAGCCGACCTGATCAGGCGCGGCGTGACCTCGCCGAAGCATCTGGGCGCCGAAGGCGGCAGCAATGGCGGCCTGCTGATGGGCAACATGTTGACGATGTATCCGCAACTGTTCGGCGCGATCGCCTGTGAAGTACCGTTGCTGGACATGAAGCGCTACATCCATCTCTCGGCTGGTGCCTCCTGGATCGCCGAGTACGGCAATCCGGACACTGCCGATTGGAACTTCATCAAGACTTTCTCGCCCTACCAGAACGTCAAGAAGAATGGTCACTACCCGCCGGTGCTGTTCTACACCGCCACCAGCGACGATCGCGTCGGCCCGGTGCAGGCACGCAAGATGGCGGCGAAGATGGAGGCGCAGGGTCATCCGGACGTCTGGTTCTACGAGAACCTCGAAGGCGGTCACGGCGCCGGCGCGGACAACCAGCAGTCCGCGCACATGCATGCGATGGCCTACGACTTCCTGTGGGATCAGCTGAAATAGACTGAAGTGCCGCATGCCGGTGTCCCGTCGGTGTGCGGCGACCACGCCTGCTGAAGTATGCTTCGGCGCTACCCGGATTCAATTCACGCAACAACGCCATGTCTCCACGCAACACGATAAGCCCCGAACTGCGCGAATGGATACTCGTCACCACACGCGCCGGTCACGGCGTGCCTGACATGCTGCGGTTGATGAAGGAGAACGGCTACGACCCGCGCCAGAGCCGCAGCATCATCGCCGACGTGCTGAAGCTGCCGCTGGCCACACTGATCGCGAGCACGGGCACGTCGACACCGCGCGGCATGCGCACGAAGCACCCCGAAGCCCCGTCGGTTTGCGTTGCCGGGCACCGCATCAATGTGTCGGTGTGCGTGGATGCGCCGCCGCTGCGGGTGCTGGAAGGCGTCCTCGGTGAAGCGGAGTGCGCCGAACTGATCGAACTGGCCCGCCCGCGACTGCAACGCGCACTCACCGTCGCCGACAACGGCGAGCAACAAGTGGATCAGCGTCGCACCAGCGAGGGCATGTTCTTCTCGCTCGGCGAGCAGCCCCTGATTCGACGCCTCGAGCAACGCCTGGCCGATCTGCTCGATGTGCCAGCCAGCCATGGCGAGGGCCTGCAGGTCCTGCATTACCGGCCAGGCCAGGAATACGAACCCCACTTTGACTGGTTCGATCCCGAACTGCCCGGCTTCGAAGCCACTACCCGGGACGGTGGTCAACGCATCGCCAGCGTGGTGATGTACCTGAACACGCCCGAACAAGGCGGCGGCACTGCATTCCCCGAGCTCGGCCTGACCGTGACCGCGCGCTGCGGCTCCGCCGTATATTTCGCCTACGAGGGCGGCGACACCCTTTCGTTGCACGCCGGCTTGCCGGTGATTCGCGGCGAAAAGTGGATTGCCACCAAGTGGCTGCGCGAACGACCCTACCGGGCTCGCGGATTCACCTGAGCACGCTCCACCCGAGGCAGGCCGCCTGTTCGGCTGCTGCGATGCAGCAGCGCATGGCGTATCCTAGCCAACTGTTTTTCCCCAGCCTCGAGGATTCCCATGGGCCTGCATCTTGTCGCCGCCGGTCGCGACGTGCCACACGAAATCAACGTCATCATCGAAATCCCCAAGGACGCCGAGCCGGTCAAGTACGAAGTGGAGAAGGAAAGCGGCGCGATCTTCGTCGACCGCATCCTGTCCACACCGATGCGCTATCCATGCAACTACGGCTACGTGCCGGGCACGCTGGGTGGCGACGGCGACCCGCTGGACGCGGCGGTGATCCTGCCGCTGTCACTGATCCCCGGCTCGGTGATCCGCTGCCACCCGGTCGGCATGCTGCAGATGAGCGACGAGGCCGGCAGCGACGAGAAGCTGATCGTCATCCCCTCGCCCAAGGTGTTCCCAGGCTACGCACACATCAACGACATGAAAGGCGTTTCGGCGCACTGGTTGCAGCGCATCGGCCACTTCTTCGAGCACTACAAGGACCTGGAAGACGGCAAATGGGTCAAGGTCGATGGCTGGGCTGGCGCCGACGAGGCCAAGGCCGAGATCCTGGCCGGCATCAAGCGTTACCAGGCGAGCCAGCTCTGAGAACGAATGAAACGAAGACGGCGCATCCCTTCGTCGTGACGCGCCGCTGTCATGCCCGGACCATGGCCGGAAGCATCAGCCGCGCTTGAGCAACTCGCGCAGGTCGATCAGCGCCGCATTGGCGCGCGAGACGTAATTGGCCATCACCAGCGAATGGTTTGCGAAGAAACCAAACGGCGAACCGTTCAGCACCATCGGGCTATGCAGCGGACGCTGGGCTTCCTCCAGCTCACGGATCACCTGCTCCAGACTGACGTCGGCGTGCTTGCTGCGCAGGATCGGCCTGAAATCGTGCTGCAGCGCCTTGAGCTGCTCCAGCAGGGTCCAGGTGTAGCCGCGCGCCTCATAGAAGTTGTCGTCGACCTTCGTCCATGGTGTCTTCACCATTCGCCCGCCGCCGGGCGCCCCTGCCGTAGCCGCCGTGGCTGGGCCGGAGGTATCCACATCGCCGACGCGGATCTGACCCACACTGGCCGACAGTCGCTGTGACAGCGAACCGAGCCGCGATGAGACCAGTTGCAGATAGTCGGCCAGGTTGTCGGCTCGCGCGTAGAAGTGAGCGTTGCTGTCATCGGTATCGCCCAGGCGCGCCAGATAGCCGTCCAGATGCTTGATCGCCTTGTGATACTGGCTTTCCGAACTCGGCAACAACCAGCGATCGTTCGGGCTGTTCAGCAGCGGATCGGCCTCGGCCAGGTCCTTGTCCTCGGTCGATTGTGCTTGCGAACGGCTGAAGTCGTTGCGCATCGCACGTACCAGATCGCGCGAGGCAGTCAACGAGCCGAATTCCCAGTTCGGTACGTTGTCCATGAACACGCCCGGCGGCAGTTTGTCGTTGCTGAGATAGCCGCCGCGCTTGTCCAGCAAGGTTCGCACCGAGGTGATCAAGGTAACCGTGGTGGTCGCTCCGGTCGTGATCGGTCGCGTCAATTCGCGCATTTGGGTCTGAGTAACTACCACCGGATCGAACAACGGCGGCTCGGCATCCCACCACCACATCGAACCGGCTATCAGCAACACCAGTAACGAAAACAGCGCCAGGACCGCGCGGCGGATACCTCGGTAGGGCAGATTCATCGTGGCCTGGGGTGGCATCGGGCGACTCCTGCGAGCGGGCGACGGGATATGCTCAGCTTACAACCCCGGCCATTTCGCCTGATCGTTTCGCCACCTTGAGTTTTAACACCGCCGGTCGACATGACGCACGCGTCACGGGCGCCGGGCACTCAGCTGCGCTTGTCGGCGGTCGCCGTGCGTGCGGGCCGGGACTTGGCCGGTTCACCTTTCTTGCCCAGCTGCTCGAGCAAGGTGTTCATGTCCTCGGCGTGCTCTTCTTCCATTGCCAGGATGCCTTCCAGCATGCGGCGAGTGGTCGGATCGTCGGTGCCGACGTAGCTGATCATCTCGCGGTAACTGTCGATCGCGATGCGTTCCGCCACCAGATCCTCCTTGATCATGTCGACGATATCCTCGCCCTCGACGTAGTCAGAATGGCTGCGACTGAGCAGACCTTCCGGCGACAGGTTCGGCTTGCCTTCGAGCTGGGTGATGCGCTCGGCGATCAGGTCGGCATGTCCCTGCTCTTCATTGGCATGTTCGAGGAACTCCGCCCTGACCGCCTGCGAATTGATGCCCGAAGCCATGTAGTAGTGATACTTGTAACGCAGCACGCAGACCAGCTCGGTAGCCAAAGCGTGGTTGAGCAGCTTGATCACCGTTGCGCGGTCGGCGCTGTAACCGGCGGTCATCGCGCCCTTGTCGATGTCCTTGCGCGCGAGCTTGCGGATATTGTCGATGTCGCTGACGAACGGTTTGGTCTTAGGCATGTTTTGCTCCTGCGAACGTGGCGCGACACCGACGAACTTTCGCGGTTCGACACCACCCGATGTCCCGGGAGCATAAGAATGCGGATGAAAAGGCCGAGTGAAGGTCGAGTTGAACGTGCAGCCAGACGTGCGCGATGATCACGCACAACTCCAGCAGTTGCCGCAAAAATCCACGCACTTGCGTCAATCCCGCGGCGTGTCGACCATCGCTACGTTCCATGGCGGCAGTACGGCAGTTGCCGCTTTCTGCCGCCGCACGATCCAGTCGGAAAGGCCTTGTTGAAAACGTCTCAGCGTGGCAGAAACGCGCGCAAAAACGTCTCGACGCCAGCGCGCGCAGTGGCCTCGATCTCCTTCAGGTAGCTCTCGGGGCAATCGGTGCATCCGAACATCTGGCGCATCATCAAGTTGCCCTTGATCAGCGCGAGGAACTGCACACTGGTGCGCGACACGTCGTCAATGTCCAGTTGGCCTGCGTCCACCGCCTGCTGCAGCAGCCGAATCATCAATCCGTGCGTACGCGTCGTACCTTCCTCCCAGACCAGCTTGCCATAGCGCGGATTGCCCTGGCGGCAGTCACTGAGGATCGCTCGGAAGGTGCCTACGGTTTCCGCGTTGCAATCCAGATGGGCGTGAGTCAGCGCCACCCGCAGCAGGGTCTCGCGGATATCTGCATCCGGATCGAAGCGATAAGTTTCCTCCGGCAGCAGATCCTGGATGCGCGAGCGGATCACTTCGCGGAACAGATTGTCCTTGTCGCCGAAGTGGCTGTAGACGGTAAGTTTGGACACCCCGGCGTCGGCAGCGATGGCATCCATGCTGGTGCCGCCAAACGCATTGCTGATGAACAAGGCTTTGGCGGACGCCAGAATAGCTGCACGCTTCTCCATATCCTTCGGACGACCGGGTCCCTGGCTTCTGACTGGCGCGCTGGTACTCATACCTCCACCTTCACAAACGACAAAACGACCTTTATTATACGTCACGGTTCACTTATTGTCATGCGCACACCGTTACGGTCGCTGCCTCGCGCCCGCGCGCTCCGGCGCGGCAGGTGACTTGCGTCAGCAACAGGCGATGACTTCCGGCACTTCGTGAGTCGCTCCGCAACCGGCAGGCTAGACATCGAGCAGGCATGTCATTGTGGGGCCGAGTGGCAACGCTTATCCTTCTTGGTCTTTCTCGATCAGCACAGAGCACGGGCAAATGGCGATGAATTTCGAACAGGCGCGAACGAACATGGTGGAAAACCAGGTGCGTCCGTGGGAAGTACTTGATGCCCGGGTGCTCGATGTGATCAGTCGCGTCCGCCGCGAGGATTTCGTGGCAGCAGAACACCGACAGCTGGCCTTCGCCGACCTGTGCCTGCCGCTGGGCCACGGCGAGGTGATGATGAAACCGGTCGTCGAGGGCCGCATACTACAGGCTCTCGACTTGCAACCGACCGATCGCGTGCTGGAAATCGGCACCGGTTCGGGTTATCTCAGTGCGTGCCTGGCCACCTTGTCGGCGCAGCTGACCAGCGTGGACATCCACGCCGATTTCACGGCGCTCGCCACGGAACGCCTGGGCCACGCCGGTATTGCCAATGTCAGCTTGATCACTGGCGAAGCGGTCGAGACCTGGCAACCGGACGGGCTGTTCGACGCCTTGGTGGCCACGGGTGCGGTAGCAGAGATTCCGCCGCGCTGGCTCACCTGGCTCAATCCGGGTGGCCGCATGCTGGTCGTGCGTGGGCAGTCGCCAGTGCAGCGCGCCACCTTGCTGACCCATGAGGCTGCCGGCCATTTTCGCGAGCAAGGCCTGTTCGAGACCGACCTGCCCTACCTGGTCCATGCCGAACCGGTGCCTCGATTCGTTCTTTAATATTCCCCCCCGACCGTCCCCGACCGATTGACACGAGGCGTCCCATGCGTTTGAAGCTGCTTAGTCTTGCCTTGGCCCTGGCCGCCGTCTCGCTGCCCAGCCACGGCGAGGATCTGCTCGATGCCTACCGGGACGCGCGCGCCAACGATCCGGTGCTGTCGCAAGCCGACGCTACCCGCCTGGCCACCGGTGAAGGCGTGCCACAGGCACGCGCCCTGCTGTTACCGCAGATCTCGGCCGGGATGACCCTGAGCCAGACCAACGGCGGTGGCAGTTCCCGCAGTGACCTCGTCGATCCCACCACCGGTCAACCCATCGTCGTCGCCGGCCAGACGGGCCATTCGCGTACCCGCAGCATCAACGGCACGCTCAGCCAGACGGTTTTCGACTTCAGCAAGTTTGCCAATCTCAAGGCCGCCCACTCGGCTGCGAACGCCCAGGATGCGACCTACCAGGCCGCGTTGCAGAATCTCCTGGTGCGCGTAACCGCAACTTATTTCACCGTGCTGAACGACGAGGACCAATTGACCTTCGCCAAGGCGAACGAGGACGCCTTCAAGCGCCAGTTCGACCAGGCCGACCAGCAGTACAAGGTCGGTCTGGCGGCAATCACCAATGTCTATCAGGCCAAGGCGTTCTACGAGAACGCCAGAACCCAGACGATCGCGGCGCAGAACACGCTCGACAACGACAAGGAGGCGTTGCGCGTGATCACCGGCAAACCGACTGGCGATCTCAAAAAGCTGCGCGATGACCTGCCGCTGCAGCCGCCGACCCCGAACAACCCCGAGGCCTGGGTCAAGCAAGCGGAACAGAGCAATCCCACCCTGCTGGCGCAAAAGGACAACGTGGAGGCCGCCAAACACAACATCACCGTCGCGCGCTCCGGTCACCTGCCCACGATCACAGCCAATGTGAGTTACGGCAAGAACACCACCTGGTACCAGAACCCGGTTGGCTTCGACCCCAACCGTCCGGCCTCGACCACCATCGGACTGACCCTGAACGTGCCGATCTTCTCAGGCGGACTCACCCAGTCACGCGTGCGCCAGACAATCTACCAGCGCGACGCAGCCACCGACGCACTGGAACTGCAACGCCGCCAGATAGTGCAAAGTACCTTGAACTATTATCGCTCCGCGCTCGCCGGCATCTCGCAGGTCGAATCGAGCAAGGCCTCGGTCGAATCGGGCCAGAAGGCGCTGGAAGCCACTCGCGCCGGCTTCGAGGTCGGCACCCAGACCTTCACCGACGTGTTGCTCGCCATCCAGACCCTGACCCAGTCCGAGAGCGCCTACTCGCAGGCGCGCCACCAGTTCATCCTGAACAAGCTGCTGTTGCAGCAGGCCGCTGGCACGGCCGATTTCAAGGACATCCAGGCGATCAACGCACTGCTGCAGTAAGTCACGGCACGGCGCCGGGAGCCTGCCGGCGAATCATTCCTGCAACAGCCCGTCGATCAGCCGCATCACCCGCTGCACGGCGCCGCGTTCGCGCCCGAACACTTGCTGCGCCGCCTCACCCATCCGGTCGCGTCGAGCGCCATCGAGCAGCAACCGCAACACGCCCGGGCCGAGTCGTTCGGCGTCCGGTACCAGCTCGGCACCGCCCTGTTCGATCAGGCTGCGGGTGATCTCCTCGAAATTGAACGTATGCGGCCCCACCAGCACCGGCACTGACAGCGCTGCCGGCTCGAGCACGTTGTGGCCGCCGATCGGCACCAGACTGCCGCCCACGAACGCGACGTCGCTGGCGGCAAAGAACGGCATCAGCTGGCCCATCGCATCGATCACGCAAACCTGGTGCACGGTCGAGGGCACGCCATCGACACTGCGCGTGGCCACCTTGAAGCCGAGGCTGCGTACCGCGTGTTCGACCAGGCGAAAACGCTCAGGGTGGCGCGGCGCGAGCAGCAGCAACGCGTCGGGCAACCGCTGCAACACCTTCAGATGCGCCTCCAGCACGGACAGTTCCTCGCCCTCGTGCGTGCTGGCTGCCATCCATACGGGTCGCCGTGCCCCCCAATGTTCACGCATGGCCGCGCCCTCGGCCAGCGCACCCGCGGGGATCGGCATGTCGAACTTCATGTTGCCGCTGACCAGGACCTTCTTCGGATCGGCGCCTAGCAATCGGTAGCGCGCGGCATCGGTACGCGACTGCGCGGCAATCAGATCCACGCAATGCAGCGCGGAAGCAGCCAGGCGGCGCAGCGGCTTGTAGCCGCGCATGGAACGCGCAGACAGCCGCGCATTGACGATCATCAGCGGGATGCCGCGCCGATGACAGGCGAAATACAGGTTCGGCCAAATCTCGGTTTCCACGATCAGCGCCAGTCGCGGGCGGATCCGGTTCATGAAGCGACGCACCGCGAACGGCAGGTCGTACGGCAGGTAGACATGAAACGCGCTGTCGCCGAACAACTGCCGCACGCGCGCCGCGCCGGTCGGCGTGACCGTGGTGATCACCAGCGGTGCATTCGGATAACTGCGTTGCAAGGCCTTGATCAGCGGCTCGGCCGCGTTCACTTCTCCGACCGACACGGCATGCACCCACAAACTGCCAACGAAGCCGGGGGCATCGAAAAACCCGAATCGCTCCGGCCAGCGCCGCTGGTAGGGACGCGAACGCAAACCTCGGACCAGCAACCGCAGCACCAGCAGCGGCGTGACCAGAAACATCGCGAGGGTATACAGAAGGCGCAACGATCGATCCTTGCAAACAACGCGCGAGTATAGCGACAGCCACGCGGGCGAGCTCGCACCTGGTCAGCCCGCTACAATACCGACGATGCCTGGCACGCCCCGACCCGACTTCACCCGATCACTGCTTGCTCCGCGCCATTGGCCGGCGTGGCTGGGGGTGGCGGCGATCTGGCTGATCGCACACCTGCCGCAGCCCGTGCTGCCGTGGCTCGGCCGCCGCCTGGGCGCGCTGGTGACCAGGATCCCTTCGGCGCGACGGCGTATTGCCGCCGCCAACATCACACTATGTTTTCCCGAACTCGACGCCGCCCAGCAGGCGGCGCTGGTCGATGCGAACCTGCGTGACATCGGCCAGATGATGGTGGAGTTCGCGCTGGGCTGGTTGGGCAGCGACCGGCGCATGGCGGCCCTGCCGACCCGCATCGAGGGGCTCGAGCACCTGCAAGCGGCGCGCGCCCAGGGCAAGGGCGTACTGCTGGTCGGCGGGCACTTTTCCCATCTCGAACTGTGCGCACGCCTGGTCTCCCATCGCATCCGCATCGCAGGCATGTACCGGCGCATGGATTCAACCGTGTTCGAATGGGTGGTGCTGCGTGCGCGGCTGCGCTACGCGGCGGCGATGTTCGACAAGGATGACATCCGCGGCACCGTGAAATACCTGCGCGGCGGCGGCACCCTGTGGTATGCGCCGGACCAGGACATGCGCAGCAAGGACACCGTTTTCGTGCCGTTCTTCGGTGTGCCGGCGGCGACGATCACGGCCACCCACCACCTGGCGAGGATGTCCGGCGCAGCGGTGATTCCGTTCTTCCATCGACGTCTGCCCGGCGGGCAGGGTTACGCCTTGCGGCTGGCCGCACCGCTGGAGAATTTCCCCGGCCCCGACGTGCTGGACGATACCGCGCGAGTCAATACCTGTATCGAGGAGATGGTACGCGAGGCGCCCGAGCAATACCTGTGGGTGCACAAGCGCTTCAAGACCCGGCCGCCGGGACAGCCCGCGATCTACTGATCGGACCCACCGTCGTGCCACACGACGTATTTGGTTCAGGCCGTACCGTGCTCAGCTCTCACGTAGAGCGCGGCACACCACAAGCCCAGCAGCCACGCGAACAGCAAGCCCCACCATGCGGAATAGAACGCCAGGTGCGAGTTCAGTGGAAACAACATCACACCCAGGGCCAGGCTGGCCGGAAACGCGCGCGCGCGCGCCAGTTCGCTCACCTGCCGCCACGCACGCCACGCCCAGGCGACCGCGGCCAACCACAGCAGCAATCCCAACGCACCAGTGCCGGCAAGGATCTCCAGTACCAGTTGGTGTGGATGACAGGCACCCTCGCCGACGCCACAGGCCTCGTCGGAAACCACGAAATGGTCATTCGCCGGCGCATAGTGCGGATAGGCATAACGGAAGCCGCGCACGCCGACACCGTTGACCGGGTGCGCGGCAAACATTGCCACGCCGGCATGCCAGATATCGAGCCGGCCGCTGAGGGCCGTATCCAGTGACCGATCGGTACCGTGCAGCACCAGCAAGGTGCGCGCCATGCGGTCGTGGAAGCGCGCCGAAGTCTTCCACGCCACGCCACCGACCAACACCAGCACCAGCGCGGCTGCCGCGCACCAAAGCGAAAAACGCCACGCCGAGCGGGCTTCGCGCCAGCCAAAGCCCAACAGCACCAGCCCATAGCAGAGCCAGGCCGAGCGCGAGCCCGCCAACAACACCGGCGCCAATACCAGCACACTGGCAAGCAGCAGGCCGGGGCGACCCCAGCGCTGGTGCGCCGCCCACAGGGCGAACGGCGACAATACCGCGAGGGTCGGGCCCAGCTTCAGGTTGTCCGCGCCAAAAATGCCGGAGATACGCTCGGCCTCGGGGTGGCCACCGAGGCTCCAGCCAGTAAACGCCTGCAGCCAGGCATCGGCACACCACACAGCAAGCACGATGGCGACGGCCGTGTACAACGCCCGCAACTTGTTCTCACGACGGATTGCAAAGCATGCATACAAACCCAGCGGCACGTAGCGCAGCAAGGCGACGACCGTCCCCCAGCTTTTTCCGGGCCGGATCGCATCGACGGCGGAAAACAGTGCCGCTGCCACATAGGCCGCCAGCAGCCACAGCAGCAATCGCGCACCGGGATGTTGCCGCAAGGCATGCGGATCGCGCGCGAACAACATGATGACGCCCAGCAGGCACAGGAACGTCCCCAGCTCGGCGCTGCGGCCAAACGGCAGCAGCGCGATCACCAGCCAGAACGGCAGCAAGGGAGAACGCAGTGCGGCCTTGAGTGAGCTGCCGAGGGAAGTCATGCGGGAACCGTGGGGGAACGATCATGCATTGTAGGCGAGCGTAGGCGCGGGCGAGACCGGCGCACCTCCGATATCACATCACCGTTGCCGCTGGCTCACTTCCTCGTACAGCGCCAGCGTGGCCTGCTGCATGTCGCTGAGACGGTAGCTCTGCAACGGCGAGATCGGCGGGGCAACCCGCAGCAACTCGGCAGCTCGCTCCACCAACCGTTCGCGATCACCCAACGGAACCCGGCCGGCGGGATACAGCTCGGCCAGCAATTCGCCGACGCCGCCATGGGCATAGCCCAGTACCGGGCGGCACAGGGACAACGCCTCGATCACCGTGCGACCGAACGTCTCCGGCTGGTTCGACAATTGCAGTACCAGCGCCGACACCGCATAGATATCGCGAATATCGTCACGCGGTGGCGACAGCACGACTTGCGAGGTAACGCCGCGCAGCCGGATCAGTTCCTGCAGTTCGGCCACGTAGGCCTCGCGGCCGGGTTCAACCACCCCGAGCAGCAGCAATCGCGCTTCGATGCCGCGGCGCTTGAGATCGGCCAGCAACTCGATCGCATCGCGATGCCCCTTCAGACGAGTGCCGCGCGCCGGCATGGTCAACAGCGGGGCGCCATTCAGCGCCGGAAACTCGGCGAAAAAAGTCTTGTGCCAGGCATCGTCCGGCCGATGCCCATAAGGAAATGCGTTCTGGTCGATACCGCGCGGAATCACCCGCACCCGGCCCGGCTCCAGCCAGCGGTAGTGGCTGAGCACGTAGTCACGCAGGGTCTGCGATACCACGATCACGCGTTCGCCGCGCAGCAGGATCGAACTGTAGCGACCCGGCGAATTGAACCCGTGCACCGTGGTGACGAAATGCGGACGTGGCGTCATCCCCTTCAGCGCCCACCAACCCATCCACGCCGGCAGCCGCGAGCGGGCATGCACGATGTCCGGCTTCAACTCGCGCAACACGCGCCGCAGCGCGCCAAACTGGCCCAGCGTGCGCAGCGACTTGCGGCCCAGATCGAGCGTGATGTGTTCGCTGCCCTCGGCCTGCAACTGCTCGACCAGACGTCCACCGGCGGAAATCACCACCGAACGGTGACCGGCCTGCACCAGCGCACGGGCAATCTCCAGCGCCGAACGCTCCGCACCACCAGAACGCAGCGCGGGGATCAGCTGGATCACGGTCAGCAGTTTGGCGGGTACGGCGATGCTGGACATGAGCTCAGGATTGGGGCTTTCATTGGAAAAGCGAAGCAAAGAAAGTGCCATGACCGGCCACTGATCTGCTCCAGCGGTCAGTCTCGCAAGACGTAATGCGCACCACAGTAGGCACAGGTTGACTCGCCGCCGTCATCGACGATCGGCAGATAAACCTTGGGGTGCGAATTCCACAGTGCCATGCCTGGCATCGGACACGACAGCGGCAGGTCCTCCCGCGTCACTTCGTAACGATTTTCGGCATTTGAAGGCACCAGCGGCACCGTCGCGGCAGGGGAGGACGACATGGCAGACTCCAAACTGGACAGCAGACTGCAAATGGTAGCAGCCCACTGATCACTGTCGGGCAGATTCCATCCCGGCCCCACGGCAACGCCAGCGCGGGCGCCCAGCCGACAGGTTGTCGCAGGACTTGTCGTCAACCTGGTCCAGTCGGCTCGTCTGATCGTCGCTGCAGACCGAAACCGCGCCTTTGTCGGTGCGGCCCTCTACCGTATCGACAGCACTCATTGAGCAGCGTCGGTCTTCGGTACCGAACCCTCGGCGGTGATGCGCACGTGCACCTCGTCGCTGACATTCGGGACATAGGCGCCGACACCGAAATCCGAGCGCTTCAGCGTTGCCGTGGCATCGAAGCCGATTGACGGGGCCTTGCCCATCGGGTGCGGGCCCACCTTGTTCAGCGTGGCATCGAGCACGATCGGCCGGGTCACGCCATGGACGGTGAGATCGCCGCTGACCTTGAACTTGTGCTCACCCAGCGGCTCCACCTTGCGGCTGATGAAGGTGATCACCGGATATTTCGCGGCATCGAAGAAATCCGCCTTCTTCAGGTGGCTGTCCAGCTCCGCCACATGCGTGTCGAGTTTCGCCAGCGGCAAGGTCACCTCGACCCTGGACTGCGCCGGATGCTGCTCGTCGAACACCACGGTGCCCTCGCCCAGGCCGATATCGGCAGTCGGGTTGGAGTAGCCAAAATGGTTCCAGCTGAACAGGACTCTCGTGTGGTTGGGATCAAGCTTGTAGGTTACCGGCGCGGCCTGCACCGACAGCGCGGCGCCGAGCAGGCCAACGACGGCAAGACACTTCAATGGGGACATGCTGGGGGGGTCTCCGTGGGAAAGGGATCATCGGGTTGCCTCAGGCCACCGTACCGGCTCCGTCGGAACGCAGACACAACGAACGACCCTGCCGCGGCTGCGCTCGGAAAGCAGGCCGTTCATCGGTATCCTTCGCCGGAAGACGTGCCGAGACGAGCGCCGGAACGTGCGAGTGTACAGGTGAGCGCAACTGGCTGGGCATCGAGCCGGGGAAACGCATCGTGTTGATTCGGGAAACAATCTTGGAGCGAATTCGCGCATGCTGAAACTACACGGCGAGTGCTGGGTGATCACCGACGCGGCCGCCGGCAATCAACGCCAGGCGCTGGCGCTGGCGGAAAAACTGCGCATGCCGAGCCGCCACCTGCTGCTGGAACCGCGGGCACCCTGGTCGTGGCTGGCTCCCCGACTGACCCTCGGCGGCCCGCTCGTCCTGCCGGCAAGCCAGCGCGCCTGGTTCGCTCCGCCGTGGCCAGCCGTGGCGATCGGTTGCGGTCGGGCGGCGGCCCTGTTCACACGGATGCTGCGTTCCCTGTCGGCGGGCCGGTGCTACACGGTGCAGATCCTCGACCCGCGCATCGACCCCGCGCTGTGGGACAGCGTGGTCGCACCACGCCACGATGGCCTGGAGGGCGCCAACGTGCTGCCCACGCTGGGCTCGCTCAACGCCATCGACGATGCCTGGCTGGCAGACGGCCGCGAGGCCTGTCCGCATTTCGAGGAACTGCCACGACCGCGCGTCGGCGTGTTGCTGGGCGGCCCGCGCCGCGATGTTGCCCTGAATGTCGATTACGCCAATGAGCTGGCCGGGCAGTTGAGCGAACGCCAGCGCGGCGAGGGCGGCAGCTTGCTGGTGCTGCGCTCGCGACGCACGCCGGCCGCATTGCTCGAAGCGTTTCGACCCATACTCAAGGGCATCCCCGGTCTGCTCTGGGCTGGCCGCGATGACGGCCGCAACCCGTATCCGGGTGTACTCGGCTGGGCGGACCGGCTGGTGGTCACCCCCGATTCGGTCAACATGCTCTCCGAAGCCTGTGCAGTGGGTTGCCCGGTGCAAACTTTCGTGACCGCACCGCTGCCGCCGAAGCTCGAGCGGTTTCATCACGCTCTGCGCAACGCAGGGCTCTTGCACGACCTGGGCGAACCCGTGCCACAGCGCATGGCTGCGCCCTTGCGCGAAACGACAGCAATCGCCAGCGCGCTGGCTACGCTGATTGCAGCGCGGCAATCGGACCAACGGCCCGCCTGACTCCCGTCCAGCCACGGACCCGGTAGGTCAGAATTCGAGGCCCAGCGAGTGGGTGACGGCGCGCACGCCGGCACACAACGCGTCCAAGGCCGCTTCGCGCGGAGCAATCCGCGAGCGCAGGTCGAGCGTGCAAGCCAGTGCCCGCTGCAGCAAATCTGCATGCGCGGAGGCCAGGGTCGCGGCCTGCCCTGCATCGAGCAGACCGGCGACGCGACAGGCCTCGATCAGGCTCGCATTGGCGGTGACGCTCAGTAGCCCGGGTTGACTCGACGCATGCGCCAGCGCCAGCCCTTGCAACGCAAACACGATGTCGAGCAGACCGCCATGTCCCTGCTTGAGGTCGAAATGGCTTTCGTCCGAGCGGTCGCGCTCGGCGCGCCAGCGGCGGCGCATGCTGCTGACCTCCTCCAGCACGGTGGCACGCTCCCGCGGCACCGCCAGGATCGTGCGTCGCACCCTGGCCAGCTCCTGATTGAGCGCCGCGTCACCGGCCACCGGGCGCGCGCGCAGCAGCGCCTGGTGCTCCCAGGTCCAGGCCCGGCTCTCCTGATAGGCGACAAAGGCATCGAGGCTGCTGACCAGCAGACCCTTGGAACCATCTGGACGCAGCCGCGTGTCCACTTCGTACAGGCGGCCGGCGCGGGACAACACGGTCAGCCAGTTCATCACGCGCTGGGCCAGCCGCTGATACCAGCGGAAACCTTCGAGTGGCCGCTTGCCGTCGCTCATTGCCTGCGCGCGCCGGCCATCGAAGACGAAGACCAGATCCAGGTCGGACGCAAAACCAAGTTCCTTGCCGCCGAGGCTGCCGTAACCGAGCACGGCGAAACCGGAACCTTCGCCGGGCAGCCGCCCATGCCGGGCGACCAGGTCGCGCTCGGCCAGCGCCAACACGGCGCCGACCACCGACTCGGCCAGTGCAGCGAGGCGGCGCGAGGTGGCCACCGCGTCGACACGGCGGTCGTTGAAGGCCAGCCCGAGCCGGAACGCGGTGGACGATCGGAATTCGGTGATGCGCTCCAGCTCGGTTTCGGCGTCGCGCTCATCCAGCGTGCCGAGTACGCGGGCGATCTCGGCGGCAATGTCGGCCCGGCGAAACGGCAATTGGTCGATACGCGGGTCGAGCACGTCGTCCAGCAGCAGCGGTTGCGCGATCACGCGCTCGGCCAGAAACGCGCTGTCGGCAAACAGGCGCACCAGCCGCCGGCGTGCCGCCGGCTGCTCATCCAGCAAGGCCAGGTAGGACGATCGTCGGGCCACTGCCTGCATCAGACGGCACAGGCGCAGCAGGCTGGGCACCGGCGCCGGGGTGGCGCGGGCGGCACTCAACAATTGGGGCATAAGCCGATCCAATCGTTCGCGCGAGCGTGGCGACATCGCCCGCACCTGCGAGGCCTGCGGCAGTTTCAGCAGCGCGTCGGCCAGTTCGCCCGCTGGCGCGAAACCGGAAGCCTCCAGGCTGGCCGCAGCGAGCGTCTCGTTGCAAGCCAGTTCCCACAGTCGCACGTCGGCCACCGGCGCGCCCACCGCCTGGCCGTGCTGCGGCATCAGCACGGCGGCAAACTCCTCGCTGACGATCGCACGGTGGGTCGCCAGTGCCCGTTCCAGCAGGCCCCAGTCGGCGTAGTCCAGACTCAGTGCGATACGCTCACGACTCAACGCATCATCGGGAATATCGTGGGTTTGCGAGTCACGCAGCATCTGCACGCGGTTCTCGACCCGGCGCAGCAGCACGTAGGCTTCGCGCAGGCGTCGCGCGCGCTGGGCGCCGATATGGCCACGTGCCTCGCAGGCGGCGAGCGCCGGCAACAGGCCGCGCACCCGCAGCGACGGCTCGCGGCCGCCGCGGATCAACTGCACCAGTTGCACGATGAACTCGATTTCGCGGATCCCGCCGGGGCCAAGCTTGAGATTGTCGGCGAGGTCCTTGCGTGCCACTTCGGCATCGATCAACACCTTCATCTCGCGCAGGCCGGCGAATGCGGTGTAGTCGAGATACTTGCGGTAGACGAACGGCCGCAGCAGTTCCTGCAGCTGCTTGCCAGCCGTGCGATCGCCCGCCACCACGCGCGCCTTGATCCAGGCGTAGCGCTCCCAGTCGCGTCCCTCGCTCTGGTAGTACTGCTCCATCGCCGCGAACGACAGAGCGAGTCGTCCGGACTTTCCGAACGGTCGCAATCGCATGTCAACCCGGGCGCAGATGCCGTCCATGGTCGGCTCGTTCAGCAGCCGTACCAGTTGCCGGCCAAGTCGCACGAAATATTCGCTGTTGTCGAGCACGCGCGCGCCGTCGCTCTGGCCTCCCTGCGGGTAGGCGAACAACAGGTCGATATCGGAGGAGAAATTGAGCTCGCTGCCGCCGAGCTTGCCAAAGCCGACTACCAACAATCGCTGCAAGGCGCCATCCACACTGCGACTATGGCCGTAGCGCGCGGCCATGGCGTCCGTGGCCCAGGTCAGTGCCACTGCCAGCAGCGACTCATACAGGACGCTGGTGGCGGACAGGGTTTCCGGCAGTTCGTCCAGCGCGTTGACGTCGCGGAACACCACGCGCAACGCCTCGGCGTGGCGGAAGCGGCGCAGCGCGGCCATGCAGCCGGCCTCGTCTGCGGGCAGCTTCAACGTGTCCAGCCGCACGCTGGCGTCGCCACTGGCGCGCAACCGCTCCAGACCTTGCGGCGAAAGCAGCTGCGGCTGGCGACACCACACCTCAAACGCGAAATCGCTGGCCAGCAAGGTGCGACGAATCCGCTCAGCCACCCCGGCATCATCGTGCAAAGGCACGCCGGCGGCACGACAATGCGCCGCCAGATCGCGGTAGCGGTCGTCAATCAGCGCACGCACGTTGGTGGATTCGGGAAGGCCCATCGGCTCATTGTGCCGCAGCGCGCCCGCGCTGCCGACCACGGTGTGCACGAAAACACTGTCCGCGCGTTGATTTGGCGGTGCTCAGGCCCGAGACTCGCCACTCGGCACCCGGTTGCCGTTCATCCAGGCGTGACTACATTGACGAACGGACCCATGACGACACGTGCAGGCGCAGCATGTCCCTGAAACTCCCCGACACGACCGGCCGCTGGCGCCCGCCGGCCTCGCGCATCGCGCTGGTGCTGTCGTTGATCCTGGCTTTCGTCCTGCTGACCGGCCTGATCGATGGCGGTGTGGGGGTGACCGCGTCGCAGCTGGTCAAGCAACCCCGCTTCCCGCTGGCCAATGCGCTGCCCGGGTTGCTGCTGGCCGGCGCCTTGCTGCTGTGGACCCGGCGCGCCCTGCTCTCGTTCGGCCTGGCATTCGTGCTCCAGGGAGTGATCTACGGCGTCAATCAGCTCAAGGTCGCCAACTTGGGCATGCCGCTGTTGCCAGACGATTTCCGCATGATTGGCCAGTTGCGCAAGGGCGGCATGCACGTGCTGGCCGGCTACCTGCCGCACAGTCCATGGCCTTACCTGGCCATGCTGGTGGCGCTGGTGCTGGTGGTGCTGGCATGGCGGCTGGAACCGCCGTTGCTGACCAGGCGCAAGGGCGGCGGCCGCCTCATCGCCGGCAGTGTGCTCACCGCCGTATTGATCAGCATCCTGGCCGGCCTGCCCGCGTGGGGAAAGATCTACAACGGTCACGTGCTGTGGCTGGAGCCTTGGTCGGCTCGCGCCACCACCAACCATTCCGGCCTGATCAGTTCGCTGGTGTTGTTCCACCTGCATTTTGGCGGCGGCCACCGCAAGCCCGACCGCGCTGCGGCGGAACGCCTGATCGCGCAATCCACCCCGGCGCTGCTGCGGGTCATGCAGCAACCTGCACAATCCGGCGAGTTGCCGGACATCGTGGTGGTGCAGAGCGAATCGTTTTTCGACCCCACCATCATGCGCGGCTACGAGCACAGCGATTTCGCGCCCAACCTGCGCCGACTCTCCGCTCGCGGCATCAGCGGCAAACTGCACGTCCCCACCTTCGGCGGCGGCACCATCCGTACCGAGTTCGAGGTGCTCACCGGCCTGTCTCTGCGCTATTTCGACAACCTGCAGTTCCCCTATCTGCAGATGAGCCACAAGTCGCTGCCCAGCCTGGTGCGCACGCTGGAGGCGCATGGTTACAGCACGCTCGCCCTGCACGGTAACGACCCCGCGTTCTGGAACCGCACCACCGCGTTCAAGGCGATCGGCTTCGATCGCTTCGTGTCGAAATCGGAGTTTCCGGCCGACGTGCCCAATGATGGCAAGTACATGGCCGACAGCGCGATGACGGACCAGATCATGACCTTGCTGAAGGACAGCGGTCCACCGCAGTTCATCTTTGCCATCAGCATCGAGGCGCACGGCCCGTATGACATCGAGCCGGCGCACACCGCCGAGCGCGACGCGATTCCCGTACCCGCCGGCATCACCGGCCGCGACAAGCTCGAACTGCAGACGTATCTGTATCACGTCAGGAACGCCGACGCCGAACTCGGCCGGCTGGTGGCATGGCTGGCAAAGCGCCAGCGACCCAGCCGGGTGCTGTTCTTCGGCGACCATCTGCCGGCGTTGACCAGCAGCTTCCACATCACCGGCTTCGTCGACGGCCACGACATGCTGCGCCAGGCTGGGATCTGGCTGCTGATCGATCCACGCGGCGAGGGCAAACCCGAGCGCGAAGACACCGCCACCTGGCTGCTGCCAGGCCGACTGCTGGCACAAATCGGTATTCACGACGACCCTTACTTCGCGCTGACCCAACTGGTCGGCCCGAAGCTGGCCGCATTCACTGCAGCGCCCGGCGCACCACCGCTGGACAAGAGCAGCGACCTGAAGCAACTCGACCACGCCATGGCCAGCATCGAACAGCTGCGGCTGAGCGGCAAGCTGGGGAAGCTTTTGCCAAAGCCCATTGACGGGTCTGCGCCCGCGCCCGTGCACGTCACGCACTCCGCGCCTGATCTGTCTGCTCCAAACGGCAGCGCGCAGCTCGCCCACTGAGTTTCCCGGGTACCGCAATCGTCGACGCCGCTCGCTCAGACCCCCACCGGCGCGACGCACCAGTTCACGGAGGCCACCCCAGCAATTTTGCTTTTGTTGCGCAGGCGTACCGCAAACTAGGGATCGACTTGCTGCGAAAAAGGCCAAAACTCTGCAGCTCCGTGCCACCGACAAACAACGTTCGTACTTGAGCGGCACTGATAACTGCCTAACAATGCCACCCCGGTCAACTAATCGTTCGTGAGTGTTCGCTCGCATGCGGTACTGGTGGGTAAATCAGAATCAGACTTATCGGCATGAAGTGCCAGGCGGATACCTGTGGTCCCCGAAGCGGAAGCGGAACAACGCGTCCAACCCGTTTTATGATTTCATGCGGGAGGTTGCCCCGGCCGATGTAATCTTTTCGTTCGCCGACACTTTCATCAAAGCCATCGGGATCGCCACCTCGCACGCATACGAGGCCCCAAAGCCACTCGAGTTCGGCGCTGCCGGTGCTTATTGGGACCAGATCGGATGGCGCGTCGATGTGCACTTTGTCGAGCTCCGTGGTCCTATCCGGCCCAGCGAGCACATGGGTGTATTGTCCGCGCAACTACCAGCGCGCTATGCACCACTGAGTAGCCGAGGCAGCGGCTTGCAAAGCATTTACCTGACGCGACTTCCGGAAGGCCTTGCCGGCACGTTGGTCGATCTAATCGGCTACGAAGCCAGAGTTTTGTTGCGACCATCGAACGTTGCCTCGCGGAGCTCGACCTCCCTGCCTGCGACTGGCCTTGTCCAGTGGGAGGAGCACGAGTTGCAGAAAGTCCGCAACAACCCGCGCATCCCAAATACCGATCGGCAAGCTATCGTGCTCGCGCGGCGCGGACAAGGCGTGTTCAAGGCCCACGTGATGGAACACGAAAAAGCTTGCCGTATCACCGGTGTGGATCGTATCGAACATCTACGAGCAAGCCACTGCAAGCCTTGGCGCGACGCGAACAACGAGGAGCGCCTCGATGGCGAGAATGGATTGTTGCTAACCCCAAACGCCGACCATCTGTTTGACCGTGGTTTCGTCAGCTTCGACGGCAATGGTGATGTTCTTATCTCCCCAGTGGCTGATGCGAACTCACTCGCGCGCATGGGCGTCGAAACTCGACACCCACGGAACGTCGGCCCCTTCTCAATGCGACAGAGAGCGTTCCTCGAGTTTCATCGTGACAATGTCTTCCTATGCTCCAAGTTCCTGGAAGACCGCAGATAGGAAAGCCGCTGCAGGCGAACGCCGCCGCGTTTCGCAAGCTTTTCGCAGCGGAGATCACCCGCAAGCGACCTACTTGCGTGTCGCCAAACTCGCCTCTCGCGACACAGCTCGCCCCAACGGAAAAACCCCGCCGTAGCGGGGTTTTCCTTGTTGCGTACAGCGATGAAGGCGTGACTCAGAAATCCATGCCGCCCATGCCGCCCATGCCGCCACCCATGCCACCGCCACCATGGCTGTGCTCGTCTTTCTTCGGCAGCTCGGCCACGATCGCCTCGGTGGTGATCGCCATGCCGGCGACCGAGGCCGCGTGCTGCAGCGCGGTGCGGGTCACCTTGGTTGGATCCAGGATGCCCATCGCCACCATGTCGCCGAACTCGTGGGTCGCGGCGTTGTAGCCGAAGTTGCCCTTGCCTTCCTTGACCTTGTTCAGGATCACGGACGGCTCTTCGCCGGAGTTGGCAACGATCGCGCGCATCGGCGCTTCCAGCGCGCGGCGGGTGATCGCGATGCCCAGGTCCTGGTCAGGGTTGTCGCCCTTCAGGCCTTCGACCGCCTTCAGCGCACGGATCAGGGCCACGCCACCACCAGGAACCACGCCTTCCTCGACCGCTGCACGGGTAGCGTGCAGGGCGTCTTCGACGCGGGCTTTCTTTTCCTTCATTTCGATCTCGGTGCCAGCACCGACCTTGATCACGGCCACCCCGCCGGCCAGCTTGGCCACGCGCTCCTGCAGCTTCTCGCGGTCGTAGTCGGAGGAGGTCTCCTCGATCTGCGCCTTGACCTGGGCGATGCGCGACTGGATCTTCTCCGCCTCACCGGCACCGTCGATGATCGTGGTGTTTTCCTTGGTGATGACGATGCGCTTGGCGCGACCCAGATCGTTGATCGTGGTCTTCTCCAGCGACAGCCCCACTTCCTCGGACACGACTTGGCCATTGGTCAGGATCGCGATGTCTTCCAAAATCGCCTTGCGACGGTCACCGAAGCCCGGCGCCTTGACGGCAGCGACCTTGACGATACCGCGGATGGTGTTGACCACCAGCGTGGCCAGCGCCTCGCCCTCAACTTCCTCGGCCACGATCAGCAGCGGCTTGCCCGCCTTGGCAACGGCTTCCAGCACCGGCAGCAAGTCACGGACGTTGGAGATCTTCTTGTCGTGGATCAGGATGTACGGATCATCCAGCTCGACCTGCTGTGAGGTCTGGTTGTTGATGAAGTACGGCGACAAATAGCCGCGGTCGAACTGCATGCCCTCGACCACGTCCAGCTCGTTCTCGAGGCCGGATCCTTCCTCGACCGTGATCACGCCTTCCTTGCCAACCTTCTTCATGGCCTCGGCGATGATGTCGCCGATGTTGGTGTCGGAGTTGGCCGAGATCGTTCCGACCTGGGCGATTTCCTTGTCGGTCGCGGCCGGGTTGGAGAACTTCTTCAACTCACCGACGGCGGCCGCGACGGCCTTGTCGATGCCACGCTTCAGATCCATCGGATTGATGCCGGCGGCGACCGCCTTGAGGCCTTCCTGGATGAACGCCTGCGCCAGCACGGTGGCGGTGGTGGTGCCGTCACCGGCCACGTCGGAGGTCTTGGAAGCGGCTTCCTTGACGATCTGCGCGCCGAGGTTCTCGTACTTGTCGGCCAGCTCGATCTCCTTGGCTACGGACACGCCGTCCTTGGTGATCGTGGGGGCGCCGAAGCTCTTCTCGAGCACGACGTTGCGGCCCTTGGGGCCGAGGGTGACCTTGACCGCATTGGCCAGGATGTTCACACCCTTGAGCATGCGGGCGCGGGCGTCTTCGCCGAAACGTACTTCTTTGGCTGCCATGATTTTTTTGCCTCAAAAAAATTGAATAAGTAAGGAACTCGTTACGAAAGAGCTGCAAGAAGGAGCCAAAGACGACTGACGTGCGCGCTTTTGATTCGAATCGCGCTCAACCAATCAGGCCCCGGCCCATCAGCCTTCGATGACGGCCACGATGTCGTCTTCCTTCAGGAACACGAGATCCTCGCCATCGATCTTGATCTCCTGGCCGGCGTACTTGCCGAACAACACGGTGTCGCCTGCCTTCAGCGACATCGGGCGCACCTTGCCGTCGGCCATGATCAGGCCGGTGCCGGCGGCGACGACCTTGCCGCGGGTGGGCTTCTCGGTGGCGCTGTCGGGGATCACGATCCCCCCAGCCGAAACGCGCTCCTCTTCGAGACGCTTGACGATGACGCGATCATGCAACGGACGCAGTTTGCTCATGGAAAGACTCCAATGGTCGATTGAGGTGGGACAAGGCTTGCAAGACCCGATTCGCTAATCTTGTTAGCACTCATGGTAGATGAGTGCTAATTGTAGCGGTACAAGCCGCCACTGCAAGAATTTCGAAACGGGAACAAACAGCTAATTGGGTAGGTGGAGCGCGGTTTCAAGGGCCATCGGATCCCGGCCCGCACCCAGCAGCCCGGCGAAGTGCGCTCCGGCGCCGTGCAAGCCGGGAGTGTGCCGGACTTTGGTGATCGAGGCGGGGATTGGGCTGTGTGAGGACAGCACCTGACGATGCGCCGGTCCATCGTGGTTCCATGGAACAAGAATCGGCAGGTCGTGGACCACACAGGCGAATTCGCAGACCGGCCAACCAGAGCCCGACCGACTCCTATAGGCTGTCCGCCATGCCCGACACCGTCCTGCTTTGTTACTGCACCTGCCCTGACACGGCCAGCGCCCGGCGCATTGCCGAGACCCTGGTGGGCGAACGCCTCGCCGCTTGTGTCAACCAGCTGTCCGGGATCCGCTCGACTTACCGATGGCAGGAAGCCGTGCAGACCGACAGCGAGGAGCTGTTGCTGATCAAGACCACCGATGCCCGCCTGGCCGCACTGGAACATCGCCTGCTGGAATTGCATCCATATGATGTGCCGGAGTTGATCGCGGTGCCGGTGGCACGAGGGCATGAGGCCTACCTCGACTGGATTCGCCAGCAAAGCAAGGTTGACCTGATCCTGCCCGGGTAACCCGCGGCCCCGACGCGGCGAAATGAAGCACGGCACGGACGCGGGACCTGTCTGAGCCATAATAAGGCGATGCCTGGGCCGCACAGGTTTTCGTTGCTGGAGTCATGATGCGTTCGTTGTCCATCGGCCGAATGGCCACCCGCCTGCTGATCTGCCTGGGCTTGCTGTGCGCCGCCCTGCCCGCGTTTGCGCAGGGCACGGACGAGCTGTTGCCGGTTACCGAGGCCTACCAGCTGAGCGCCGATGCCAGCACGGCCGGTGTACTGAAACTGCACTGGAAGATCGCTCCGGACTACTACCTGTACCGCGGTCGCATGAAGTTCACCGCCGGCGAAGGCGTGACCTTGGGCGAGGCGCAACTGCCCGACGGCGAGAAGCACCACGACGAATACCTGGGCGACGTGGAGACCTATCACCACGGTGTCGACGCCAGCATCCCTTACAACGTAGCCGCCGGCACCACCCGCCTGCGTCTCGCGGTGCAATATCAAGGCTGCCACGAAGTCGACCCGAAGATTTGCTACCCGCCGCATACCGAGCAACTGGATCTGCCGCTGCCGGCAGACAGCAGCGCCGCTGCGCCGGCTGCAGCCGGCGGATCGTTGGGCGATGCATTACGGGCGATCGGCAGCCTGTCAGCGAGCAGTCCCGGCGTCGCATTGCCACCGGAGCAGGCGTTCCACTTTGCCGCCCTGGCGCAAGGCCCGCACCAGCTGCTGCTGCGCTGGACCATGCCCAAGGGTTACTACCTGTATCGCGACCAGACCACGCTGCGGCTGGCCGATGCCCCCGGACTCGACCTGAAGCCGGCATGGCCAGTTGGCATCATTCACCGCGACGAGCACTTCGGCGAAGTCACGGTGTATTTCGACGAGGTCGAGCTGCCGGTGACGGTGGAAGGCGACCTGGCCGGGCGCAAGCAGTTGAAATTGGAAGCGAGTTTCCAGGGCTGCCAGGACGGCGGCCTGTGCTATCCGGTGATGCACCGGGGCATGACGATCGATCTGGGCAACAGCTCCGCAATGGGCGCCAGCGCGATCGCCGCTACCGCGCTGCCGCTCGCGGTGACGGACGTCGGTGCCAGCCCGCTGCAGATCGGTCTGCTGGCCGCACTGCTGCTGGCGCTGGTCGGGGGGTTGGTGCTGAACCTGATGCCCTGCGTGCTGCCGGTGCTGTCGATCAAAGCGGTCAGCGTGCTGGAGAGTGGCGAGAACCCGGCTGCACGACGCAGCCATGCCGTGTTCTACACCGCCGGGGTGCTGGGCAGTTTCGCTGTGCTGGGGCTGGGCATCCTGGTCCTGCGCTCCGCTGGCGACGCGCTGGGTTGGGGCACGCAACTGCAGCAACCCATCGTGGTCGGCATCCTGGCCTGCGTAATGCTGGCGGTGGGTCTGTCGATGTCCGGCGTAGTGCAGTTCGGCACGTCGCTGGGCAATACCGGCGCTGGCCTGGCCAGGCGTGCCGGTCCGGCCGGCGACTTCTTCACCGGCGTGTTGGCGGTGGTGGTGGCCACGCCGTGTACCGCGCCATTCATGGGTAGCGCGCTGGCCTACGCCTTCACCGCGCCAATGCTGTCGGCGTTCCTGGTGTTCCTGGCGCTGGGTCTCGGCTTGGCGCTGCCCTTCCTGGCGATCGGCTTCGTGCCCGCACTGGCACGCCTGCTGCCGAAACCGGGCCGCTGGATGGAGACACTGAAGCAGGTACTGGCCTTCCCGATGTACCTCACCGCCGTATGGCTGGTCTGGGTACTGGCCAACCAGCGCGGCGCCGATGCGGTCGGCCTGGTGCTGGTGGCGATGGTGCTGCTGGCAATGACCTTGTGGTGGTTCGAGCGCAGCCGCTCGCGCGGCGCGATCAGCAAGCTTGCGGTTGTGATGCTGGCGATCGCCACGTTGGTGCCAATGGTGCTGCTGACCCATGTGCCACCGCCGACCAGCAACGCCGTCGCCGAGGACGGCGTGGTCGCCTACAGTCCGCAGAAGCTGGCGGAACTGCGCGCTGCCGGCACACCCGTGTTCGTCGACATGACCGCCGACTGGTGCGTTACCTGCAAGGCGAACGAGCACGCCGTGCTGGATACGCAGCGCTTCCGCGACCTGCTGCAACACACCGGCGCGATCTACATGAAAGGCGACTGGACCGACGTCAACCCGACCATCAGCGCGTTCCTGGCGCAGTACCACTCACCGGGCGTGCCGCTGTACGTGGTGTTCCCCCGCCACGGCGGCCCGGGCCAGCAACTGTCCACCGTGCTGACTTCCTCGATGGTCGAGCGGGCGCTGACCGACGCCGCTCGCTGATGTTCACTCGGGGCAGCGGCTTGATCCTGGCGCTGGCCGTGCTGGCCGCCATCCTCGGCGGCATCGTCCAGCACTGGCAGCGGGCGCCACCGGCGGAACCGAACGAGTCCTCGCTGGTCGGCAAACCACTGCCGGCGCTGACTCTGCCTGATATCGACGGCCGCCCCCACGCCTTGCTCGATTATCGCGGCGGACGCCTGCTGCTCAATTTCTGGGCCAGCTGGTGTGGTCCGTGCCTGGATGAAATGCCGGCGCTAAACCATGCTCAACATAAGTTCGGCGATCATGGAGCTATCGTGCTGGGAATTGCCATGGATGAACCTGATCGTGTTCGCGCATTCCTGACCGCACATCCGGTGAGTTACCCGATTTTACTGGGGCAATTGGACGTGCCAAGCACATCGCTGCAACTGGGCGACAAACGTGGAATTCTGCCATTTAGCGTACTGGTCGACGCCAATGGACGCATTATCGCGACACATGCCGGCGCGCTGTCCCACGCGCAACTGGAGCAATGGCTGTCGCCAGCCGCCAGATCACCTTGATTCGCGCGAAACATACGCCAGCGCAGGGCAATTCTCGCACTTCTCCGTTAAACATCGTCGATCTACAGTGAACTGGACAACATCGATCGGGGCGAGCACACTGCGCCGGGTACCGGGACATCCGGACGCAAGCTGGATGGTTTCGTGGCCAAGATCCTGGTCCTGCATGGACCCAACCTCAACCTGCTGGGCGCGCGCGAGCCGCAGATCTACGGCCACGAGACGCTGGCCGTGATCAACCAGGATCTGGCCGAGCGTGCGCAAGCGGCCGGGCATGAGCTGGTCTGGTTCCAGTCGAACGCCGAACACGAACTGATCGGACGGGTCCATCAGGCTCGCGACGATCAGACTGCCTTGATCCTGTGCAACGCGGGCGCCTTTACCCACACCAGCATCGCGCTGCGCGATGCGTTCGCCGCGGCGGCGATTCCGTTCATCGAGGTGCACCTGTCCAATGTGTTTGCGCGCGAGTCGTTCCGTCATCACTCGTATCTCTCGGATCTGGCGGTCGGCGTGATCTGCGGCTTCGGCAGCACTAGTTATGGCTTGGCGCTGGAAGCGGCGATTCAGCGGCTGCGAACACCACCGGTCGCCAACACCTGAAGCGGACCGCCACCGACGACCCGATCCCATTCCCTTCCAGCCACCTTAGTCGGTGGCATGACTGACCAAAGGCTGATCCGATGGATTTGCGCAAAATCAAGAAACTGATCGACTTGCTCGAGGAATCCACCCTCGCCGAACTGGAGATCAAGGAGGGCGAAGAAGTCGTGCGCCTGTCGCGCGTGCCCAAGAGCAACGCGCCGGTCGCCGCCCTGGCCCCCGTCGCGGCCGCGGCACCCGCGCCCGTCGCGGCGGCGCCGGCAGCCAGCGCACCGGAAGCTCCAGCCGTAGATGCTCTGCCCGCCGGACATATAGTGAAGGCACCGATGGTCGGCACGTTCTACGTTTCGGCGTCGCCCGGCTCGCCGGCCTTTGTCAAAGTCGGCCAGCAGGTCAAGGCCGGCGAGCCACTCGGCGTGATCGAAGCGATGAAGATGTTCAACCAGATCGACGCCGAGGTCGCCGGTACCGTGCAGGCGATCCTGGTGGAAAACGGCCAGCCGGTGGAATTTGACGAACCGATGTTCGTGATTGCCTGAAGAGCCGGGAATCGGATATGGGGATTCGAGAATCGTCAAAGCGGCCGCACGAGCGACTGGAGGTATGGAAGGACGCGATCAGTCTTGTCGAAGCCATCTGCCGAATCAGTGCCTCCTTTCCGGATTCCGAGCGCTTCATTCTCAGCTCCCAAATGCGACGGGCCGCGATCAGCGTGCCTTCCAACATTGCCGAGGGTGCGGCAAGAAAGTCGACCGCAGAATTCCTGCATTTTCTTTTCATAGCCCGCGGATCCCTTTCCGAAATGAACACTCAACTACAAATCGCCGAATGCCCCGGCTACATCTCCCGCCCGCAAGACACAGCCAAACTACTGAACAGAGTTTTCGCCAAGCTCAACGCCTTCATTCGATCTATCCAAACCAGGCGAGGTGATTAATGCAACGCCACATCGCGCTTCTACGAATCCCGAATCCCGAATCCCGAATCCCATGCTAGAAAAAGTCGTCATCGCCAACCGCGGCGAAATCGCCCTGCGCATACTGCGCGCTTGCCACAGCCTGGGCATCAAGACCGTGGCGGTGCATTCCACGGTGGACCGCAACCTGAAGCACGTCGGCCTGGCCGACGAGGCAGTGTGCATCGGGCCCGCTCCGTCGGTGGACAGTTACCTCAACATCCCACGGATCATCGCGGCGGCGGAGATTACCGACGCCCAGGCGATCCACCCGGGCTACGGCTTCCTGTCCGAACGCGCTGACTTCGCCGAGCAGGTGGAACAGTCCGGTTTCATCTTCATCGGACCAACCGCCGAGGTGATCCGCCTGATGGGCGACAAGGTCGAGGCGATCCGCGCGATGAAAGCGGCCGGGGTGCCATGTGTGCCCGGGTCGGGCGGGGCGCTCGGCGGCGACGCCGATACCAATATCAGGATTGCCCGCGAGATCGGCTACCCGGTGATCATCAAGGCGTCCGGCGGCGGCGGTGGCCGCGGCATGCGCGTGGTGCGTACCGAGGCACACCTGGGCAACGCGATCACGATGACCAAGGCCGAGGCCAAGGCCGCGTTCGGCAACGATCAGGTGTACATGGAGAAATTCCTGGAGAATCCGCGCCACGTGGAGATCCAGGTACTGGCCGACGGCCAGGGCAACGCGATCCACCTGTGCGAGCGCGACTGTTCGATGCAGCGTCGGCACCAGAAGGTAGTCGAGGAAGCACCGGCGCCAGGCATCACGCCCGAGCAGCGCGCGCGGATCGGCAAGGTCTGTGTCGACGCCTGCCTGCGCATCGGCTACCGCGGCGCCGGCACGTTCGAATTCCTGTACGAGAATGGCAGCTTCTACTTCATCGAGATGAACACTCGCATCCAGGTCGAGCATCCGATAACCGAATTCATCACCGGCACCGACCTGGTGCGCGAACAACTGCTGATCGCCAGTGGCCAGAAACTCACTATCCGGCAGGAAGACATGGTGCCCCACGGCCATGCGATCGAATGCCGCATAAACGCCGAGGACCCGGACACGTTCATGCCCTGCCCCGGCACGGTGAAGCGTTTCGAGGCGCCAGGTGGCCCTGGCGTGCGGGTGGACACCCACCTGTACGACGGCTATCGCATTCCACCGAACTACGATTCGATGATCGGCAAGCTGATCGTGCACGGCCCCGACCGCGAGACGGCGATCGCGCGCATGCGCCTGGCGCTGGCCGAAACCGTGATCGAAGGGGTCAAGTGCAACATTCCGTTGCAGCAAAAGATCATGGCCGATATCGGCTTCCAGCACGGCGGCCAGAACATCCACTATCTCGAGAAGCGAATCGCCGAGCAAAAGGAAAAAGCTGCCGGTTAGGAGCGCACCCGCGGGCGACACTCCTGCTATTGCGATTCCCGATTCCCGATTCCCCACCAACAGCATCGCCCGCGAGCGCGTGTTGCGTGAGCTGATGTTGCCGGACCCAACGCATGCCCTTCCTCGAACTCTCCCTGATCGTCCACATCGAACACCAACCCGGAGTGGAAGGTGCACTGGACGATCTCGGCGCACTCTCGATTACCTTGCGCGACGCGCAGGCAGAAACACCTGACGAACAGGCGATCTTCGAACCGGGCGTGGGCGAGCTGCCACTGTGGCCGACGATCACACTGGAAGCATTGTTCGATGAGCACACCGACCGGCGCGGCCTGACCGAAGCCCTGGGCGAGCTGCTGCCATGGCTGGGGCCCGACCAACTGAGTTTCCACGATATCGCCGACCAGGACTGGGAGCGCGCATGGATGGACCAGTTCAAGCCGATGGCGTTTGGTCGGCGGTTGTGGATCTATCCGTGGAATATCGAGCCGCCCGCCGACGATGACCTCGTCGCCGTACGGCTCGATCCCGGACTGGCGTTTGGCACCGGCACCCATCCCACCACCGCACTGTGCCTGGAATGGCTGGACAGCCTCGACCTCACCGGCAAGACCGTTACCGACTACGGTTGCGGCTCCGGCATTCTGGCGATCGCGGCGCTGAAGCTTGGTGCCGCGAGCGCGACCGGTGTCGACAATGATCCGCAGGCACTCACGGCCTCGTCCGACAACGCCGCGCGCAACGGCGTCGCCGAGCGCCTGGCGCTGTACCTTCCGGAAGAACATCCGATGCAGGCCGCCGACGTGTTCGTCGCCAACATCCTCGCCGGCCCGCTCGATGCGCTCTCGCCCACCTTCGCTGCCGCGGCGAAACCCGGCGCGCCGTTCGCCATCTCCGGCATCCTCACGGGCCAGCAGGACGAACTGTTGCAGCGCTACGGCGAGTGGTTCGACGAGTTGCGCGTGGATGCGCGGGAGGACTGGGTTCGCATCAGCGGCCGCCGCCGGGCGTGAGGCCGCACAGCGCCGGCCGACACGAGCGTCAAACCGGCCTGCTAAGCTTGGCCGATACCGGTTCAAAGCGGCCTGCATGTACACACAATGTCCCGAGTGCCTGTCTGTGTTTTCGCTGGACGCGCAGACGCTGGCCAAGGCTCACGGCCATGTCGTGTGCGGCCATTGCAATGCCAGCTTCGGCAGCCTGGCCACACTCACCGAACAGCTGCCCGCGGAACCGTTCGTCGAGCTGTCGGTCAACGAACCCTCGCTCGAACCGCCGCTACTGGATCTGGTGGTCTACCGACCGCAACCCGAACCTGCGGTGGTGGCACCGAATGAACCCAGCGCGGCGTCGGATCCGCTGTCCGGGGATTTCTCCCAGTTGGTGTTCGCGCCACGTTTTGCGCGGAAGTCACGCGCTCACAAGACACGCGGGCGGGATCGTGGGAAAGCGCACCGGACACGCGCAGCCTCCGGCGAACGGCGCTGGCCGTGGGCACTCGCGTGCACCTTGTTGTTTGCAGTACTGCTGGCCCAGTCAGCCTGGGGAAAACGCGATGCCCTGATCCGCAACCCCGCCGTAGGCGGCTGGCTGCGTAGCGGCTGCGCCATGCTGCACTGCCATCTTCCGCTGGTGGCGGCGCCGACCCGGTTGCGCCTGCTCGCCAGCAACGTACAAGCAAATCCTGGTGTACCGAACGCACTGGTGATCAGTGCCAGCCTGCGTAACGACGCCGTCTTCGCACAACCTTATCCGGTAGTGACGATCACGCTCTCCGACGCGCAAGGCAAACGCCTGGCCATGCGTCGCCTGCAACCCGAAGAATATCTCGACGGCCGGCTGACCCTGCAGCGCGGCCTGGCACCGGGTGCCACTACCGTGCTGTTGCTGGAAGTAGCGGATCCCGGCGACAAGGCGGTCGCGTTCGAGTTCGGTTTCGAGTGATTCGGTGTCGAACGTGCGCCACGATGGGCCGCCGCCAGAGGGACTTAAAATTACCGGCGCACAAGGGTAGACTCAATCCCTCGCGCTGAATGCCGGTCGGCACTCGATCCATGCCGCGAATGCATCACCCGTCAAAAACAAACGCAGTGGCCCATGCAGCCGCCGCACCGTACGCGAGGGAAGCGATCTGTGAATGCCGCAAGACAGCCTATTGCCGAGGCTGCTGTTTCGACCTCGCCGCAAGGCTCAGACTCGCACGGTGCCAACTCCAGCAGCGCGCTGAGCGAGTGCGTCAGCCGCACGGTACGTCGCTACCTTGCAGACATTGGCGACACCAAATGCAGCGAAGGGCTGCACGCCCTGGTGCTGCGCGAAGTCGAGGTTCCACTGTTGCGCGAGGTACTGGCTTTCCATGACGGTAACCAGAGCCGCGCGGCCGTCGCGCTGGGCATTAATCGCGCCACGCTGCGCAAGAAGCTGGCGACGCACGGCTTGTTGTAGCGTCTTCCCCGGCAGCCGCCGCTGCGCGTCCGACGGCTATAATGCATGGCTTTCCACCGAAGGAAGCCCATCCATGCCCGCTCCCCAACTCGTCCCGGTTCGTCGCGCCCTGCTCAGCGTTTCAGACAAGACCGGCCTGATCGACCTGGGTCGGCGCCTCGCCGCCGCCGGCGTGGAGCTGATCTCCACTGGCGGCAGCGCCAAGGCATTGCGTGAAGCCGGCATTGCCGTCACCGAAGTCAGCGATGTCACGGGTTTCCCGGAAATCATGGACGGTCGCGTCAAGACGCTGCACCCGAAGGTGCATGGTGGCCTGCTCGGCCGTCGCGGCACCGACGATGCGGTGATGGCCGAACTCGGCATCGCACCGATCGACCTGCTGGTGCTGAACTTGTATCCGTTCGAAAGCACGGTGGCGAAGGCCGACTGCACACTGGAGCAGGCGATCGAGAACATCGATATCGGCGGCCCGGCGATGCTGCGCTCAGCCGCCAAGAACTGGAACGACGTCGGCGTATTGACCGCGCCTGCGCAGTACGCCGACGCGGTAGCCGAAATCGAAGCCCACGGTGGTTTGTCACGCGCCACTCGCTTCAAGCTGGCAGTCACCGCGTTCAATGACGTGTCCAGCTACGACGGTGCGATCAGCGATTATTTGTCCGGCCTGGAGCTCAACGACAACCAGGATGCGATCACTGGCCACGCCAGCTTCCCGGGCCAGGTCAACGGCCGCTTCGTCAAGCTGATGGATCTGCGCTACGGCGAGAACCCCCATCAACAGGCCGCATTCTATCGCGACCTGTATCCCCATCCAGGCACCCTCGCCTGCTTCCGTCAGCTGCAGGGCAAGGAACTCTCGTTCAACAACATCGCCGATGCCGACGCGACATGGGAATGCGTGCGCAGCTTCGTCAAACCGGCCTGCGTGATCGTCAAGCACGCCAACCCGTGCGGCGTGGCGGTCAGCCTGGAGGGTATCGGCAAGGCCTACGATCTGGCCTTCCAGACCGATCCCACCTCGGCGTTTGGCGGCATCATCGGGTTCAACCGCGAAGTGGATGGCGCCACTGCGAAAGCCATCGTCGAGCGCCAGTTTGTCGAGGTAGTGCTGGCGCCGGCTTATGCGGACGAGGCGCTGAAGGCGTTTCACAAGAAAGGCAATGTGCGCGTGCTGGTGATTCCGTTGCCCGCCGACGGCAGCCTGCATGATGCACACCCTGGCAACCACTCCAGGCGGGTGGGTTCCGGCCTGCTGATCCAGAGCGCCGACACCGGCATGATCGCTGCCGCCGACCTGAAGGTCGTCACGCGCAAGGCGCCCACCGAAGCGCAGATCCACGACCTGATCTTCGCCTGGAAGGTAGCCAAGTTCGTCAAGTCAAACGCCATCGTCTACGCTCGCGACCGCCAGACCATCGGGATCGGCGCCGGCCAGATGAGCCGCATCTACAGTGCGAAGATCGCCGGCATCAAGGCGGCCGACGAAAAGCTCGAAGTACGCGGTTCAGTGATGGCGTCCGACGCGTTCTTCCCGTTCCGCGACGGTATCGACGCGGCGGCCGAAGCCGGCATCAGCGCGGTGATCCAGCCGGGCGGTTCGATCCGCGACAGCGAAGTCATCGCCGCCGCCGACGAGCACGGCATCGCCATGGTGTTTACCGGGATACGCCACTTCCGTCATTGAGTCTCGGCGCGCGCAAGCGCACGTTTGGCATTCACCCCGCACACGGGAGGCAGCCATGCACTATCAGCTGTTCTACTGGACCGGCATCCAGGGCCGCGGCGAGTTCGTGCGACTGGCGCTGGAAGATGCCGGCGCCAGTTACGACGACGTGGCGCGCGCTGAGGGCGACGACACGATCGTGCAGTATCTGGACGGCGTCCACGACGGCCCGCTGCCGTTTGCACCCCCGTTTCTCAAGGCTGGTCGGCTGCTGATCGCGCAGACCGCCAACATCTTGCACTACCTCGGCCCGCCACTCGACCTGGTGCCGACAAGCGAAAGCCGGCGACTATATGCACACCAGTTGCAACTGACCGTCGCCGACCTGGTCGCTGAAGTACACGACTCCCACCATCCGATCGCCGGCAGTCTGTACTACGAGGACCAGCGCGCCGAGGCACGCCGCCGCGCGGCCAACTTGCGTGAGACCCGATTGCCGAAGTACCTGGGCTACTTCGAGCGGGCACTGGAACGCGGCGGCGGCCATCACGCCATGCGCGAACACGCCTACGTCGACCTGTCGCTGTTTCAGTTGATGAGCGGGCTTGAGTATGCGTTTCCGCGCGCGATGCAACGCCTCGAACAAGAACTGCCGCTGCTCTGCGCGCTGACATCGCGAGTGGCGCAACGGCCTCGCATCGCCGCCTACCTGGCGTCTTCACGGCGCCTGCCGTTCAACGAGAGTGGCATCTTCCGCCACTACCCGGAGCTGGATGATCCGGCCTGAGAAATTCAAAACAGCGCGATCACCACCGCGCCAGCCACGATCAACACGCCGCCGATCAGCAGCGACAAGCTCGGCTTCTCCCCCATGAACACCAGCCCGAACACGACGGCCAGCACGACGCTGAGCTTGTCGACCGGCACGACCTGCTCACCGGCCCCAACTGCGGCGCGCGGTAGTAGCACAGCGACGACGCACCGATGGCAATGCCCGACAGCACCAGGAACAGCCAGCTGTGCCGCGGCTGGCCGGTCCGCTTCGCCCATTCCTGACGCAGGCAGAGGATGCCGGCGACAACGACCAGGATGACCAGGGTGCGAGTGGACCTGGCGAGATTGGAATTGATGCCGGCCACGCCGGGCTTGCCGAACAAGGCAGTCAGCGCGGCAAAACATGGTCGAGGCCAACGCGAACAACATCCAGCTTTCACGCAATTACATCGCCTCGCCCTTCACTGCCGCTGGTGTGCGGCTCGAGGCACGGGTCGCGTTTCGTCGAACCGATACTCAGTGACTGCTGCTGGTCGCCGGCGCGGTCGGCTCGTTGCTGTCCGACTCTACGGCGGCCGGCTTGCTCTTGCCCCACTCCAGCACCTTGTACAGCGCCGGCGATGCACGCCGCTGACCATGCTCGTCGACGAGCCGGCCTTGCGGGTCAACCATGTAGGTCTGCTGCAGGCCGCGCTTCGGCGTCACCACGACCATGTAGACGCGGCCGTTGCGGCTGTATTCCTGCACGGTGTCCTCGCCTTGCCGGCGAATGTGCACCTCGGGCTCCGCTGCAGGGCGACCCATCCGGCTGTCGCCACTCTTCATGGCCGGCAAGGTCAGCGGGTGCAGATCCGGCGGGGGCGTGGCTGCTGGCGGTGCCACCGAGCTGGCCGGCGGAACGGTAGCCTGCACCCCCGGATCGTTCATTCCCGGCGGCGGTGGCGCCTGGCCCGGCACATAGGTCTGGGCATGGGCGGCCGACGCAAACATCGCGGTAGACGCGATGGTGACGGCAACCAACAAACTAGCGGTTTTCATGGTGGCGACCTCGATCGGGTGTCCGAGCATAACAGGCGTCTACGACAGGCTTTCGTGAAGCGCGACTGTTTCGCCCCGCATGCGAGAATGAACGGGCTATGTTGATCCATGCACGGCAGGCTGCGTTGTCATGTCGTCGCTACAGGCGACAACACGACAGTCTGAGGGCCGGGCCCGCTCACCATCGGCGCGCCGCCATCATTCGGTCGTGTCTCGACATACACTTCCTCAGTCTTCCTTGTTCCGATGGCAGGCAGCTCCCGGCGCGACCTGCCCCGCATAGGTCATACACCCCATGCCCAAACTCATCCTGATCGACGGTTCGTCCTACCTGTATCGCGCTTTCCATGCACTACCGCCGCTAAGCAACGCCCACGGCGAACCCACCGGCGCACTGTTCGGCGTGGTCAGCATGCTGCGTGCCACGCTGAAGGCGAAGCCGGATTACCTGGCCTTCATCAGCGACGCGCCGGGCCCGACCTTCCGCAACGAGTTGTACGACCAGTACAAGGCGAACCGCCCACCGATGCCGGACGACCTGCGCACCCAGGTCGAGCCGATGCTGGCGATCGTCGGCGCCCTGGGCTTCCCGATCCTGCGCGTACCCGGCGTCGAGGCGGATGACGTGATCGGCACGCTGACGGTGCAGGCACGGCGACTCGGCATCGATGTGGAGATCTCCACCGGCGACAAGGACATGGCTCAGTTGGTCGGCCCGCGCGTCACCCTGATCAACACCATGAGCAATACGGTGATGGACGGCAACGGTGTGATGGAAAAGTTCGGCGTGCGGCCCGAGCAGATCATCGATTTCCTCGCACTGACCGGCGACACGGTAGACAACGTGCCCGGTGTACCCAAGTGTGGCCCCAAGACCGCCGCCAAGTGGCTGGCCGAATACGACTCGCTGGACGGTGTCATCGCGAACGCCGGCAAGATCGGCGGCAAGATCGGCGAGAGCCTGCGCGCGGCGCTGCCGCAGCTGCCGCTGTCGCGCGAGCTGGTGACGATCAAGACCGACGTGGCGCTCGAGGTCGGCCCCGTCGAGCTGGCCCAACGCGAGCCTGACGTGGAACGATTGCGCGAGTTGTACGCGCGCTACGAGTTCAAGGCGGCGCTGAAGGAGTTGGACGGCGCGGATCAGGGCACAGGGAACGGACGCAGCGCGCCCATCGCTCCGGTTGAACCCGCAACCGTTGCGGATGCAAAGCTGGCTGCACCTGGCGAATATGAGTTGGTGGTGACACCGGCAGCCTTCGACGCATGGCTGGAAAAACTGCGTCATGCCGAGCTGATCGCGTTCGACACCGAGACGACCAGCATCGACGCGATGCGCGCCGACATCGTCGGCCTGAGCCTGTCAGTGGAACCGGGCAAGGCCTGTTACATCCCACTCGGACACGATTATCCGGGAGTACCGAATCAGCTCGACCGGGATGCGGTGCTGGGCGCACTGAAGCCCATCTTCGAAGATCCGTCCCGACCCAAGCTGGGCCAGCACGCGAAGTACGACATCAACATCCTGGCGCACTATGACATCGCCGTGCACGGCGTCGCGCACGACTCGATGCTCGAGTCATACGTGTGGAACGCCACCGCCACGCGCCACGACATGGACTCGCTGGCGAGGAAGTATCTGGGCTACGAAACGGTGAAGTACACGGAAGTCGCCGGCAAGGGCGCCAAGCAGATTTCGTTCTCGCAGGTGGACCTGGACACGGCCTGCCGCTACGCCGCCGAGGATGCAGACATCACGCTGCGCCTGCACCTCGCGCTGTGGCCGAAACTCGAGAGTGTGCCAAGCCTGCGCAAGGTCTATCAGGAGATCGAGATCCCGCTGGTGCCGGTGCTGGCGGAGATGGAACGCCGCGGCGTGCTGATCGATGGCGATGAGCTGCGCGCGCAGAGCCAACAGTTGGGCAAGCGCATGGTGGAACTGCAACAACAGGCGTATGCACTGGTCGGACACGAGTTCAATCTCGACTCGCCCAAGCAGTTGCAAGCCGTGTTGTTCGACGAACTCGGTCTCAAGGCGAAACTGAAAACCCCCAAAGGCCAGCCATCAACCAACGAGGAAGCCCTGGATGCAATCGCCGACACCCATGAATTGCCACGCCTGATCCTCGACTACCGCGGCCTGGCCAAACTGCGCTCCACCTACACCGACAAGCTCTCCAGCATCGTCAATCCGCGCACGGGCCGCGTGCACACCAGTTATCACCAGGGGTCGGTCGCCACCGGCCGGATCTCCTCGTCCGACCCGAACCTGCAGAACATCCCGGTGCGCACCGACGAAGGTCGGCGCATTCGCCAGGCCTTCATCGCGCCTGACGGTTGGAAGGTGCTGGCGGCAGACTATTCGCAAATCGAACTGCGCATCATGGCACACCTGTCCGGCGACGAAGGCTTGCTCAAGGCGTTTCACGAAGGCGGCGACGTGCACCGGGCGACCGCCGCCGAAGTGTTCGGCCTGAAACCGGAGGAGGTCAGCACCAACCAGCGCCGTGCGGCCAAGGCAATCAACTTCGGATTGATGTACGGCATGAGCGCATTCGGCCTGGCGCGCCAGCTCGGCGTCGACCGGGGCGAGGCCAGCGACTACATGGCGCGCTACTTCGCGCGCTACCCGGGCGTGCACGCCTTCATGGAGGCTACCCGCGAACAGGCGCATCGCGACGGCTACGTCGAGACCCTGTTCGGTCGCCGGCTATATCTGGAGAACCTCAACTCGCGCAACCACAACCTGCGCCAAGGTGCCGAACGCGCCGCCGTGAACGGGCCCATGCAGGGCAGCGCCGCCGACATCATCAAGCGCGCGATGATCGCGGTGGCGGCATGGCTGGGCGACGGTGACGACGCCCACATGCTGATGCAGGTACACGACGAACTGGTGTTTGAGGTGCGCGCCGAGGCGGTCGACGCGGTGCGTGCCGCCGTGATCGAACGCATGTCCGGTGCCGCGGAACTGGCCGTGCCGTTGCTGGTGGACGTGGGCGTGGGCGCGAACTGGGATGAGGCGCACTGACGGACTCCCGGAGTGATCAGGGAACGCCCAAGAAAAACAATTACTTGCATGTTGCGTTTCCGCCAAGTGAATCGTTGTTGAATTGCTTCCGAAAACCTGAAACTTTCCGACCGAACGAGCATCCAATGGTTCGGATGCACGCAATGGCATCCGCGGGTGGCCCACCTCCCTGGGCTGCCACGGTCGCGCACCTCTCCCCTGGGTTGCCGCGACCGGCCCGGCCCCGAAGGTTCCCCCTAACCTTCGGGGCCTTCTTTTGCCCGGCTCCTGCACTGGCGCGACCTGGAACCCGTGGTGGGGACCACCGGTCACCCATTCGGGCCGGCCTGTACGTTTTGTGCACACCGGCGCACGCCATACTGCGACTACTCAGGACAACAGGTATTTCCATGCGCGCAGGACTGATCATCATTGGCATCATCTTGCTGGCCGCCGGCATCTGGATCGTGGCGGGCCACGCCTTCTATCAGGACACCGACACTTTGGTGCAGATCGGCTCGGCCAAGATCACTGCGACCCATGACAAGGGTGTCCCGCAATGGATCGGCATTGTCGGCATCGTAGTGGGCGCCCTGCTGGCGATCGGCGGCTTCACACGCAAGCGCTGAGCAACCGCCAGGCAGATCCGGAAACCGCCGCTTGCGGCGGTTTTCTTTTGGCTTCGCGGCGGTCATCGAGCAGGACCGGCGGCGCCGGGGCCGTTACAATGGACGCAATGGATGTCTCGTACCTGATCGACCCGCTCAACCCCGCCCAACGCGAAGCGGTGTGCGCTCCTCCCGGCCACTACCTGGTGCTGGCCGGCGCCGGTTCCGGCAAGACCCGCGTACTCACCCACCGGATCGGTTGGCTGACCCAGACCGAAGGCGTGCCGCCATGGGCAATCCTCGCCGTCACCTTCACCAACAAGGCGGCCGGCGAGATGCGCGCGCGACTGGGCGCGTTGATTCCCGGCGGCACCCAGGGCCTCACCGTCGGCACCTTCCACGGCATCGCCCATCGTCTCCTGCGCCGGCACTGGCGCGAAGTCGGACTGACCGAAACCTTCCAGATCCTCGACGCCGACGACCAGCTGCGCATGGTCAAGCGCGTGGTCGCGGGACTGGGCCTGGACGACGCGAAGTTCCCTCCGCGCCAGGCGTGCTGGCAGATCAACCAATGGAAGGACGAGGGCAAGCGCCCCGACGGCATCGAACACCGCGATCACCCGGTCACCCACACCTTCGTCAACATCTACCAGGCCTACGAGGACGCCTGTCGCCGTTCCAGCCTGGTCGACTTTGCCGAATTGTTGCTGCGCGCGCACGAACTGTGGTTGAAGAACCCGTCCGTGCTGGAGCACTACCAGCAGCGCTGGCGCTACCTGCTGGTCGACGAGTTCCAGGACACCAACACGTTGCAGTACGCGTGGATCCGGGTGCTGGCCGGCAGCACCGGGCAGGTCTTCGTGGTGGGCGACGACGACCAGGCCATCTATGGCTGGCGCGGCGCCAAGGTGGAGAACGTGCAACAGTTCCTGCGCGACTTTCCCGGCGCCCGCACAATCAAGCTGGAACAGAACTACCGCTCCACCTCGACCATCCTGAAAGCCGCCAACCAGGTGATCCAGCACAACGGCAGCCGCCTCGGCAAACAGCTGTGGACCGCCGGCGACGACGGCGAGCGCATCGCGCTGTACACCGCCTACAATGAGCAGGACGAGGCGCGCTTCGTGATCGAGCGCATTCGCGAATATATCGACGAGCAAGGCGACGCACGCGACTGCGCGATCCTGTATCGCTCCAACGCGCAATCGCGCAACTTCGAGGAACAACTCGTCCAGCGCCGGATCGGCTACCGCGTCTACGGCGGCCAGCGCTTCTTCGAGCGCGCCGAAGTGAAGGACGCGTTGTCCTATCTGCGCCTCACGGCCAACCGCCATGACGACGCCGCCTTCGAGCGCGCAGTGAACACACCGCCACGCGGCATCGGCAATCGCACGCTGGACGTGCTGCGTCGCCGGGCGCGGCTCGGCAACACCTCGATGTGGGAAGCGTCCCTGGCCGAGCTCACCGGCAGCGAACTGGCCGCGCGGGCAAAACATGCGGTGAAGGCGTTTCTGGCGTTGATTGACGGGATGGCGCGGGCGTTCGCGGGATTCGGGGTTGGGGATACGGGATCGGCAAAAACGGAAGCCATGACGGCATCGGTTGCCGACGCTCTTTCGAATCCCGTATCCCCAATCCCGAATCCCGCCCTCACCCTGGCCGAACAAATCGACCACGTGATCACCCACACCGGCCTGCGCGACTTCTACGAAAAAGACAGCCGCGGCCACGCCGAAACGCGGGTGGAGAACCTGGACGAACTGGTCAACGTCGCCAGCCGCTTCGAACGCAGCCAGGAAGACATCGACGCCGACCTCAGCGAACTGAACGCGTTCCTCTCCAACGCTGCACTGGAAGCAGGCGAGAATCAGGGCGAAGAGGGCGACGACTGCGTGCAGTTGATGACACTGCACTCCGCGAAGGGGCTGGAATTCCCGGTGGTGTTCCTGGTCGGCATGGAGGAAGGCCTGTTCCCCAGCCAGCGCTCGATCGACGACGATGGTCGGCTGGAAGAAGAGCGTCGGCTTGCCTACGTCGGCATCACTCGCGCCCGCGAGAGGCTTTTTGTCAGCCACGCCGAATCGCGTCGCATGCACGGCACCGAAATGCTGGCGCGGCCCTCGCGCTTTCTGGCCGAAATGCCCGCCGAACTGATCGACGAAGTTCGCCCCCGTGTCCACGTCACTCGTCCGCTGTACGCCGGCCGCCCGCGTGAAACATCGCCATCTCTGGAAGAAGCTCTGCCGGTAAAACTCGGCCAGCGCGTCAGCCACCCCAGCTTCGGCGAGGGCGTGGTGCTCAGTGCCGAGGGCAGCGGCGCCCATACGCGACTGCAAGTGAACTTCGAGGGTGCGGGCAGCAAGTGGCTGGTGGCGGCGTACGCGAATCTGACGGCGCTGTAACGGCACTTCTCCGGCGGCTGGAACAACCCGTCGCGACAGCAAGTCGGTGCTTGCCGGGCGCTTGTCACGAATCGAGGGAGAAGCGATTCGCCCCACCGGTTCGCGATGCAAATTCGGCGCGCCCATGTCAATATCGGCGACGGCCGGCACTTGCCAGTATTCACGGCGGATACTCAGGTGACAGCCCCGGAAACAGGGGAAATTATGTATCGCTTGCATGGAGCGTGGCATCGAACGAGCGGCAGGGGGATGGCGTCCGTACGGTGGGTTCTGTTGTTCGGCATCGGATTGAGTGCCGCGACTGCCGCGCACTCGGCCACGCTCAGCCCAAACAGACTTCCGAAAATCGAGGCCGCCACCTTCGAGGTGGTGCAGGCCAAGCCGACAATCGATCCGCTGAGCTACGAAAAGCCGCTGCCGCTGGAATTGCTGCCATACCAGGAACGCACCGACAAGTACCACTCGATCGGAACGGCCTTTGCCATCGGCCACAATCGCTATGTCACCGCAGGCCACGTGCTTCTGGCCGGCCTGGACAGCTTGTGGGGCGCTCCGGAGCTGCGTGATTCCAAAGGCCACGTCTACGTCATCGACAAGATCGAGAAGTTCTCGCTGCGCAAGGATTTCGTGGTCTTTTCGCTGCTCTCGCCGCCATCCGCCAAGGCACTGGAGGTAAACACCAAGCCCGGCCTGAACCAGGTCGTGTACGCCGTCGGCAACGCACTGGGCACGGGAATCGTGATTCGCGACGGCCTGTACACCTCCAACACACCCGAGCAGCAGGACGGCAGCTGGAACTGGTTACGCTTCTCCGCCGCCGCGTCACCGGGCAACAGCGGTGGGCCGCTGCTGGACAACAACGGCAAGGTCATCGGCGCAGTGTTGATGAAGTCGGCCAACGAGAACCTCAATTACGCGCTACCAATCAGTGAGGTGCTGGACGCGCCCGCAAACGAGGCGACCATCGACGTACGCTCGGCCTACCAGCTCGACATTTTCCAGACGCGTGAGAACAGCCTGCTGAAGGCACAATTTGCCCTGCCGTTGAGCCTCGGCGATTTCTATCGCAGCTTTCAGGATCGTTTGCACGCGAACTCCAGGGCGCAGCTGAAGGCACTGCTCGCCAAGGAATCCGACAACCTGTTTCCCAACGGCTCAGGCTCCTCGCGCCTGCTGTTTCAGCAAACGACGTTCAACGCTTTTCCCACACTGATCGTGCGCGGCGGCGACGGCGAATGGAGAACTGTTGGCAGCAGCTCGCAGCACCACTCGCTGAGCGGCAACGGCTATGTGGATGCCGGTTCGGCCGGTCGCAATGGCCTGGTCCACCTGCGCCGGCCCGACGACATCGACGCGACAAGATTCTACGGCGACGCCAAGACACGCATGGACCTGCTGGCCCGGACCGGCATGTTCAACCGCGCGGTGGCCGGCGAAAGAATCAAGATCACCTCGCTCGGCAAACCCATCCTCGACACAGTCCACAACGATCGTTGGCAGCGTCCGTGGCGGGTCGAGGTCTGGCCGTTGCCGTACGCGAACATGCTGGGCGTGGTGTATTCGTTGCCGGTACCCGATGGCAGCGTAATGCTGACGCGAGTCACACGACCTGCGAGCCTGCACGACACCAGACTGGATCTGGATGAACTCACCAGCTTCATCCAAGTGAGCTACGCAGGCACCCCGGCGCAGTGGGCCAGTTACTTGGGCGACTCGGTGCTGCAGCCCGCCGCATTCAAGAACATCCATCTCGACACCGACCATGGACGCCGCTTCAGCTACGCATCGCCGCGGGTGGCTTTCAGCTATGGCCCCGACGTGCAGGCGATCTCCACGGACAACCTGGTGTGGCTCGGCTTCCGTTTTTTCATGGACCATGGAAAGGCGGTCTGGGACGTGGGGGATGTCGAGATCTGGAAGGACTCGACTTCCGACAACCACGACAACGTCAGCATCCAGCGTTACCTGGCGCCGCCGCCTGGTCTGGACAAGAACTTGAGCAGTCGTTGGCAGCAACTGGTGCAACGCCAGTTCCCCTACAACGGCGTGGCGCGCCCCGACGGCGACGTCATGAAGATCGATGCCGTGGCGACACCGGCTCACGCCGACGACAAACCGCCCACGGTGCTGTACACCGCGTCCTACGGTGCCGCAGGCACGCATTCGCAGACCGAGATGAAGCGCAAGCTCGACCTGCTGATGAAGAACCTGCAGATCAGGGAGCCCTGACACGCCGGCGAGCCAGCCGCGTTTCGGTGAATCGCTGACCGTGAAAGAGCGGTGCCCCCGCCCTGCTTTCACTGACTGTCGATCCGCAGGCGCTTACGGTCGGGATGCGGCAGAACCGGCAGCCCGCCGCTCTTTCACGTCGATGGCTGCAATCTGCTTGCCGTGGTTGTCCCAGCTGGAGCGCTCGTGATTGATGATGTCGGCGCTGTCCGCGTCCGTCAGCACGCTGGCGAACGGCGGCATCAGCGTCGCATATACCGTACCCTCGACGTTCTTGCCCTGCAGGCAATTCAGCACGGCGTCGATTCGCGTGGTGGGGTCGACATCCAGCACCTCATTCCGATCAAGAGTCGTCATTCCCCCGAGTCGATTTTCAACAGCCGAAGGGCTGGTCAAGCGGGAATGACAACCTCAAGTATGTGCCATTCGTCCCTGACACCTTTTTCGTGACACCTTTTTCGAACGCCTGCTCTCAGCCCACTCCGATCATTCGCCTGTTCGACGGGGCCGCTGCAAGGCGGCCTCCTGCTGAACTCGCGCCGCATGCGCCGAATCAGCACAGCTCGACCGTGTGGCCCAAGCCAAACGGCTCCCACAAAACGGGAACGATTCACCACACGAACTGGATGGGCGGGAAGTGTCGGTATTCTTTACAATTGTCGTCGGCAATGAGTGGCGTAAAAGTGGTGCGTTGTCAATGAGTTACGCTTTTTCGGCAAGCACGGACGCGCAGAAGTGTCGCAATCGTTTACGTTTGTTTGCCCGCCAATGTTGCCATTAGCTCACTTTGTTATTATAAGTGATTGATAACAAACGTTTTAAATACGCTGGCGCAAAAAGTGCTTGCAGAGCCTCTAGCGACAAAGTTTCTGTGGCGACAAACCGGTGTTGAGCAGTCGCGGAGAGACGGTTTGTACAGCCCCAGCCGGTTGTTTGGACCAAAGAGGAGAGCTTCATGAGCATATTCAGAACTGGGCTTCTGGTACCAGCGGTGATTGGCATGCTTGCACTCGCTGTTACACCAGTGGCGCATGCGGACTACGTTTTCTCAGGTAGCGGAACATCAGGAACCCTGGACGGCAGTTCCGAGTCTTGGATCTTCAACGCCGATGGCGGTGCCGCATCCACCGGCTATCTCGACAACTGGGGTAGTCCCGGCGTGGGCGCGGGCATCACCACCTATTCACAAGCGGATTCGGCTTACGGCATGAGCATCACCTTCAACGGCGGTGCCACGATCAACGCGGATTCAATCTCCATTGGCAACGGTGCCGCGTGTATCGGGTCGACGGCCGGTGGCACAACCTTCTGCACCATCTCGCCCACGAACATCTGGCAAGCATTCCTGACGACGCCGGGCACGATCGAGTTCCGCGCCCAGAACGCCAGCTTCTTTCTCAGCCAGGGGCAAAGCTATTTCGTCAACATCTTCTTTGACGGAGCGGCACCAACCTCATTTAGCGGCAAGTGGCTGACCGAATTCTCACCGAATCCGAACCCCGTGGCCGTGCCCGAACCGGAATCGATCGCGATGTTTGGTACCGGTTTGTTCGGCCTCGGCTTGATCTTGATGCTGCGCCGCCGCCGGCACTCCTGAGCGGGCTCCGGATGCCAGGCGCCACGCCTTGGCATCCGGAGAATCCAAACCGGTACTGCATCAGGGTCAGGTTCACGTCCAATCTTGGATAGTCGCCCGGTTACAGTGGGGCCGCGACGGCGGCCTGTGTCACCGCCAACAGAGGCGCAAGCCGGCTGATGAGGCACTTGATTGCCTCCGCCCGCTTTGACCCTTGATCGCGAGGGCCCGGCTCCGGTCGCTGAAGCGCACACGACACGACTACGGGAAAAAGTTGCGCAGCTGCAGTCAGACATGCAGCGTATGCAGGTACTGGCAAAAGAAGTTGAGGCCGCGCGCGACAAGCAGATCTCGCTGACCGACCCCGATGCGAGCTCAATGGCCGCCAGCGGCAAGGGCAATCGCCTCTTTTGATGAGCCAGCCCCGGGGCGATTTGAATCCACACAACCCCCGGCAATGGGGGTTGCCTTTTTGCCGAGGCGTAAAACAGACGGTGCGATGCCACAGATGTCTTCGGTACCGCTCCGGCCGTCTTTGCCCAGGACCCTGATGATCGCCCGTTTTTGTGAATCCCGAATGATCGGTTTGGGTCGGCCAGGTCCCTAAATCGATCAACAGTCGCTGGGCGGCGGCGGATTCAATCGATCGCGACTACCCATCACGACCCTGGCCTCTACTCGCGCAAGCGCGGCACCCCGTGCGCATCGCGCTCCTCGACCGCGATCGGATGCGTATCGGGTTGGCCAGCTTGCGCCCGCTGCGCCAGCGGCACGATGGCCTCGCCACGACCGAAGGCCAGCGCGTTGCGATAGCAGCGCTGCGCCTGAGCCGCATCGCCCTGTCCGGCAAACGCATCGCCCAGCGCTTCCCAGGCGGTAGTGCTCGGTGCAAGCGCCAGTGAACGCTGCAGATACTGATGGGCTTTGCCCCACAGCTTTATCCGCACGCACATGCGGCCCAGGGTGAGCAGCAGGTGGGCGTCGTTGGGATGCGCGTCGAGCCAGCCTTCGGCGCGGCGCAGGCGCGCGTCCACATCAGCGCCGGGCAGACTGCCATAGGTTTCGATCAGCTGTGGTGACCATTCGCGGCGCAATGCGGATTCCATTTCGTCCATCGCCGGCAAGACCAGGCCGAACGCGGACGCACGGCGGGCATAGGCATCGATCACCGCGGGGACGCGGCGCTGCGCCTTGGGCAGTTGTGACCACAACGCGTTCAACGAGGTGCCATCCGGCGCGGCGTTGAGCGTTGCGGCCAGCACCTGGACTTCCAGCGCCGCGTACGCGCGGCTGCCGAGGGCGCCGCTCTTGTGCAGCGGTTCGAGGGCAGCACGTGCGCGGCCAAGCTCACCACTCTCCAGTGCCGCCTGCGCCAGCTCGCGCCAGCCGCCGGGGGTGAGTGTGCCCTTGTCCGATTCGGGTGCCAACAGGGCCAGCGCTTCGGCCGGCTTGCCTTCGCGCCGCAACAAGTGCGCACGCATTACGCGCGCGGCGCGCGGCGCCGACTGCGAGGCCTGGTTCAGCGATTCCAGCGCCCGGCCATGTTCGCCACGGCGCGATGCCGCCTCGGCGCTGGCCAGCAAGGCCGGACCGCGCAGGCTGGCCAATTGCGCTGCCCGATTGAGGTCGCGCTCCGCATCTCCGTGGCGACCTTCGATCAGGGCAACCAGACCTTCGCCCAAACGCTGCTGGCTGAGCCGCCGATGTCGCCGCGAGAGCGCCCCGAACGGCCAACGCAACAGGCGCCAGAGCAGGCTGAGCACGGCCCACACCAGCAGCAGGATCACCACGGCAGCAACCACCGTGGTCTCTACCCGCCAGCCGCGCATACGCAGCAGTACATAGCCGGGGTCTTCCGCCACCCGTTGCCAGCCGAACGCAGCAAGTGACGCCACGATCACCAGCAACAGGATCCAACGCCACAGCCTCATGAGCGGGCCCCGCCCTTGCGCTCAGTCTTGGCGGCGGCAGGGGCGGCAGGGGCGGCCGAAGTGGAGCTGGCAGAGGCCGGGCTGAGTGCATGCACGGCACGCAGGTTGCGCAGCTCAGTCAGGGCGTCGCCGAGTTGGACCGGGGCACTGGCCGGCAACTGACTTTGAAGTTGCTTGAGGGTCGCCCGCGCCTGTTGCACCGGCGCCGCGCTTTCGTCGAACTGGCCGGCCAGGCTGGCATCCACGCGCTGCAGCGCTGCAGCGTAGCTGTCCGGGTCATGCGCCAGCAACGCCGCCTGCGCCTGCGCCAGATCCAGCGCCGCCAGCTCGCGCGCCAAGCGTGCGTCCGCCACCGCCAGTGGTGCGCCGCTGTCGCGTTGCACGCTGACGACACTGCCCAGCGCACGGCGGATGCGCGACCACGTATCAGTGGCCTGCCCGGCAGCGGCGGAGTCGAGTGGCTTCAGCGGCAGATTGTCGATCGCGCCGCGCAATCCCTGCAGCAGCTGCAACGCGCCGGCCGGGCTGGTCGGCTGGCTTTTCGACAGCGCCTCACGCTCGGCCTGGATGCTCTGACGCACTCCGCTGAACGCGCCGTCGTTGACCGCAGCAAGCGTTTCATCGGCCAGCCCGTACGCAGCAGCTGCTGCCTGTGCGTCATGGAAAAGCCGGTAGCGTTCGGCGCCCATGCGCAGCAGCGAATCGGTTTCGTCCAGCAACATGGCGTCGTGCCCGGACAGGCTCTTCTCCGCCAGCTTGGCCACCGCATCTTCGAGATTGCGGATGCGCTCGCCCTGGCCCAACAGTTCCTCGCGCAGCGAGCGGTTGACCGCCGCCGCGTCATCCAGTCGCTGGTCGAGGCTGGCACGCTGACCGCTGAGGCTGCCCAGTTTGGTTTCCAGGGTGTCCGCGCGCTGCTGCAGGCTGGCCACGCCCTGACTGTCCGCAGCGCTGCCACGCTGCTGCTGCCACTGCTGCCAACCCACGTAGCCCGCCGCTGCCAGTGCCAACAACGACAGCAACAAGGCCAGGGCCAGGCTGCCACCGCCACGCGGCCGTGGTGTCGGACGAGTCGTGACGGGACGCACCGGCCGGGACGGCGACGGATCGACCACCGTGCGGTCGGCGCGCGCGTCCGGGGACGGGTCTGGCGCTTTCGGCTGGTCAGCCGGCTGGTCTGGATCGCTCATACGCGCATGCTAACAGCCTGTGGGCCTGCGTTCGTAGCAGTTGCGTGTGAAGACTTCGGGTTCAACGTGCCGCCGCAGCCAGCAAGTCGTCAGCCACGGCTGAGCAAGCCAGTTCGACCTGAGTGAAGCCCGCGTTGTGCGCGGCCGCGGCCATGCGCTCGCTGCTCACCACGGCGGTAGCCGCACGCAATCGCTCCAGCGCCGGCAACGGCAGCAGCCGGCACAGGTTCTGCAGCGCTTCGTCGCTGGACAGCAACACCCGCGCCGAGCCGGACAGCCCCAGCAGCGCCGCTGCATGGCGCTGGTTGAGTCGCGGCGGCACGCGCCGATATACCTGCACTTCGCGCAACCTGGCGCCACGCGCAGCGAGCTGACCACGCAGGACACCACGCCCTCCAGGCGCGCCGACCAGGGTCACCCGGCGGCCGCGCAGATCCTGCAGCATGGGGTGACCCAACAAACCCTCGCTGTCCTGTTGTCCGGGGATCAGCGCTTCGGGCACGCCATGCCGGCGCAAGGCGCGCGCCGTTCCGCGCCCCACTGCCAGCACGACCGCGTCGGTCAGCAGCGGCGTGAGCGCTGCTGCATGGCATACCGCGGCAGGGCTCGTGAAGATCACCAGTTCGTCGGCCAACCCGTCGCGCAACGCGGCACGTACCGCGGCAACATCGTCCGGCCCGCGCAGCGACAATCCGGGCAACAACACCGGCGTGCCACCAAGCGCACGAACCCGCCGCGCCAGTGCGCTCGCCGTACCCACCGGGCGCGTGATGATGAGCACCCGCCCGCGCAGGTCAGGTTCGCCGCTTGATGAATCCGATCGCATCCGCACACCACCTTCGCCGGTCCGGCATGGTTCAAGTGTAACGGCCGCCCTACACTGCAGAGTCTTTCCAGCATCCTGCGAGCCACGTGAGCACAACCGACGACACCACCACCGCCTGCGACCAGGCACTTCGACTGGTCCAGTTCATCCGCGACGAAATCCCGTTGGCCAAGGCAATGGAACTGCAACTCGGCAAGTACGACATCGACACCTTGAGCCTGCGCGCGCCGCTGGCGCCAAATGTCAACGACAAGGGTTGTGCCTTCGGCGGCAGCCTGGTCAGTGTGATGACCCTGAACGGCTGGGCGCTGGTCGAGCTGGCGCTGCGGCAGCGGGGCCTCGCCTGCGACCTGTTCGTGGCCGAATCCAACGTGCGTTATCTGGCACCGCTGTGGCAGGACTTTCGCAGCGAGGCGCGACTGGCCGACGAGGCCAACTGGAGCACATTCTTCGACACACTGGCCGTACGCGGCCGCGCCAGGATCGGCATCGATTGCGTGGTACCCGGCGCGAATGGCCAGCCGGCGGCCACCCTGGCCGCCCGCTTCGTGGCCAAACGCCGCGACCGAACCGTCGCGGCATGATTAAGGCAGAATGGCACGATGATTGTCGAGGAGGAACGCCCATGCGCCGTATCCCGAGCATTGCGCTGATGCTGTCGCTCCTGCTGCTGGCCGCCTGTGCCACGCAGGAACGCAGCCATTCGCTGACTACCACGCTGTCCGCCTATGGTGGCGTGTTGCGCTGGGGCGATTTCGCCAGCGCGGCCCAGTTCATTGACCCCAAGGTGCGTACCGAGCACCCGCTGAGCGATCTGGACCTGGCCCGCTACAAGCAGGTGCGGGTCACCGAGTACGACGACGGGGCTGGCCCGGTACCGATCAGCCCGACCGAGGTGCAGCAGACAGCGCGGATCAGCCTGGTCAACATTCATACCCAGTCCGAGCGCACCATCATCGACCACCAGACCTGGCATTACGATGAAAAGGCCAAGCACTGGTGGCTGACCAGCGGCTTGCCGGACATCACTCGCGAATAGCGGATCCGTCGCGGCCGCCTGACGGTCTCGCACAACCCGTATAATCGCTGGTTTACCCGGATCGGCGCGCCCGACGCGCGAAGTGGACTGACGATGAACGATATCCTGCACAAACTGCCGCAATTTGTCGGCAACCATGCTGCCCTGTCGGCGCTGTTCGCGGTTCTGTTGGTGGCGTTGCTCGTGATCCAGGTCAAAGTCATCTTCAGCAAGATCAAGGAACTGAGCCCGGCCGGCCTGACCGCGCTGATCAACCGCGACAATCCGCTGCTGATCGACCTCTCCGCGCTGGCCGACTTCGAGAAAATGCACGTACCCGGCGCAAAACATGTGGCGATGAGCCATTTCGATCCAGAGAAGAAGGATCTGGCCAAGGCGAAATCCATGCCGGTGGTGCTGATGGACAAGGATGGCCGCGGCAACTCGGCCAAGGCAGCACAACGCCTGCTCAAGGCGGGCTTCGAGCACGTCCACACCCTCGGCGGCGGTGTGCTCGCCTGGCACGCGGCGCAGTTGCCCGTAGCCAAGGGCACCAAGTAGGAGCCCGCTCGCGGGCGATGCTGTGTCAAGGGCACCAAGTAGGAGCCCGCTCGCGGGCGATGCTGTGCCAAGGGCACCAAGTAGGAGCCCGCTCGCGGGCGATGCTTTTGCTCTGATGCTCGTTGTGGATCGAATCAAAAGCATCGCCCGCGAGCGGGCTCCTACAAGAGCGGAAGATCGTGGATGCCGGCACGACTGGCGATGATCTGCGCCAGCACATCCGGCGCGTACTCGAACGAGTCGTAATACAGCCGGTCTTCCGGCAGGCCGGCGGCAAGAAACGCCTGGAGCGCGGCGTCGACCATGGCTGGTGGCCCGCTCATGTACACATCATGGCCGGACAGATCCGGGTGGTCGGCCAGCACTGCTTCGTGCACCAGACCCGTGCGCAGGCCGCCGGCCTGTCGTCGATCGGCCACGATCGGATGAAACACCAGGTGCGGCAGTTCATGCTGCCACTGCTCAGCCCGTTCGCGCAGATACAGATCCGCCACGCTGCGTGCGCCCCAGTAAACATGGATCGAGCGGCGCGTGCCCAGGGCAATGAAGTGCTCGACGATCGCCTTGACCGGGGCAAAGCCGGTACCACCGGCCACGAACAGCATCGGTCGCTCCGAATCTTCGCGCGGCACGAACGTGCCCAGCGGACCCTCGACGCGCAGCCGGTCGCCCACCTGCAGCCCTTCGTTGACCCAGCTGGTGAAGCCGCCGCCGGGCACGTGGCGCACATGCCATTCGATCATGCCGTCAGCCTGCGGGCTGTTGGCGATCGAGAACGGTCGTCGCCTGCCGTCCTCCAGCAACACGTCCAGATATTGACCGGCGAGCCGCTTGAGCCGGCGTTCGCCCGCCGCCGGAAGCAGACGCACACCGATCACGTCCGACGCCAGCTGCCACTTGGCGGTCACCACCATGCCCAGCTGGCGCCGCGCAATATCTTCGACCGAGGTCACCGGGCGTGCTTCCAGCAACAAGTCACTGGTCGGCACCGCCTGGCACAGCAGCACCGCATGATGCGCCAGCTCACCGGGGTTCAAGGCCAACGGCGGATTGCGGGGATACTCGCATTGCCCCTGCAACAACGTGGCCTTGCAACTGCCGCAGACGCCCGAGCGACAGGAATACGGCAAGGCCACACCCGCGCGCTGCGCCGCCTCGAGCACGGTTTCATCGGGTGCCACCGAAAACTGACGGCCGGAAGATTTGAGAGTGACGGTGAACACGAGGACTGCCTTGTTCGACTCGGCATTGTCGCCGCGTTCGCAGCGGACAACAATGCAGGTTCAACGCACAGGAATCAACGATGAGCCTCTGGAAACAACCGCCTGACCTCGAGCGCATCAATGGCTGGAGCGCCAACACCATGATGGAGACGCTGGGCATCCGCATCACCGCCGTCGGCGACGATTGGCTTCGGGGCACCATGCCGGTCGACCACCGCACCCATCAGCCCTACGGCCTGCTGCACGGCGGCGCTTCGGTGGTACTGGCCGAGACCCTGGGCAGCACCGCCGCGATGCTGACACTCGACCCCGACAAGGAGTTGGCGGTCGGTCTCGACATCAACGCCAACCATGTCCGCGGTGTGCGCAGTGGCACCGTCACCGGCACAGCGAAGATGCTGCACATTGGCCGCACTACCCAAGTGTGGGAGATCCGCATCGAGAACGAGGAGGGCGCACTGGTGTGCATCTCGCGTCTCACCATGGCGGTTATTCCGGCGCGCGTCGCGGGGGCGCACTGATGTTGCGTCCGCGCGAGCACCCGCCCCTCTCCTCAATCCTTTCCCCGCCGGGGAGAGGAGACGAACGCGAAGGACGCGGCACTTGATGACAGCCGACAAACCATATGAACGGCTGAGCCCCGATCTGGTGCTCGATGCCGTCGACGCCTGCGGGCTGTGGCCGGATGGACGGCTGCTGGCACTGAACAGCTACGAGAACAGGGTATGGCAGGTTGGGCTGGAGGACGCCGCGCCGGTGATTGCAAAGTTCTATCGACCCGGTCGCTGGACTGACGCGGCCATCATCGAGGAACACCGGTTCGCACAAGAACTGGCCGATGCCGAATTGCCGGTGGTGGCGCCGCTGGCGTTCGACGGCTACACGCTGCTGCGACACGAGAGCTTCCGTTACTCCCTGTCTCCGCGCCACGGCGGTCGCGCGCCGGAACTGGAAGCGCGCGACCAGTTGGAATGGCTGGGCCGGTTGATCGCCCGAATCCACGTGGTCGGTGCACGCACGCCATTCGCCGATCGCGGCCGGCTTGACCGCGAAACGATGGTGGCGCAGCCGATGCACGCCGTGCTCGACTCCTCCCTGCTGCCGCCGTCACTGCACACGAACTATCGTGCCGCGGCGATCCGACTGGACAACGCCATCGCGACGCGGCTTGAAGCCGTCGGCCCGGTGCGGCAACTGCGCCTGCATGGCGATTGCCACCCCGGCAACCTGCTGTGGACGGACGCCGGTCCGCACTTCGTGGACCTGGACGACGCCCGCAGCGGCCCGGCGGTGCAGGACCTGTGGATGCTCGCCAACGACGAGCGCGCGCTCACCGCGCTGCTCAACGGTTACCGCCAGTTTCGCGACTTCGACGACGGTGAGCTGGCGCTGATACCCGCGCTGCGCGCGATGCGCCAGTTGCACTACGCCGGCTGGATCGCCGCGCGCTGGCATGATCCGGCCTTCCCCGCCGCGTTCCCGTTCGCCGCCGAAGCGCGCTGGTGGGAGCAACACATCACCGACCTGCACGACCTGACCGACGCACTGGAATAGTCCACCGCGTTGCACTCCTACGACGCATCACCGACAACGGAACACCAAACACCAGCTCCCGATCCGCATGCGCCGGTACAATTCTCCCATTCTCCCGGAGTTCCGCATGCGCACCATCCTGTTCCGCCTGATCGGCATCCTCGAAGTGGGCGGCGGCCTGTACGGCGTGGCCGCGATGTTGCGCCACCTGCTGCCACTGGGCTCGACCCACGACAGTGTGATCGCGCTGATCGGACTGGCCGTGTTCGGCTTCGTGCTGGCCGCCGGGGTGCAGCTGATCGACGGCAGCGAGCGCGGCATCCGGATGTCGCTGTGGGCGCAACTGCTGCAGATACCGCTGATTGCCACGCCGGTATTCAGTTACGGGCTGCACAGCGGCGCGTTCGCCAATGTGTTCGTCACGCTGCACAACACGCCACGCCTTGGCATCGACTGGTACCTGGGCACGCAAGGTTTAGTGCTGGCGCTAGCCGGGCCCGTGGTGTCGCGTCTGGGCATCAACCTGCTGGCGTTGTTGTCGTGGCTGGCGCTGCGGCTGCGTTAAGCTGCCGACCAGCCGCACTAAACTCACTCACGCGAGGCGATCCATGGCACGTCCCGGCTTCATCGAACTCCCGGCCAGCGATATCGTTGCGGCGAAGGCCTTCTACACCCGCGTCTTCGGTTGGGACCTCACCGAGTTCGGCCCGACCTACGCCTGCACCATGACCGGCGATGTCGACATTGGCCTGCAAGGTGATCCCGCCGAAGCCAGCGAGGCGCCGCTACCGGTGATCACGGTGGGAAACCTCGAAAACGCGTTGGCCGCGGTCGTCGCCGCGGGTGCGCGAGTCGTGCGTCCCATCTTCGCGTTCCCCGGCGGGCGTCGCTTCCAGTTCCGCGATCCCCACGGGAACGAGTTGGCGGTGATGCAGGCCGACTGAGCGCCACGGGTCACGATGGCGCGGCGTACGCAAGCTATCATGCCCGCATGAGTACTCCTCCCCCGCTTCCCGTCGTCCGACTGAAATCTGATCGCAGCCCCGGCCACCCGTGGGTGTGGTCGGCGCAGATCCACAAACCGGAATCTAAACTGCCGCCGGGCAGCGTGGTCGAGGTGCAGGACGCCAAGGGCCGCTTCGTCGGCCGTGCATTCTGGAACGGCCATGCACGAATCGCGCTGCGCCTGCTCGACACGCATCCCGATGCCTGTATCGACGCCGAGTGGATCGCCGCGCGGATCACCCGGGCGGTCCAGCTTCGCCGCGACTGGCTGCAGCTCGACCAGGTCAGTGATGCCTGGCGCGTGGTGCACAGCGAGGGGGACGACCTCTCCGGCCTGGTCGTCGACCGCTACGCCAACATCCTGGTGATCGAATACTTCGCCGCCGGCATGTGGCGATTCCGCGAGGCGATCCATGCTGCCTTGCTCAGCCACTTTCCTGGCACGCAGCTGTACTGGTTCGCCGAATCGCACGTGCAGAAGCAAGAATCGTTCGACTGCCGCAGTCCCGACGTGCCGTCCACATTCGAGGTGCACGAACACAGCCTGCGTTTCCATGCCGCGCCCGGCTCTGGTCACAAGACCGGCTTCTTCGCCGACCAGCGCGACAACCGCCAGCGCTTCGCGGAACTGGCGAAGGGCCGTCGCGTGCTCGACTTGTGCTGCAACGCCGGTGGCTTCGCCGTGCATGCGATGGCGGCCGGTGCGCGCGAGGCGGTCGGTGTGGATCTGGACGCAGGGATACTCGAAGTTGCCCGTGCCAACGCGGCTGCCAACAGCGTCGCGGTGACGTTCGAGCAGTCCGATATCTTCGACTGGGTGCGTGCCGCGGTTTCGCGTGGCGAGCGCTACGACGCGGTGATCCTCGACCCGGCCAAGCTGACCCGCGACCGCAACAAGGTGATGGACGCGCTGAAGAAATACTTCGCGATGAACCGCATGGCGCTGGACATCATTCCGCCCGGCGGCCTGCTGCTGACCTGCTCGTGCACCGGCCTGGTCGGCGAAGGCGAGTTCCTGGAAATGCTGCGTCGGGTCGGCCTGAATGCCGGTCGCGAGATCCAGGTGCTGGAAGTACGCGGTGCCGGCGCCGATCACCCGTTCCGTACCGATGTACCCGAGGGTCGCTATTTGAAGGCGGTGTTCTGCCGGGTGGATTGAACCGCGCCCGGCCGGATTGAACCGCGCCCGACTGGATTGACCCGCGCTCGGCCGCGTTGAACCATGCTCGTCCGGATTGACCCGCGCTCGGCCGGATTGAACCATGCTCGACTGGATTGACCCGCGCTCGACTGGATTGAACCACGCTCGATGGATTGACCTGCGCTCGGCTGGATTGAACCACGCTCGATGGATTGACCCGCGCTCGACTGGATTGAACCACGCTCGATGGATTGACCCGCGCTCGACTGGATTGACCTACGCTCGATGGATTGACCCGCGCTCGATGGATTGACCCGCGCTCGGCCGGCTTGAACCACGCTCGACTGGATTGGCCCGCGCTCGGCCCGTAGGAGCCCGCTCGCGGGCGATGCTTCTGCCTCCGCGCCCGCGATTCCCTATTCCCTATCCCGTGACAAAGAGCATCGCCCGCGAGCGGGCTCCTACGCAGCAGGTCCGCAGTTGCGGGGGTGACCCTGGGATCAAGCGTTGCGGGGCAATCGTCCGCGCAAGGACGTTGCGTCGAACGGGCCGGGCTCGGCGATCAATGCGCGCGCCGCATCCACCTGGTCCCACACGTTCCACAGCAGCACGCCACGCACCCGCCCCGCCTCCAGGTAATACACCACGCCTTCGCGATTAGGTTCACGCCAGTCCTCGACCACCTCAAGCCGGGTATCGAGCAGACCGACTGCCTCGTAGCCCAGGTCGAACAAGTCGGAATAGAAGAATGGCAGCGTGGTGTACTCCTCCGGATTGCCAGCCATCGCGCGGCCGGCGAGTCGGCCCATGCTGACAGCGGCATCCTCGTGTTCCACCCGCAGGCGGCGATCCAGCGCGACGCTGTGGAAATTCGCCACGTCACCGGCCGCCCAGATATCCGGATCGCTGCTGCGCAGTTGCCCATCGACCACGATGCCGTTGTCGACCGCGAGGCCAGCCTGCTCGGCCAGTGCGGTGTTCGGGGTCACTCCGATGCCGGCTACCGCCGCCTCTACCTGCAGCACGGTGCCATCGGACAAGGTCAACTCCACTCCGCCATCGGTGGGATTGCTGCCGGTCACCTGCGCGCCGCTGCGTACATCCACCCCGTGCTTGCGGTAGTAGTCGTCGAGATAGCGCGCCAGACCCTCGGGATAGCGCCCGGAGCCCACCGTCTTGCTTGGAAACAGCATGGTGACCTTGCAGCCCAGATTGCACAGCGATGCGGCCAACTCGCAGCCAATGAAGCCACCACCGATCACGGCGATGTACGCGCCCGGCTGCGCAAAACCGCGCAGTGCCTGGTAGTCGGCCAACGTGCGGAAATGGATGATGCGTTTGCCGCCCTCGAACGGCAACTGTCGCGAAGTCGCGCCGGTAGCAAGCAGCAGGCGACGATAACGGTAGGAGTCGCCGCGATCATCGCGCGCGACATGCGCCACCCGGTCCAACGACTTGATGCGGCGACCCAGATGCAGGGTCGCGCCACTGCCGGCCGTGGCCAGGTCGATGTCCGTTGGCGACTTATCGCCTTTCCACAGCGCCTTGCTCAACGGTGGTCGTTGATACGGCGCCGAGGTTTCTTCGCCGACGAGCCCGACATTGGCCGTGGCATCAATCTCGCGAATGGCCTTGGCGGCGGCATCCGCGGCCATGCCTGCACCGACAATCAGGTAATCGTGAACATGTTCCATGCCCTGCTCCAGTAGAAACTTATCTGGCCATCATGCACAACGCCCGGAACAATACTGTGAAATCCGGGCGCAGACGATGAGACCGCAACGGACCTACACTGGACGCCACGACCCCGGAAACATTCCATGCCGCCCAATGAAGTCCTGCTGACCATTCTTGTCATCCTGGCCGCACTGATCCTGCTGTTGCAGATCGCGACGCTGTTGCGCGGGCGCGGCGACCCGCGGCAGGGCGGGCAACTCGATGCGTTGCAAGAGGCCAGCGCTCGCGTAGAGCGCACGCTGCGCGAAGAGCAGCGCGCCGGGCGCGAGGAACTGCAACAGAGTTTCGACCGTTTCCGCGGTCATCTCGGCGAGCAGCTCAATGGCATGTCGCAACAGCAGGCCGAGCGCATCGACGGCTTCGGCCAGCGCCTGACCCTGTTGACCGAGCGCACCGACGCTGGCCTGCAATCACTTGCTCAACGACTGGTCGAAGACGCACGCAAGAGTCGCGAGGAATCGACGCTGGCGCTGGGCCGCTTCGGCGAGCAGCAACAGCAGCGGCTGACTGCGCTCGGCGCCGAACACGAAAAGCGCATGGGCGAAGTGCGCGCCACACTGGAAGCCAAGCTCGGCGCGATCCAGCAGGACAATGCGGCCAAGCTCGAACAGATGCGCGCCACGGTCGACGAAAAGTTGCACGCCACCCTGGAAACCCGACTGGGCGAGTCGTTCAAGCTGGTCTCCGAGCGACTCGAAGCGGTGCAGCGCGGCCTCGGCGAAATGCAGAACCTCGCCACCGGCGTGGGCGACCTGAAGCGCGTGCTGACCAACGTCAAGAAGCGCGGCACCTTCGGCGAGGTGCAGTTGGGCGCCTTGCTCGAAGACATGCTCACCGTGGAACAATACGCCTCCAACGTCATTACGGTTCCCGGCAGCAACGACCGCGTGGAGTTTGCCATCCGCATGCCCGGACAGGAGGAAGGCGAGCACGTCTACCTGCCGATCGACGCCAAGTTTCCGGTGGAGGACTACCAGCGCCTGCTCGACGCGCAGGAAGCCTCCGATGCCGAAGGCGCACTGGCGGCCGGGCGCGCGCTGGAGTTGCGCGTGCGCGAGGAGGCCAAACGCATTCAAAGCAAATATGTGTCGCCGCCGCACACCACCGATTTCGCTGTGTTGTATCTGCCCACCGAAGGTCTTTACGCCGAAGTCATCCGTCGTCCCGGCCTGTTCGAGAATCTGCAGCGCGACCATCGCGTCACGGTGGCCGGCCCAACTACGCTCAGCGCCCTGCTCAACAGCCTGCAGATGGGTTTCCGCACGTTGGCGATCGCCAAGCGCTCAAGCGAAGTGTGGAAGATCCTCGGCGCGGTGAAGAACGAGTTCGGCAAGTTCGGCGTAGTGCTGGAAAGAACCCGCAAGCAGCTCGATGCGGCGCGCAACAGCATCGATAGCGCCGGCGTGCGTACCCGCGCGATCGAACGCAAGTTGCGCGACGTGGAGTCGCTACCGGGCGACACCACTCCGGAATTGTTCGACGAGGCCATTTCGCAAGAGGACGACAGCGTGGATGACGCCGCCGAATGAGGTCGCGCTATCGAACCTCTGGCACGCGGCCCAGCGGGCTTTGATCGCGCCCGCACACGGTTGCGCGGTCCGCCAGGAAGTGCTCGTCGAGGAAGGTCCTGACGCGGTCGAAATGCTTCAGTGGTGCCGCATGACCGCCATCGAACACATCATGCGCGTGGTGATACGGAAACTGCTTCGCGTCCAGGCGTTGCATCACCGCGCGCGACATCTCGGTCGACGGCCACAGCTCATCCCGGGTGGCGGACATCAGGTACACCGGCCCGTTGATCCGCTCAACTGTTATCGCGGCCGCGTCAACGGCCGCTGTGTTGGCCAACATTTTTTCGAACGCCGGCCGCATGCGATGTTGCAGCAGATCTGGCACGGCGCCCCACGGCACCGGCACGTACGGTAGCGGCATGTCGTGGTAAGCGAACGCCGAGGTCTCCAACGATGGCGTATCGCCCACGAACACCGCACTGGCGGGCACGATCGCCACCACCGCCTTGATATCGGAATAGCGGCTGGCCAGAGCAAGCGCCAGTTCGCCACCCCGTGAGCCGCCGATCAGCGCGATGCAGCGCTCTTTGACCTGCGGATTGCCCGCTGCGACGAGAATGGCGTCATGCACGGCATCGAGCGAGATGCGATCGAGTTTCTCGGGCGTACCGGGCATGCCGAAATAGCCCAGGGCAAGGAGGGCATAGCCCTGCTTGACGAAGGCGTCGCGCTCAGCTTCCCAATGCCGGCTGGCCCAGGCGTTGCCGCCCTCTGCACCACCCAGGCCGACCAGCAGTGGCTGTCCGGCGCCCTCGCCGAGAAACAATTCCGTGGCCACCTTGCCGTAGTTGGCCGGCAGCGTGCTGGTATCGAAACTACGCGCCTGGTACCAGCCGTAGGCAACGACGCCAAGGATGATGGACAACAAGGAAATGGACGCCCATTTGAGAATCTTCAGCAGCATGTTCATTGATCAGTTCTCCGGGGTTCTGGCCGGCCAGGGCTGGAGGCCCCGGAGTAGGTGTGACGGGGCAGTTCATTCACAGCGACTTGCCAGTTCGATGTTCCCACTGGAACACGTCCTCCACGCCCACCTTGAAGGTGTGAGCGATGCGGAACGCCAGCTCCAGCGAGGGCGCATATTTGCCGCCCTCCAGTGCAATCACCGTTTGCCGGGTGATGCCGCAGGCGTCGGCCAGTGCCTGCTGTGTCATCTCGCCATGCTCGAAACGCAGCTTGCGGATGACATTGTCGATCGGCGTACCGCTCATGCGCCGCGCCGATCGCGCCAGTAAGTCACGCCGGTGATCGCATATTCGAGCAGGGACGAGGCGATCAGGCCGGTCATCAACAGGTTGGAGATCGTCATCGGTGTGGCCCAGGCCAGGTGCGCCAGCGGCGAGAAGGCAAACATCACCGCCAGCGCCAGCACGAAGACCGACAACCCGCCGCGCGCCCAGCCGCCGGCACGCGCCTCGATCTGGCGGTCGCGTTCGTCCTGCTCCACGGTGTCGCGCCAACGCTTGCGCAGCACCTGCATCACCACCAGCCAGGCAACCACCAGCATACCGATGTGCCTGCCGATGGCCGAAGCCTCCGGCGCCATCGAGCCGTCGGCGGCAACCATCTGCGAACTGTGCAACGCGAAATAAACGAGGATCGCCACGGTGAAAATCAGGCCGATCCACGCCCGCTGCTCACCGGGCGACACCGCTGCCGCCGACTCGTCGGTTTTCGCCGCCGCCGCGGACGCCTGCATGGTCGCCCACAGCAGGTACCAGGCCAGCCACGCGCCGGCGAGCACGGCCAGTCCACCGGGCCAGCCGAGGTCGATATCCGGCGAAACGAACAACACGTAGAACGCGAACACGGACAACGGGACCAGCACGATGTAGCGCAACGTTCGGGACATGATGTCGTCTCCATTAAACAAAATGTAATATATAGATTACATTATGTCTTGTCAACACGACTTTATAATCAGTTGCGAGGGATCGGCTCGACACAGACGAAATCCATCACGGACGCTAGACTGACAAGCCAACCATCCTGAGGCATTCGCATGAGCGAGCAGTCCAGTTCGAACGGTGTCACCCAGCAACAGGTCGAGGAAGCCGTGCGCACGCTGCTACGCTGGGCCGGCGACGATCCGACCCGCGAAGGCCTGCTGGACACGCCCAAGCGGGTGGCCAAGGCTTACCGCGACTGGTTTTCCGGCTACGAGTCCGATCCTGGCGAGTTTCTGCGTCGCACGTTCAAGGAAGTGGCCGGTTACGACCAGATGGTGGTGCTGCGCGACATCCAGTTCGAAAGCCACTGCGAGCACCACCTGGCGCCGATCATCGGTCGCGCACATATCGGCTACATGCCAACCAACCGCGTGGTCGGCATCAGCAAGCTGGCAAGGGTGGTCGATGGCTTTGCGCGACGCCTGCAGGTACAGGAAAAGCTCACCGCGCAGATCGCCCAGTGCATCCAGGAAACCTTGCAACCGGCTGGGGTGGCGGTGGTGATCGATGCCAGCCACCATTGCATGACCACCCGTGGCGTGCACAAGCGCGGCGTGTCGATGGTGACCAGCCAGATGCTGGGCAGCTTCCGCGACGACGCGCGCACACGTGACGAATTTCTGCAGTTCATCGGCATCCATGGCGGCAACCACTGAGCGTGCGTCCATGCGGATTGATTTTGGGCGCAGCCGCGCTGCTGGCCGCGTCGGTGCTGTACGCCCAGGCCTCGCGTGCGGACTATCTCGGGCAGTTCGACAGCAACGGCGACGGCCGGGTCAGCAAAGCGGAGTACGTGGCGTACATGAGCCGTGGCTTCGAACGCATGGACCGGGACGGCGATGGCGTGATTTCGCGCGCAGAACTCCCTGGCGGCCGCGGCCAGCCGATCACGCTGAAGGCGTTCCAGCGCAACCTGCGCAGTCAGTTCCACAAGCTCGATCGTAGTGGCCACGGCTATCTCGACGCACGCGAGTTGACCGCGCCGCCGCGCTGACTGTCACCACGCTGATCACCACCACGCGCCCGCCGTAGGAGCCTGCTTGCAGGCAATGCGGTTGATTTGGGCTCGCTGGTCGGGCAGCGGGCAGGAGCATCGCCCGCGAGCGGGCCCCGGCGAGGCGTGGGACCCCGGAACGACGCGAATACGGGAGCGTCGTGATGTTTGTGGGGCGACCTGCCAGCAGGACGCCTGCATGGTTTGCTTTCCAGACACTGGCCGTGGTGCGTTCAATGCCACACGCAGCTACTCCCCACCCGGTACGAAAATAGCCTCGATCGAGCGCCCGAACAGGCGCGCAATCTTGAAGGCCAGTGGCAGGCTGGGATCGTACTTGCCGGTCTCGATCGCATTGACCGTCTGCCGCGACACATCCAGCCGCTCGGCCAGGTCGGCCTGCGACCAGCCTTGTTCACCGCGCAGTTCACGCACATGGTTGTTCATCGGTCACGATTCCGCCGCCCGGCACAGGGCGTGGGAGTAATCCGCGAAACCACAAGTGTGCTCAAGGTCATCTCCGGTCACTCATCGCGAAAGCGCCGGCGCACCCACCAGTTCGCGATCCCGTAAGCCGCGAACAACGCGGGCAGCACCCACATCAGCGGATTGTGGATCGGCAACAGACCGGCGTCGCGCAAAAACGCCGCGGCGAAGCTGAGCAGGCCCACGCTCATGCTGGCGATCGAGATCGCCTCCAGTTGCAGACGCCGCTCCAACTCGTCGCTGGCCAGCACCAAACGAACCATGGCACGCACCACGAACACAATCGGCAGCACCGGCAGCAGCACGACCAGCACGGTCAGCGGCATCGAGTGCACATGTTTCAACAACGCCTGCGATGCAAACAGCAACAACACGTACGCCGCCATCGCCGGGAAGAACTCACGGACGTAGCGCCGCTGCGCGCTGCGCATGGGCTCGTCGCGGGTGAAATGGGCGCAGATCAGCCAGAACAACCCGGCCGCCAGCACGCATACGCCGCCCCAGATCATGGTGCGATATCCGAACCATGCGCCCCCACCCGTCACGACGAGGCCAAGCACCACCGCGATCGTTCCGCAGGTGATCAGCAAACGACGATTGCTCATGGGCTTGGAAGAGAGATCGTTCATGCCTGCGATTCCTTGGAATAGCTGCAACATCGGTCGATGCTCCAATTATCGGGCCACATCGATGCGCTTGATGAATTCGTCCAGCACGCGCTGGAACTTCAGTGGCTGATCAAGCATCACGTAGTGCCGCGATGGACTGATCGACGCGACCGTGGCATTCGGCGCGTTCGCCAGCAGGGACTGGTAGTACGCCGCTTTCTGCGCCGCGCTCATCGCCATCGGCGGCTTGCTGAAATCGGGCGCGTAATAAGGGGAGATTTCCAGAATCGGCACGTTCGCACCACTGAGGCCCGGGCGCCCGTCGAATGTCAGATCCTCGGCCATGTACTGCGCGCTGGCCTTGATATCACTGCGTGCGTTCATCGGTGCGTACTGCGCCGCCAGCTGCTGGTCGACCAGGCCGATTTTCTGCATGTAGGCCCGCGACTGTGCCTTGAACTGTTCGGGCGTCGCCGCCCCCATCTGCTGTTGGATCCGCGTTGCCATCAGCTGGCGCTGTTCTGCGCTGACGCGTTCCATACCCGGAAAGATCGGCAACCCATCGACCGCCACCACACCGGAAATCAGCCCGGAATGTTCACTGGCAAAGCGCAACGCCAGCGTGCCGCCGAGGCTGTGGCCGACCAGCACCGGCTGGTCGATCTTGTCCTGCTTGATCAATTGCAGCAGTGATGCGTGGGCGCGGTCGAACAGGTTGCCGGCATCGGTGGGCGCCGGCACGCCGTCGAAGCCGGCCAGCGTCACCGCGTACACAACGTGGTTCTTCTTTAAATGCTCGATGGTCCGCTGCCACACCCATGGACCGCCTTGCAGCCCGGGAATCAGAATTATCGGCTGGCCATGGTCGCCGTAGCGCGCCACCTCGAGCGTGCCCACGGTCGCGGGCCGGGCGGTCGACTGCGCTATCGAGGCACCCGCAGCCAGCAGGAGTAGCAGTGACAACAACCATCGGAAAGTTTGACGGATCGACGAGTCGAGTCTGCGCATGACGAATTCCTGGGCAAGAGTGATGTGTCAAGGACGCTTGACATGACCAGCTTATTCCGGCCCGTCAAACCGTGTCAAGTTAACTTGACAAGTATTCATGAAAAAGATCAAGTGAGGTGCCACAGAAGTTATATCCACGCCATTCTGTGACGTAATACGCACTGCATGTGACACAATTTGCGGGCAAAATTGCGGCGCTGTTCGTCAAAATTCTGACGCGCGACGGGGAAATCACGCTGATATCCACGCTGGAGACCGGAATTGCCGCTCGCCTGGATGATTGGCACGGCGGTTGCTAAATCCCCACGCAAGCCACAACACGATCCATGGCCTGTATCAATCCCGGGGGAATCGGATTCGCGAAACCGCCGGTTTACGTCAAACACGTTGCTGACACCGGGAGCCCCTCGTGCAGCACGGCCAAGCCTCCACCCATTCACCACGAGGAAATACCAAGACATGAACAAGACCCTGCTTTCCACCGCGCTGGTCGCCGTCATCGCCGCCACCGCCTTCGCTCCCGCCAGCCAGGCCGCCACTAGCGGCACGATCAACTTCACCGGCCGGGTGCTCACTGACACCTGTGTCATCGATGTCAACGGCAGTGGCAGCAGCACGGTGGCCCTGCCAAACGTCTCGACGACGGCATTCAGCGGCGCTGCCGGCAACGTAGCCGGCGCCACTCCGTTCCAGATCAAGCTGACCGGCTGCGACACCAACACCACCAAGGCGAACATGGCCTTCACCGCCGGCACCAACGTCGACACCAGCACCGGCAACCTGAAGAACGCCACCACCGGCGGCGCGAACGTGCAGGTCCAGCTGCTGAACAACACGAGTGCAGTCATCAACACCGCCACCAACGCGAACGCACCGGTCATCACGGTCGCCAGTGGTACGGGCACGACCCAGCTTACGGCGCAATACATCTCGACCGCAGCGGCCACCTCGGCTGGCGTTGTCACCTCGTCCGTCGGCTTCACCCTGACCTATCTGTAAGCGGCAACGGGAACAGTCGCAGCCAAGTGCTGGCTGCGGCGCTCCATCCTGCCGCAGCTCGCGGCAGCCTGACCCCCTGAACGGAGTACCTCGATGAAAAGCCTGCTCTGCGCGGTTGGCGCAGCCCTGTTGGTGCTTTCCAGCGTCGTCGGTACTGCCAACGCCAGCGTCGTGATTGCGGGCACCCGCGTGGTGTTTCCAGCGGCAAACGGTGAGGTCACCGTGCGCCTGACCAACGACGGCAGCGCGCCGGCCCTGGTCGAAGCGTGGATCGACAGTGGCAACCCGGATTCCACGCCCGACACCGCCCACGTGCCGTTCCTGATCACCCCGCCGCTGGTGCGCATGAACCCCAGCAAGGGGCAGAGCCTGCGCATCGTTTACACCGGCCAGCCGTTGCCCAGGGACCGCGAATCGCTGTTCTGGCTGAATGTGCTGGAGATCCCGCCCAAGCCTGTGGCCAAGCCGGGCGAGGAGCAGAACACCTTGCAGTTTGCCGTGCGTTCACGGCTGAAACTATTTTTCCGCCCCGCCAACCTGGCCGGCGACGCGCCCGATGCTCCGCAGCAGATCACCTGGTCGGTGATCGCCGATGGCGCCGGTTACGCGCTGGAAGCACGCAACCCCACGCCGTACTACATCACGTTCAGCCAGGTGTCGCTCAACGTCGACAAGATGGCGTACACGCTCGGCAGTGGCATGGTGGCGCCGCTGTCGTCGCTGCACCTGCCAATCAAGAACCTGAGCCACGCGCCGGCCGCGGGCGCGGCGGTCGCCTACACCGCGATCAATGACTTCGGCGCTGCCAAGTCCTATCGAGGCACGGTTGCGCCGTGAGCCCAAGGCGCGCCAGCGCTGCCACACCCGCCGCGGGCACGCCTGCGGCTCGTCGTCATTTGTTGGCCGCGCTGATTGCCGTGGCGCTTTGTAGTTGGGGTAGCCATGCGCTGGCGGCCGCGGCAGCGGGCGCAAACGCATCGAGCGGCGACATGGCCGATGCCACGTTCGATCGCAGCATGCTTTCCGGCGCGGGCCAGAACACCACCGACCTGTCCCGTTTCGAGCGCGGCAACTTCGTGTTGCCGGGCAGCTACAGCGTCGACATTTTCCTCAACGATGTCTCGGTCGGCCGCACTGACGTGCGCTTTGCCACGTCCTCGGTCGACCTCAGCGCGGCACCCTGCGTCACCCGCGCCCTGCTCGACAAGTTGGGGCTGCGCCCGGCCGGCCTGTCCGACCAGCTCGCCGCGGAACTGACCGGCGACAGCGCCTGCGTCGACATCGCCAGCGTGATCCCCGGTGCCAGCATGACGTTCGATGTGGCCGACCTGCGTCTGGACGTCAGCGTGCCGCAGGCTTTCATGGGCTTGCGTGCGCGCGGCTACGTCGACCCGAGATACTGGGACTCCGGCGTGAACGCGGGCCTGCTCAACTACAACTTCAACAGTTACCACGCCCGCAGCGGCAGCGTGTCGCAGACCTCTTCGTACCTGGGCCTGAATGCCGGGTTGAATCTGGGTCGCTGGCACCTGCGTCACAGCTCTTCCTTGAGCTGGCAGTCGGCCGTCGCCGGCAGCCCGTCCACCCACCGTTGGCAGGACATCGCCACCTATGCGCAGCGCGACCTGCCCGGGATGCGCGCCCAGTTGACCTTGGGCGACGCCTTCACCAGCGGCGAAGTGTTCGACAGTTTCGGCCTGCGCGGCGTACAGCTGGCCACCGACGACCGCATGCTGCCGCAGTCGCTCCGCGGCTACGCGCCGACCGTGCGCGGCGTGGCCGACAGCAACGCCAAGGTGACCGTGCGCCAGAACGGCATGGTGATCTACCAGACCACGGTGGCGCCCGGTCCATTCACGATCGACGACCTGTACGCCACCGGATACGGCGGTGACCTCGAGGTCAGCGTGTCGGAGGCTAACGGCCGCGTCCACACGTTCTCGGTGCCGTACGCGTCAGTGCCACAATTGCTGCGTCCCGGCGTCAACCGTTTCAGCCTGGCGGCGGGGCAACTGCGCGACGAGTCGATCCGGCACAAGCCGGACGTGGTGCAAGCAACGATGCAGCGCGGACTCACCAACATGCTGACTGGTTACGCTGGCGTCGAAGGCTCGCAAGGCTACGGCGCGGTGCTGCTGGGCAGCGCGTTGAACACCAGCTACGGCGCCTTCGCCATGGACATCACCGCCGCGCACACGCGAATCCCCGGCATGGACACGCTGTCCGGCCAGAGCGTGCGCCTGAGCTACAGCAAGATCATGGCGCAGACCGGGACCTCGCTGACCGTCGCCGCCTACCGCTATTCGACCAGCGGTTATCTCACCCTGGGCGATGCCGTGCGCGCACGCGACTACGCACGTCGCGGCCTGCCCGTGTTCGCCACCGGCATCGCCCAGCCCATCCTGATCAACGGCGTGCCGGTTTCCGGCCTGCTCACGCCGGCACAGCAGGCAGCGTTGGCGGGCGTCGACTTGCATGACCTGCTGGTGCCCACCGGCGTGGATCGCCAGCGCAACAATTTCAGCCTCACCCTCAGCCAGCAGTTGGGCGCCCGTGGCGGCTCGCTCTACGTCACCGGCTCGGCGCGCGACTACTGGAACCGCAGCGGCACCGATACGCAGTTCCAGCTGGGTTACAACAATTCGATCGGGCGCGTGAACTACAACGTCTCGGCCAGCCGCGAACGTGACCTGTTCGGGCGCAGTGACAATCGCTACATGGTCAACGTCACGATTCCGCTGGGCAACGGTTCGCACACGCCGCTGTTTACCGGTGGACTGACCCGCAACAGCAACGGCGGCACGCAGGAACAGGCTACGCTCGGCGGCACCGCCGGCGCCGACGACCGCTTCAGCTACGGCGCCACCGCCACGCACGACAGCGGTCAGGATGCCGGTTCGGTCGGCAGCACCGGCAGCATCAACGGTGGCTATCGTGGTACCCACGTACAGCTCAACGCAGGCTTCGGCGCGGGCAGCGGTTATTCGCAGTCGTCGCTGAACGTGGCCGGCGGCATCGTCGCCCATCCGGGCGGCATCACCTTCGGCCAGCCGCTGGGTGACACCGTAGCCATCGTCGAGGCACCGAACGCGGCCGGCGCACGAATCGGCAACGCGGCCGGCGTGCGGGTGGGCCATTCCGGCTACGCGCTGGTGCCCTACCTCACGCCTTACCGGCTCGACACGGTTTCCATCGACCCCAGCGGCCTGCCGCTGGACGTGCAGCTGGAAAACACCAGCACCCAGATCGCGCCGCGTGCCGGTGCGGTGGTGATGGTGAAGTTCAAAAGCGAGAGCGGGCGATTCCTGCTGATCCAGGCACAACTCGCGGACGGCAAGACGCTGCCGTTCGGCGCGGAAGTGCAGGATGAACAGGGGCATACGGTGGGCGTGGTGGGCCAGGCCGGGCAGATCATGGTGCGCGTATCGAAGATGGCAGGTCGTCTCAACGTGCAATGGCAAGATGCTGCCGGCAGCGCGCGTAGCTGCATGTTCGCCTATCACACGCCCGCGACGGCAGTTGGTGGCAGCGCTGACCGTTATACCGCGCAGGAGGCAATTTGCAGCGAGCCCAGCGCCACCGCAGCCTCCGAGGAAAGTGATCATGAGTAACAGGTACCCGCGGCGGCATGCCTTCCGGTCGATCATCACGCGCCTCGGTCAGGGCGCCTTCGTGCTCGTGGCCATGGGGCTGGTTGCGCTGGTTCCGGAGCAGGCCCATGGTGCCGGTTGCCAATTCGACAACGGCAATTCGCAAGGCACCTACCTGGTGTCTGTGCCATCAACCATCGTGAACGACCCGAACACCCCCGTCGGCAGTGTGCTCTACACCTCGACAGCCACCGGAATCAACCATCGGGTCAACTTCAACTGCAACGGCAACGGCAACGGCTGGGGCCTGTTAAGCGGTACTGGCAGCCCTCTCCCGAGTGGCCAGAGCGTTTTTCCAACCGACACAGCCGGCGTCGGCTTCCGCGTGTCGCAGAAAGGCGACTACATTTATGCGTACCCCTACTTCAGCCTGGACGGCAGCAAGTCCTGGTATGAAAATGACGCGGTCACCGTCGAACTGGTGAAGACCGGAGCTATCGCCGACGGCAGCTCGGTGCAAGGTTCGCTCAGCCAGTTCAAGGCCGGAACATCGAACAACTACATCATCGACGCGGTGATCAATCTGGCGAATCGCCTGACGTTCACGGCGCCCGCCTGCCAAGTCAACACCACCAACATCACCGTGACGCTGCCCACGGTCACCAATCAGGCCTTCAGCGGTGTGGGCTCGGTTGCCGGCACCACGCCGTTTCAGATTGGGCTGATTTGCTCCAGCGGCGCGATCGTGCGCATCACGCTGGATACGTCGACACCAGTTGTCGGCAGGCCAGGCGTCATTGCATCATCAAGCGGCGGCGCCAGTGGCCTGGGCGTGCAAGTGCTGGATTCTTCGGGAACGACGCCCGTGCTGTTCGGTGTTCCCAAGACGATCGGAGCCACGCCGAACGGGGCGCTCTCCGTGAACTACTACGCTCGCTACTACCAGACCGGAAGCGCAGTCAGCGCCGGGCTTCTGGGCGCGACCGCAACGTTCACGCTGTCGTACCAATAACCTCCTCCACTCAATCGTAAGTGTTGACGACGACTTCCACCGTGGCCCTGCTGGTGTCTCCAGGACGAACGTAGCTGGCGAAATAGGCGAGGAGCCGGTCGTGCTCAAGACTCGTTGCTGCCAGGCGTACGACCTTGCGTGAATAGAAACGACCTGGATCGGTGGCGGTCCGTCCGCAACTGAGACGTGCGGTGACAGGCTCGGCTAAAGATGGCGGCACGGAGCCGCCCGGGAGATTTTCCGTGGAACACGTGGGCTCGACGATCGCGCCTGAAAAAAGGACGCGACCGGTCGCGGCGCGCACGGTTGACACGCCGATGAAGGCGACCAACGCGCAACCTGCCAACGCTCTACCAAGGGATGCTGCCATGCCGTCACCTCATGAGGTGGTGTTCCGCCATTGCGGCACCTCATAGAGCTGTCGGCATGCATCAAACAAACTTGATGGATGGGAACGACACCATGCCCAAAACGTGACTCGCATCACATTCCAGGACCATCCACTGCCACAAGTCGCCGGAATTGCCTGGCCCCACCCCGGCGGCGCCGGCCGAGCACGAGAATCCCGAGGGCTGGCTGTCTTGCCTGGTCATCGACTGCGCAACGCCAAACTTGATCAACGCGAAGAAATGTACTTCTCACGCCGAATCTGCCGCACCGGCAAGCCGAACTCCTGCAACGCGGCGTACGCGGCGTCGACCATGTTCGGGTTGCCGCACAGGTAGGCGATGTCGCGCTCGGCACTGGGACCGAATTCGGCCAGCACGTTCTGCACGTGGCCGCTGCGGTCGGTGGAGTGCGGCACGACGCGCGCCTGGCGGCTCAGGCAGCCGTGGAAGATGAAGCCGGGATGCGCCTGCGCAAACGCCTCGAACTCATCGCCGTAAAGCAACTCAGCTTCGCTGCGCGCGCCGTACAACAGCACCACCTCGCGATCGCCGGTGGCCAGCACTTTCTTGATCTGCGGCAGCATCGCGCGATACGGCGATACGCCGGTACCGGTGGCCAGCAGCAAATAGCGCGCAGAGGTGTCGGCCGCCTGCAAGCAGAAACGCCCGTACGGGCCACTGGCGTCGATCACGCCGCCCACCGGCAACTCGCCGAGCAGTCGGGTGGCGGCGCCCCCTTCCACGTAACTCACCGCAATTTCGACATGCCTGACTTCCACGGTGACGCCCGGCGAACTGCCCTCGCCCACGGTAGCCACGGAATAGCTGCGCTTGGTGGCCGTGCCGTCGTCATAGGGGAAGTGCACCTGCAGGAACTGGCCGGGCTGGTACGCCAGCGACCGGCCATCGACCCGTTCAAACACGAGGTGGCGTACCGTCGGGGCGAGCATGTAGCCGTCGACGAGACGGAGCTGGAAGTGGTCGGCCATGGCATTCCCGGATCAGTGTGTGCGTCGGGCGAACCCGAACGACAGGAGTCAGCCCCGTATAATAAGCGGCTTGACCCCTCTGGCGCAGCCCATGTCCGCACAGCACACCGATTCGCCCCCTGCGCTGGTCGTCGACAACCTGCGCAAGACCTACCGCAACGGCGTCGAGGCGCTCAAGGGCGTCAGCCTGACCGTGCAGCAGGGGGACTTCTTTGCCCTGCTAGGCCCCAATGGCGCGGGCAAATCAACCCTGATCGGTATCCTCTCCTCGCTGGTGAACTCTACCGGTGGCGACGCGCGGGTGTTCGGCGTGTCGGTGAACAAGCAACGCAGCGAGGCGATGAAACTGATCGGCCTGGTTCCGCAGGAGATCAACTTCAACCAGTTCGAGAAGCCGTTCGACATCTGCGTCAACGAAGCCGGTTTTTACGGCATCCCGCGCGGGCTTGCCGCCGAGCGTGCGGAGAAATACCTGAAGGAATTGCGCCTGTGGGACAAGGCGTTCCACCAGGCGCGTGAGATGTCCGGCGGCATGAAGCGTCGCCTGATGATTGCCCGCGCGATGATGAACGAGCCGCGGTTGCTGATCCTGGACGAGCCCACCGCCGGCGTGGATATCGAGATCCGCCGCTCGATGTGGCACTTCATCACTGGCATCAACGCGGCCGGCACCACGGTGATCCTGACCACGCACTACCTGGAAGAAGCCGAATCCCTGTGCCGCAACATCGCCATCATCGACCATGGCACGATCATCGAGAACACCAGCATGAAGCGCCTGCTGGCCACGCTGGACGTGGAGACCTTCGTGCTGGACCTGACCGCATCGGCACCTGCCGAGCTGCCGACGGTGGCGGGCATCACGCTGCGTCGTATCGACGAGCGCACGCTGGAAGCGGAGATGGCGCGCAAGCAGGATCTCAACGCGCTGTTCACCGCACTCACCGACAACGACATCACGGTGCACTCCATGCGCACCAAGACCAACCGGCTGGAGGAACTGTTCGTGCGGCTGGTTGAACATGGCCGTAGCGAACCGGCCCGGGAGCAGCTCGCATGATCCGCTCCACCAACCTGGTTGCCTTGTACACCGTCGCCCGTCGCGAGATCGTGCGTATCCTGCGCATCTGGACGCAGACGCTGATCCCCCCGGTGATCACGATGACGCTGTATTTCATCATCTTCGGCAAGCTGATCGGCAGCCGCATCGGCAAGATCGAGGGCGATTTCAGCTACATGCAGTACATCGTGCCGGGGCTGGTGATGATGAGCATCATCAACAACAGCTACATGAACATCTCCAGCTCGTTCTACGGTGCCAAGTTCCAGCGCTCGGTGGAGGAGATGCTGGTGGCGCCGATGGCCAACTGGGCGATTCTTTACGGCTACGTGATCGGCGCGCTAATGCGCAGCCTGGTGGTCGGCGCACTGGTGCTGCTGGTCGCGCTGTTCTTCACTTCGCTGCACGTGGCACACCCCTTCATCGCACTGGCCTCGGTCATCCTGGGCGCGGTCATCTTTGCGCTGGCCGGCTTCATCAACGCGATATTCGCCACCAAGTTCGACGATATCGCGCTGGTGCCAACCTTTGTAATCACCCCGCTGACCTACCTCGGTGGCGTGTTCTATTCGATCAACATGCTGGGCGAGCCATGGCGCACCATCTCCCACGCCAACCCGATCCTGTACATGGTCAACGCGTTCCGCTACGGCATCCTCGGCATCAGCGACGTGTCAGTGGGCGGAGCCTTCGCGGTGATGCTGGTGTTTATTGCCGGGCTGACGATCATGGCGTTGCACTTGCTGCGCCGGGGCGTGGGGCTGAGGAGCTGATCGAAACGGGGAACGGGGAACGTGCAGCCTGCGGCGAGCACGACTGCCCGGCCAGATGCTGCTTTCAGACGGTGTGTTCCGGCGCAGGGCGAACGATCGCAACGCGCCATGCGTTCCCCGTTCCCCCGCCCCTCAACGTGACGGAATGCGCGATTCCCCGGCGGCGGCATACGAGACGGAACGCAAGCCCTCGACCTGGCGCAAACCATCCACCAGCGTGGCCAGCTGTTCCGGACGCACACTGCGCTCGAACAGGATGTCGACGATGTCCTCGCCACTGCCTTGGCGGCGCAGAATGATCTTGAACGTCGCCAGGTGATGACGCGACAGCACGTCTTCCACCGCCGCGAGCGCCGGCGCACCGCCGAGGCGCGCGGTCACCCGCGGGCGCCGGTTGCGGGTCTGGATGAAGCGTCGTTCGATCGGCTTGAGCAGGGCCAGGATCACCCAGATCACCGCCGTGGCCATCGTCGCCGCCAGGAACAGCCCGCTGCCGGCCGCCAGGCCGATCGCCGAGACCGCCCACAAACCAGCCGCGGTAGTAAGCCCGCGGATCACCTGCTCGCGCTGCAGGAACAAAATGGTGCCGGCGCCGAGGAAGCCGACACCGCTGATCACCTGTGCCGCGATGCGCGAGGGGTCGAGCACGATGTCCGGCCGCGTCAGTACGTCGGCAAAGCCGAACGCCGAGACGATCATCGCCAGCGCCGCACCGACGCTCACCAGCATGTGCGTGCGCAGGCCGGCCGCCCATTCCAGGCGGCCGCGGTTGACGCCGATCACGCCGCCCAGGAAGGCCGCCAGTAGCAGGCGGATCAGGATTTCATGGGGTTGGATCATGCGCAAACAACCATGTGACGGGTCATGGCTGTCCATGCTAGCAAGCCACGCGACTCACGCCGAGCAAAACGCCAGCCACCTGCCCACCTTCGCCACCGCGACCGACCAGGTTGCAAGCAACCTGCCCGATTTCGCCAGCGCATGGCCATTTCAGGCAACGCGTCGGACCACCCTCGCCGGCGCACGTCCGGCAAGCATGCTGACCACCTTGGCCGACTGGCACAGCCTCGGCCACAACCCGGCATTCGAGACCTCAATGGAACTGCCCCAGCGCTGCCGCTTGAAGTACAGACAACAGCGCCGTACCCACATCGTTCTTGTGCGTACAGCGAGTGACAACGGGCCCACCGCTTCCTGCCGACTTTGCAGGCGGGTGTTTCGTGCGCCTTCGGCGCGCGAGGTACTTCTCTTTTGCTTGTCCAAGAGAGAAGTATTCAAGAGAAAACGACACCCCGCTTGGCGCTTGCCGGGCATCCTGCCCGGCAAGTCCGTGACGCGGGGCCGGACTTTTCGACAGCACATCCTTGTGCTGACGAAAAGGAGTCGACCTCCTGTCGAATCCCGCTGCGCGGCCTGTCGTCCCCACCTCACCGCCGCACAGGGGCCCGGGTAGAGCAGCGGGCCATCCTGGCCCGCACTCGGTACGCAACCGCTGCGCGGCTGCGAGAGCAAAAGCTGTCGGCATCTGAGGATTGATAGCTCA
>CAJDTN010000005.1_pt1 | contig 97412 bp, 95 predicted proteins | sample 7389801 | NCBI WGS metagenome assembly CAJDTN01 (sample SAMEA7055653, study PRJEB34461) | soil metagenome | biome: terrestrial ecosystem; feature: Peninsula; material: soil | place: Antarctica | collected 2016
GCCCATGGCCGGCAAATCCACCGTCGCCTTGCCGACCTTGCTGCCATAGTTGCCCAGGCTTACCGAGGCATCGCCGGTGAACAGTCCGCTTGGTGCGCGGGTAACCAGGTTGACGGCGCCGGCCATGGTGTTGCGGCCGAACAGCGTACCCTGGGGACCACGCAGCACTTCGATCCGCTCGAGATTGAGCAGGCCGAATACATTGCCCTGCGTCTTGCCGAGGAAAACACCATCCACGTACATCGCAACCGGCTGGTCCCAGTACGGCGCCGGATTGATATTGATGGCACCGCGCATGGCGATCGCAGATGAGGTCCGGTTGCCCGGGGCGTTCATCACGGTCACGTTGGGCGCGACCGCACCCAGATCCGCCACATTCTCGATCCCGCGCGCAGTGAGTTCGGCCTCATCCAGTGAAGTGACGGCTATCGGAACTTTCTGAATGTCCTGCGAGCGACGCTGTGCCGTCACGACCACTTCCTTCAGCGTCACCGACTTCTTGGCGTCAGCCTGGCTCTTTTCCGGCGAGTTCTGCGCTCCTGTCGCGGTCTGAGCCACGACGGGGAAGGTGATCAGGGCTTGCGCCACGGCCACGGCCAACAAGCAACGGCGGAGTCGGGAAGCGTGGAAATTTGTCATCAGGTGATTACCTAAAGTTGGTGTCGGCACCATGCAGCGCGCGGCGTATTGTTTCGGATGCCTGCCCCACCGCAGACGTGTGTAGAGCGTGCAACGATTCGGCGGAACGGAAATCGTCCGATAGGACTACCTGGCCGGGAGCCAGATGGGGCCCGGTTTTGTCGAAAGTTTTTACTGTCAGAGTGCACCGGCTTTCGCGCGCGCACCTCGTGTGAGGTGAACCCTGCTCACGCGGATGGACGGCCCTACTCTCTACCCGCGCCCAGCCAGGCCACGCTGTTGAGGAACAGGCGTACCAGCTCGGTTTGTCTGCGCACGCCGGTCTTGGAGAAGATCGAACGCAGGTGCGCACGCGCGGTATTGCGGCGGATGTTCAACGCCGTAGCCGCCTCTTCGAGCGACAGGCCGTTGGCAAGCTCGATCGCGAGCGCGGTTTCCGCCGGAGTGAGCTGGAACAATTGCTGTGCCAGCCGTGTCGGCGGATGGGCCTTGCCTTCGGCATCGCGCACGAACACCGCCACACTGGGACGGTGCTTGCCTTCGGTCCATTCATCGGGCGAAACCGCCTGCACCACCAGGCCCCAACTGAGCTGGCCGGAGGGGCGGTCGACTGACATCGCCTCGGCCAGCTCGACACGCGCCAGGTTTGACCGCAGCATCGCATTGCGCACCAATTCCTGCAGCTTGCGGTTGTCAGTGGCATAAGTGGCTTCGAGTTGGTCACCAACGAGCCGAAGGCCGTCCTGCAAGGCCAGGATTCCACTGGCTGCCGCATTGCACTCGATCACCTTGCCGCGATCATCCAGCACGATGGCGCCCACCATCAACTGGGCCATCGCGTGACCATACAAGTCACTGACCTTGCGATCGTGATTGACCGACAGATAGGCGTCCAGCGCCTGCCGCAAGTGCGGCAGCAGCCGGCGCGCCGTTTCGGTGTCGATCGCCGAAAAGGCCGGCATCGACTTCGACCGCGTAACGCGCAGGCCGTACATGCCACCCGTGTGGGTACGCAGGTTGGCCGCCATGACATGAAAGACGTCATGCGGCGCGCACCACTTGAGGTAGTAGGCCGAGGTACGCCAGTCCGCTCCCGGCATCACTTCAGCATCGGTGACCAGTCGACCCAGCGGAATGTCGTTGAAGGGGCTATCCGCAATGTATGAGTAGTCCGGATCCAGCGGCTCCCGACCGCTGGTGACTGACACAATGAGTCCCGCGTCACCGTCGGTCGCGCGGCGCACGATCAGCGAGACGTAGTTGGCCGACAGTTCGTGGCGGATCGCTTCCAGGCTCGCCGGCCACAAGGCTGGATCAAGCGCAGCTTCGTACATGACCTCCACCAGCCGGCTGAAACGCTCCACTGTCAACGCCGCGCCCACAGTCGCTGCCCCGATCTCGCTGTCGGAAGAAGGCGGTGTGTCGGCGCTCTTCTCGTTCATATCCACTGAGTCTAACGTCAACCGACGTTGCCAGAGCATGCCAGAAGTTTCAGGAGCCTGGCCGGCTTTGCTGAACCAGTCGAGAGGCGGTACGCGGACAGCACCTGACGACTCGCGGATCCGAAGCGATCCTATGCACCAGGAATCGGAAAAAATGCAGGCCACGCCTACAGATTCGCAATCCAGTCCGGCGAGATCCGGCAGACCCTCGAGCGAGGATTCGACCCGCGCTCACGCGACCTCGAACAAGCCGGCCGCGCCCATGCCGCCGCCAATGCACATGCTGACTACCACATACTTCACGCCGCGGCGCCGACCCTCGATCAACGCATGACCGGTCAGGCGCGCGCCGGTCATGCCAAACGGGTGGCCGATGGAAATCGCGCCACCATCGACGTTCAGCAATTCATCGGGAATACCCAACTGATCGCGGCAATACACCACCTGGCAGGCGAACGCCTCGTTGATCTCCCACAGACCGATATCAGCAACCGAGAGTCCGTGGCGCTGCAGCAATTTCGGGATGGCGAACAGCGGGCCGATACCCATTTCGTCGGCAGCGACGCCAACGACGGCGAGACCACGATAGATACCGAGCGGCGCCAGACCACGGCGTTCGGATTCGGATCGACTCATCAACACCGAGGCCGACGCGCCATCGGAGAGCTGCGAGGCATTGCCGGCGGTGATGAACTCACCTTGCGCGACCCATTGCCCGCCCTTCCACACCGGCTTGAGCGCTGCCAGATTCTCCAGCGTGGTATCGGGCCGGTTGCCTTCGTCCTGTTCCAGCGTGACCTCTTGTGTGCCGGCAGGGTTGCCCTCCTTGTCAAACAGCTGTCTGGTCGTAGCCAGCGGCACAATCTCCTCGGCGAAACGCCCAGCACGCTGCCCCGCCGCAGTACGTTGCTGGCTGCGCAGCGCGTACTCGTCCTGGACTGCGCGACTGATGCCATAGCGGCGACTGACAATCTCGGCAGTCTCGATCATCGGAATGTAGGCGGTGGGCGCCGCGGCCAGTACGGCCTTTGATTGTGCGCGATAGTTGTTCTTGTGCTTGTTTTGCACCAGCGAGATTGACTCCAGCCCGCCAGCCACGGCTATTTTGTACTCGCCCACCATGATGCCCTTGGCCGCGGTAGCGATACTGACCAGACCCGAAGCACACATGCGATCGATCGTCATGCCGCCCACACTTTCGGGCAGGCCGGCCGTGTACGTGCACAGCCGTCCCAGGTTGTAACCCTGCGTACCCTGCTGGGCGGCGATGCCGAGGATCACGTCATCGACATCGGCGCCGTCGACCCCGGCCCTCGCCAGCGCGGCGCGGATCACATGACCGCCGAGTACCGGCGCCTCGGTGTCGTTGAACGCACCGCGGAAAGCCTTGCCGATCGGCGTGCGCGCAGTGGAGACGAGGACGGCATCATTCGGGTTGTTGCTCATCTGCATACCTTCAGTGTTCGAAATGGAGGCGGCTGATCGTGTCCACCACGCAGCCGGGCTTGTCGGATCCTTCGATCTCGACCGTGACGCGCACGGTCACCTGCACGCCGCCGTTCTTCAACGCTTCCGCCAGCAACACCTGGCCGCGGCCGCGGATGCGTGCACCGACCCTGACCGGCGCCGGGAAACGTACCCGGTCGCAACCATAATTCACGCCCATCGCCAAATGCTGGTAGTGCAGCAACTGGGGCAGGAACTGTCCCGCCAACGACTGGGTCAGGTAGCCGTGGGCGATACAAACGCCGAACGGGCCGGCGGCCGCGCGCGCAGGATCGACATGAATCCATTGATGGTCGCCAGTCGCTTCGGCGAACAAATCGATGCGTTGTTGCGTCATCGTCAGCCAGTCGGTAGCGCCCAGGTCGAGGCCTACGGCTGCGAGCACGCTATCAACGGAATCGAAGGTCGTGCTCATGGTCAAGCGCGCTGCGAGCTGACCGAGACGACTTCGCCGGTCATGTAGCTCGAATAGTCACTGGCGAGAAACACCATCACATTCGCCACTTCCCAGGGTTCGGCGCCACGGTGGAACGCTTCCTTCGCGGCAAGCTGGTCGAGCAGTTCCTCGCTCGCCGACTTCTTCAGAAACTCATGGATCGCAAGCGAAGGCGCCACCGCGTTGACACGTACCCCGAACTCGGCCGCTTCCAGCGCCACGCAGCGGGTCAGTGCCATCACACCGGCCTTTGCTGCCGCGTAATGCGCCTGCTCGACCTGGGCGCGCCAGCCCAGCACCGAGGCGTTGTTGACGATCACGCCACACCCCTGCGGACGCATCGTGCGCAGCGCGGCACGGGTCATGCGAAAGGTGCCGGTCAGCGTGATGTCGATCACCTTGTGCCACTCGTCGTCGGACATGTCGATCAACCGTCGCGACGTACCCAATCCTGCATTGTTGATCAGCACGTCAACGCTCCCCAGCTGCTCGGCCGCTGCGGCAAACAACGCGTCGACCTGCTCCTGTTTGCTGACGTCGCAAAGCTGGCCATACACCGCCTCAAGGCCCGTATCATGTTTGAGCGCCGCCACCGCCTCGTGCAGGCGGCGCTCGTGCACATCACTGACCAGCACGGCGCGCGCTCCTTCTTCGGCGGCGCGCTTGGCGACGGCAAAACCGATGCCGGCGCCGGCCGCAGCGGTAATCAGCACGGACTTGCCCTTGAGCAAACCATGCGCGGGTACGTAGTCGGGAGCGGATTGACGCGCCATGTTCGGCCTCGCGTTCAGTGGTGGATGTTGGGTGCGCCGAAATACGCGCGCATGCTTGAGATGCGTCCGACTGCGTCGAACTCGAATACATCGATCGGGCGGATCGTGGTAGGCCGACCTTCATATGTAAAGCTCACGCTGAACGCAAACGCGCACGTACGCGCTGCGACGCGGACCTCGCCTTCAAGCGCTATGGAAATCTTCATCGAAGCGGTGATCGCGTAGAAGTCGCGAATCGCCGCGTGTCCGACCTTGGGCGGCGAACCGACCGGATCCTCCACCGTTCCGTCCTCGGCATACAACGTCACGATGGCGTCGAGATCGCCCGCATTTAGCGCACTCACGTAGGCATGCACGGTGTCGATCATCTGCTGTTGCACGTTTTCGTTCATCACGCCTCCAGTGTTCATCGCGGCATGCCCAAGGCACGCTCGGCAATCAGGTTGAGTTGGATTTCATTGGTACCGGCGTAAATGGTGTCGGCGCGACTGCCCAGCCACAGCTGTTGGAGGCGGGTGCGGTCAGCATCGGTATCCACCACGTCACCGGCTGCGCCCAGCACATCGATCGCGAGGCGGCCCAGATCGCGGCGCCAGTTCGACCACGTGTACTTGGCGGTCCAGGCCCCGCGTGGCATCGTTCCGGCCGCCGCGCCCAGCTGGCGCAAGGCGTGGAAGCGCAACGTGGACAAGTCCATGGCTGCCTGCGCGATGCGCTGCCGCAGCACGGGGTCGCGTGCCGCGCCGTTCGCCCGCGCCGCGGCGATCACAAGCTCCAACTCGTGGCGAAACTGCGCCTGCTGGCCCAGCGTCGAGACGCCGCGCTCGTAGCCGAGTAGCGCCATCGCCACCTTCCAGCCCTGCCCCGGCGCACCCAGATGCAGCGAGCCTTCGGTGCGCGCGCGGTCGAGGAACACCTCGTTGAACTCGGCGCTGCCGGTCATCTGCCGGATCGGGCGAATCGTGATGCCATCCTGGCGCAGCGGAACCAGCAACAAGGTGAGCCCATGGTGGCGCACCGAGCCCTCCTCGCTGCGCACGAGCACGAAGATCCAGTCGGCCTCCTGCGCCCAGGAGGTCCATACCTTCTGTCCGTCGATCACCCATTCACCACTTGCCGCATCGAGCCGTGCGCGCGTATGCACGTTTGCGAGGTCGGAACCCGCACTCGGCTCGGAGTAGCCTTGCGCCCAGTATTCGGTACCAGCGCGGATCCCCGGCAAGAAGCGCGCCTTCTGGGCCGGCGTGCCATGATCGATCAACGTGGGCGCCAGCAACTGTTCACCGATATGACCGAGCCGCCCGGGGCCACCGCCACGTACATATTCCTCGTGAAAAATCATCTGGCGGCCCAGCGGCAAGTCGGCGCCGCCTGCCTCGCCTGGCCAGCCGATGCCAACCCAACCGGCAGCGGCCAGAGCCTGCTCCCAGCGCTTGGCAAGGGCCGCGTCGAAGCTTGCTGTGCCGGGCCCATGGCAGCCACGCAGCGGCTCGAATTCACCGCGCAGATGCTCGCGCATCCAGGCCTGCACTTCGGTGCGAAACTCGCGTTCTTCAGAACTTTCCTTGAGGTTCATGGCGCCGTATCCAGCAGTTGCGCCGCGACCCGCTCACGCCATTGGGATGGCGCGCCCAGGCGAACGCTTCCAGCCTGGGCACGCTTGAAATAAAGCTGCACGTCGTATTCCCAGGTAAAACCGACGCCGCCGTGCAGTTGGATGGCCTCCTGCACGCTGAACTGCGCAGCCTCCGTCGCCGCGCAGAGCGCCTGCGCCGCATGGAACGCAAGCTCCCCCACGTCGGGATCGCTGTCGGCTACCGTGGCCACGCCGTAGACTGCCGAGCGCGCTGCCTCGATCAACACCAACATCTGCGCGCAGCGGTGCTTGACCGCCTGGAAGCCTGCGATCGCCTGACCGAACTGCACGCGCTGTGCGGTATAGGCCAGGGTCAAATCCAGGCATTGCTGCGCCACGCCGAGTTGCTCGGCGGCCAGTGCGATCGCTCCCAGATCGTGCGTGCGCCGCAGCGCACGATCCAACGCGGCACCGCGCAGCAAACAGGCGTCCGCTGACAGCGTCACGCCATCGGCGCGCAGCTCAGCGCTGCGTCGCGTCGCATCGATGTTGTGCAACGGTCGAATTGCCAAGTCCGCAGCCGACACCGTGAACAGCACTGGCGTTTCATCCTCGTCGCGCGCGCACAACAGCAGATGATCTGCCCAGCCTGCCGTCGCCACATGCGGCCAGAGACCATCGAGCCGCCAGCCACCGCCGGCGCGCGGTTGGGCACGGCCGCAATTCGCGTCAAACGCGACTGCAACGACGCTGGCACCGCCTGTCACATCAGCGAGCAACGACGCGCCGCCCGCGCCAACGGCACGCAACAGGCTGGCCGCCAGCACCACGCTGTCGAAAAAAGGCACGCTCGCGAGCCGCCGACCCAACTGTTCCTGCAGCAGCGCCAACTCCACCCAGCCCAAGCCCAGGCCGCCTTGCCGCTCGGGCACCTGCACGCTGCACCAACCCATTTCAATGATGCGTTGCCACAGTCCGCGGTCGAAGCCGTCAGCGCTGTCGGCCGCCGCGCGCATCGCGCGCGCATCGCACGCCTCGGCGAGGAAGTCCTCCGCCGCGTCGGCAATCAACCGCTGTTCGTCGCTCAGCACCAGATCCACGGCGTCAGGTACCGTAGACTTTTTGCGGCGGCACGGCCTCGGCGATCAAGCGTTCAACGACCGGCCCCAATTCGGCCGGCGCCCAGCGCGCACCATTGTCGACGATGTGACCGGTGCGCCAGCCGTCGGCGATGGAGAGTTCGCCGCCCTTGGCCTCGAAGCAACGTCCGGTGACGTGCGCCGATTGCGCGCTGCCCAGCCACACCACGATGCTGGCGACGTTGAGCGGATCCCAGACGTCGAAGCCATGATCCGGCTTTTTGACCATATCGGGCATGGCGCCCTCGGTCATCGAGGTGCGCGCGGCCGGCGCCAGGCAGTTCACGGTGATGCCGTAACGGGCAAGTTCGGCGGCCTGCACCAAGGTCAACCCGGCAATGCCAGCTTTCGCCGCAGAGTAGTTGCTCTGGCCGATCGAGCCTTGCAAACCCGCGCCGGAGGTGGTGTTGATGATGCGTGCGTCGACTTTTTGCCCCGCCTTGTGCTGCCCGCGCCAATGCCCGCCGAGCACGCGCGCCAGGCAAAAATGCCCGCGCAAGTGCACGCGCATCACCGCATCCCAATCGTCCTCGGTGAGCGACAGAAACATGTGATCGCGCAGCACGCCAGCGTTGTTGACCAGCACCTGGACGTCGCCGAACGCCGCGACGGCAGCATCGACGATGCCCTGTGCCCCGGCGAGGCTGGTGATATCGCCATCGTTCGCGATCGCGCGACCGCCAGTCGCCGTCACCTCGGCAGCCACCGCCGCAGCGGCGGCGCGACGGATGTCGTTGACCACCACGCTGGCGCCTTCAGCGCCGTAAGCCAGCGCATAAGCGCGGCCGAGGCCGCCGCCGGCGCCGGTGATGATGACGGTTCGTTGTTCGCAAATGCCCATGATGTCGCCCTTCAAAGCCGTTCAATGATGGTCACATTCGCCTGGCCACCGCCTTCGCACATGGTCTGTAGCCCATAGCGGCCACCGCGGCGTTCCAGCTCGTGCAGCAGCGTAGTCATCAACTTGGCACCAGTGGCACCCAGCGGATGACCCAGCGCGATCGCGCCACCGTTGACGTTGATACGTTCGTACGGGTAACCGGTTTCCTTGAGCCAGGCCATCACAACCGAGGCAAACGCCTCGTTGATTTCGACCAGGTCGATGTCGGCAAGCTTCATTCCCGATTTCTTCAACGCATATCTGGTCGCAGCAATCGGCGCGGTCAGATGCCAGATCGGGTCGTCGGCGCGCACGCTCAGGTGATGAATGCGCGCTCGCGGTTTCAGGCCATAGCGCTTCACCGCAGCCTCCGATGCCACCAGAATCGCGGCTGCAGCGTCACAGGTACAACTGGATACCGCGGCGGTGATCTTGGGGTAGCGCGAATCGACCGGCTGCAGCGCAGCCATTTTCTCCAGCGTGGTATGGCGCACCGTTTCGTCCATGCGAAAGTCGCCGTAGGGCACGATCTCGCGGTCGAAGCGGCCTTCAGCGATCGCCCGCAAGGCGCGGTCGTGGCTCTCCTTGGCGAACACCTCCATCGCCTCGCGAGTCACGTCCCAATGGTCGGCGATGCGCTGCGCGGCATAGAACTGGTTGACTGGCGCATCGCCGAAGCGCTCTTGCCAGCCACGGCTCTCGGCAAACGGTGTGGTGAAACCCAGCGGCTGGCCGGCGATCATCGCCGAGCCGATCGGGATGCTGGACATGGTCTGCACGCCACCGGCGAGCACCACGTCCTGGGTGCCGCTCATCACCGCCTGCGCGGCAAAATGTACCGCCTGCTGCGAGCTGCCACACTGCCGGTCCACCGTGGTACCCGGCACCTGCACCGGCATGCCGGCGGCGAGCCACGCGGTGCGCGCGATGTCACCGGCCAACGCGCCGATGGTGTCGACGCAGCCGAAGATCACGTCGTCGTAGTCCTCGGCCGGAACCTGATTGCGCCCAACAATGGCGCGGATCACGTGGGCGCCCAGGTCGGCACCGTGTACGGCAGCCAACGAGCCCTTTTTCTTGCCGGTAGGCGAACGCAATGCATCGATAATATAGGCTTCAGCCACTATTTCTGTCCTCCATATCCGCGCGTCTCGAAGCTGGTGCCCGCGCCGAGTGGCATCGCTTGGTCATCGAGCAACGCGGTACCCAACCGGGCACGATGAAACGCGCGATCGCCCCAGGCAGCATCCAGCACCCAGGCGCGCTTCATGAACATCTGCAGGTCCACCTCCCAGGTGTAACCCATCGCACCGTGCACCTGAATGCCTTTGCGCGCGGCCACCCAGGCGGCATCGGCACAGGCCAGCTTGGCGTGCGAGATGCGCACAGCACAACCCGGCTCGTGCCGTGCGAGCGCCGCTGCCGCGCGGTACAGCACGGGCCGCGCAAATTCGATCTTCGTCACCACGTCCGCGAGGTGATGCTTGATCGCCTGGAAACTGCCGATCGGCTTGCCAAACTGTTTGCGCTGCGCTGCGTAGTCGACTGAGAGATCAAGCATGCGCTGAGCGAGGCCGACCAACTGTCCGCTGACGTTGAGCGCACCGCGCTCCAACGTTTCGTCCCATAGCACTTGTGCCTCTGCCGCACCCAGCACGCGCGTGGCTGGCGACGGATGCCACGTCACAGTGGAAAGGCGGCGCGACGCGTCGATGCTGGGCAGCGACGTGATCCGCACCGCATCGCGGACGACCGCATGCAACTCGCTCCCCTGCGGCGTGGCGTGCGGCAGCAGCAGCAGATCAGCCAAATGCGCATCGGCCACCCAGGGATTCGCCGAATGTCCCACCGCGATCCGGCAACTACCGTCGACGACGCGCGGCAACCACTCCGCGCGCAAGGGGTGGCCACTCGGCAAGCAGGCCAGCATGCCGGACGCCACATAGGCAGTGTCGGCCAGTGAATCAGGGATCGCGTAATAGCCCAGCTCCTGGGTCATAAGCGCCCAATCGATATCGCCCAGACCCAGCCCGCCTTCGGTCTCCGGCACCGAAAGCCCGGTCAAGCCCTGTTCGGCAATCTTGTGGCGCAGCTCGGACGAGCGTCCGACATTGGTCTCCCAGACCTCACGTAATTGCTCCGGCGCAGCCTCCGTCATGAAGAAGCGGCTGACGGCATCGCGAAACGCGAGCTGGTCCTCGGTGAAGGAGAAATCCATGCGCGCCCCCTAGTTCTTCGGCAAGCCGAGCATGCGCTCGGCGATGATGTTGCGTTGGATCTCGTTGCTGCCGGCGTAGATCGGACCAGCCTGCGCAAACAAGAATCCCTCCAGCCATTCATGCACTTCGGGGTCGTCGATCAGCTCGGCCCGCGCGCCCAGGATATGCATGGCTGTCTCGTGCATATCCAGGTCGAGCTCGGACCAGAAAATCTTGTTGGTGCTGGACTCGGCGCCAATGCGCGCGCCCTTTTGCAACCTGGCCACGGTGTGGTACGAAGCCAGCGTGTAGGCCTCGGTGGCCATCCACGCGCGCAGCACGGCCTCGCGCAACGAAGGGTCTCGATCAGCCTCGGCGCGATGGCGCCGGTACAGTTCCACCAGCTTCCGCGCAGTGCACTGGTAACGCGCCGGCGAGCGCAGCAGCAGCCCGCGCTCGAACCCGGCGGTGGCCATCGCCACGTACCAGCCCTGCCCTTCCTCGCCAACGCGGTTCTCGACCGGCACGCGCACGTTGTCGAAGAACACTTCGGCGAACGCATCCTTGCCGTTCAGCGCCTTGATCGGGCGGATCGTGATGCCCTTGGCGTCCAGGGGCACCAGCAGGTAGCTCAAACCGTGATGCCGCTTCGAGGCCGGGTCGCTCCGGAACAAGCCGAACATCCAATTGGCGAACAACGCGCGCGAGGACCAGGTCTTCTGGCCGTTGAGCACGTAGTGGTCACCATCGCGGATGGCGCGCGAGGAAATCGCTGCCATGTCCGAGCCGGCGTTGGGCTCGCTCCAACCCTGCGCCCACATGTCATCGCAGCGCGCCATGCGTGGCAGGAAGCGTGTCTTCTGCTCGGGTGTGCCGAACTCCATCAAGGTCGGGCCGAGCAGCAGGATGCCGTTCTGGTTCACGCGCATCGGTGCGTCGGCGGCCCAATACTCCTCCTCGAACACCAGCCACCGGGTGAGGCCGCAGCCCAACCCACCGAGTTCCTTCGGCCAGGTAACGCTGCTGTAGCCATGTTCGGCGAGCTCGGCCTCCCACGCGCGATGCTGTTCGAAGCCCTCGCGGGTGTCGTAGCTGGCCAGCGGTGCGCGCGGCACGTGTGCGCGCAACCACTCGCGCACCTCTTTGCGGAAGGCCTGCTGCTCGGGGGTGTAGTTCAGATCCATGGAATGCCCTCAAAACTTGGCGTCGCGTTTGTCGACGAAGGCGCTGCGCGTCTCAGCTGAATCAGGGCTCAGGTACGCCTGCAACGTGAAGCCTTGCTCCCAACGATACTTGGCCTCGAGATCGCCGTCCTCGATGCCGGTCAGCGCCTCCTTGGCGATGCGGATCATGGCCGGACTCTTTGCGGCGATCTTCGCGGCAATCGCCAGTGCGGCGTCACGCAAGGCGTCGCGTGGGACCACGCGTTCGATCGCGCCCAGGCGCAGCGCTTCGGCCGCGCTGATCATCTCGCCGGTGAAGAACAGGTAGCGCGTCTTCTGCACGCCGAACATGCGTTGCAGGTGCGCCGCACCGCCCATCGCGCCTCGATCTACTTCGGGCAGGCCGAAACTGGCGTCCTCGGCAGCGATGACGATGTCGGCGGCGCCACAGATGCCGATACCGCCGCCAAGCACAAAACCGTGCACGGCCGCGATCACCGGCACCTTGTTCAGATGTACGGCCTTGAAGGTGGCGTAATTGCCCTCGTTGACGGCAACGATCAGGCCTGGGTCGGCGGCCAGCTCCTTGATGTCGACGCCGGCGCAGAAACCGCGACCTTCGCCACGGATCACGACGACGCGCACCTCCGGGCGATCGCCCAACTGGGCAATCTCGGCAGCGAGCGCCCGCCAACCAGCAGCGTTCAGCGCATTGACCGGCGGGCGATCGAGGATCACCTCGGCGACGCCGTTGTCGTGTGTGTGGGTGTGAAACTGTTCGGACACGGATCGGATCTCTTCTAGATGGTGGTAGCCAACGCACGCAGGCGGTCGGTGGCTTGGGCCACGATACCGGCAATCACCTCCTCGCAGGAGTCGAGCCGGCCGATCAGCGGACATCACACCCTCGTCTGGATGGCCTTCGACCATCGAGCGCTGCAGCAGCATCGGCGCATTGGCCGCCATCACCGTCTGCGCGAGGCCGCCGGCATCATCACGCATGCCCTGCCACAGTACCTTGAGCGCATGCGCGCTGGTCATGCCGGTCTGTGCCTTCCATTGCCGCGCCAGCCTGATCGCGATGCGCAAGCGCTTCAGCGGCGAGGCCTTCTGCAGCATCGCCAGGTATTCGTTGGGGATCATCCGCTGCGGCATGCCGTCAACGAGATAGGAAACCGCGATCTTCGAGGCGTCAGTGGCGGCGATGTATCGCGCCAGCGTAACCTCGGGCACGCCGGAGTCGCGTGTCATCAGGAAACGCGTGCCCATCGCGATGCCCTGAGCGCCATAGGCGAGTGCGGCGAGCAGGCCACGGCCGTCGTAGAAGCCGCCGGCGGCAACCACCGGCACCTGAACGGCATCGACCACCTGCGGCAACAGCACCGTCGTCGATACGCCGCCAGTATGGCCGCCGCCCTCGCCACCCTGGATGGTGATGACGTTGGCGCCCAGCTCGATCGCCTTCTGTGCATGCTTGAGCGCGCCCACTGTGGGCATGCAGACGATGCCGGCGTCACGCAACCGGCCGATCACTTTCGCATCCGGCCCGCGGCCGTAACTGACCGCACGCAGCTTGTGCTTGACCGCCAGATCCAGGAGCTGCTGCGCATTGGGCTGGAACATGTGAAAGTTCAATCCGAACGGCTTGTCGCCGGTGAGCTCCTTGACGTGCAGGATCTCGGCCTCGATGCGATCAGCGGGAATCGTCACGCCGGCGAGAAAACCGAATCCCCCGGCATTGCAGGTGGCTGCCACCAGCGAGGAACCCGCCACCCAGCCCATCGCGGTCTGTACCACGGGCGCCTCGCAACCGAGCAGGTCGCACAACGGCGTGCGCAGCGCCCCGCTCATGACGCATCCTTCTTGTTTGCGCGAATCATCGATTGCGCATCTTGCCCGCCCAGCGTGCCCGCCCCCAGTGCCTGGCTGTGCGCGTGCGCAAAGTGGTGGTAGCCGAAGGCCAGATCCATCGCACTGCGCAACCCCTGCATTTCCTCGATGCGATTGATCACCGTCTTGGTCAGCGACAGCCCCAAGCGCGGCTGGGTTGCAATCTTTGCAGCCATCGCATAAACCGTAGCCTCCAGCTCCTTCTGCGGCACGACACGATTGACCATGCCCAGTTGCTCAGCGCGCGCCGCGCTCATGCGCTCGCCGAGGAACAGGAACTCCTTGGCGATACGCGGATTGAGCTCGTGCACGTGCGCGAAATATTCCACGCCGGGAATGCCCATGCGCACCACCGGATCCTGGAAGAACGCGTCCTCGCTGGCCACGATCAAGTCGCATACCCAGGCCAGCATCAGGCCGCCCGCGACGCAGGCGCCATGCACCATCGCAATGGTCGGCTTGGGCAGGTCATGCCAGCGCCGGCACATGCCCAGATATACTTCCTGCTCGCGCGCATAAAGCTGCTCGGCGCCGGGTTTGTTGCTGTGATCCCACCACAACTGCGTGCGCGGGAATGGCTTGTCGATGTCGCGGCCTGGCGTGCCGATGTCGTGGCCGGCGGAGAAGTGCTTGCCTGCGCCGCGCAGCACGACCACCTTGACCGCATCGTCGTCGACGGCACGCCGGAACGCTGCGTCCAGCGCATAGGTCATCTGCGAGTTTTGTGCGTTGTTGTAGGTCGGCCGGTTCATCGTGACTGTGGCGACGCCGTCGCTTACCGCGTACAAAACCGGGGTATCGGTCTCGTAGATCGAGCGGTCCTCGCGCCGAACGAAGGCATCGCCAGAGTCGATGGGGTCAACCACTTCAACCCCCCAGCGCGCTGGCGCGCAGGCCATGCGGATCGAAGCGCTCCAGCAGGGCCAATTGCTCGGGCGTCGGCTCGGGCGTGGTCGCCACCTGGGCCGGGATGTGCAGCGGAAAGCCGGTCGCTTCCTGCACCTGCTGCACGCTGACACCGGGATGCACCGCGAGCAGGCGAACCTGATGATTCGGCCCGCCGAAATCCAGCACCGCGAGATCGCTGAAGATGTAACGGATGTCGACCCCGTCGAGCGTCCAGCCACGCGCGAGACGCGCGGGGTTGTAGCCAATCGAGGCGACCATGTCGACTTCCTCGGCGACGAATACACGAGTGTTGTGATGGGGCACAAAAAACGAGTTCGCGTGGCTGATCGAGTTGCCGGGAAGGCCGCGTACGCCGAGCATCATCACCTTCGGCTTCGCGTAGTCAGTGCCGATCATCGAAATGTTGGCCTGACCCCAGCGGTCGACCTGGGTCGGTCCCACCATCGCATGGCGCTTGCCGCCCCAGACGTTGTCGAAGATACGCGCGAAGCCCATGTGGCTCTCGCGCTTGATCTGGTAGTCGCCGCGCGGCCCGATCGGTACCGGCTCGCGTACCATCCACGCCTCCGAATCGGTCATCATCAAGTCCCGATTGAGCGAGGCCATGCACAGCGAAGCGGCCAACCGCGGCACGATCCCGATGCCGGTGGCAAGCACTTCGCCATCGTCCTTCCAGGCCTGGGACGCGGCACAGATCACACGGTCGACCAACGCTGCTTGCGTCATCGTCATTCTCCTTCAGAACACCGGTAGCGGCAGCGCGCGTATCGCGGTCTCGCCGCCCACACGCTCAAGGTATGCCTGCTCGCCGCAGGCTATGTAACGTTCGAAATACTGCTGCCATCCATCCGGCTGCTTCGCGCTCGCAGCATAAGCCTTGAAGTGGGCGACGTCGAAGCCGTACTGTGGCGCGCTCGAGCTCGGATGGGCGCCACACGGGACATGCACCACGCCGGTGGTCTCACTGCGTTCCCACGGCACATAGCGCGCCTCTTCGCCCTGCTCGAAGTAGCTGCTGTCAACCAGCTCGTCACAGCTCACGTAAGTGGCCGTAGCCGCACGCGCAAACAGATCATCCATGTACAGATCCGGGCCCTTGACCTGGCACAGGCCACGCGCGTCGGCGCAATCGACATGCAGCAGCGCCGCATCCAGCGGCAGCGCCGGCATCGCCACCCACTGACACTCGTCGTAGGGCGAATCGACCAGGCGGATCGTCGGGTTGACCTTCAATACATCGGTGCCCAGGCCCACGCGGGTAGGAATGAACGGCACCCGCATGGCGGCGGCCTTCAGGCCCAGCAAGAGCATGCCCTCGTCGATCTCCATCGTCTCGACGGCGCCGTGCTGGCGGGCGAGGCGGAAGTACGGCTCCAGCGGAATGAAGTCCAGCGAGACAAACGCGAAAATCACTTTTTTGATCTTGCCGGCCGCGCACAGCATGCCGACATCGGCACCGCCGTAGGCGACCACGGTCAAGTCTTTCAGCGAGCTGCGCAGAATCTCGCGCACCAGCGCCATCGGCTTGCGCCGCGGACCCCAGCCGCCAATCCCGATGGTCATGCCATCCTTCAGCTGCGCCACCACTTGCGCGGTGTTCATGCGTTTGTCGGTCATGTCAGCTCGCCTTGCCATGGGCGATGGTGAAGTCGTGGCCCCACAAGCTCACCTTGGTGAATTCGCTCACCACGTGATGCTGCCAGTCGACCACAGTACCGCCATAGCCGTATTCGATGTCGAAGTTCGACGGGCAGCGCATGTAGAACGAGGTCACGCGATCGTTGGTGTGCTGGCCCAACGTGGCGGTCTGGGTCACGTCATGCGCGGCCATCCGATCCATTGCGCGCCCGACCTCAGGCATGTCCGCCACCTCGACCATCGCATGGATGCAGCCGGACTCGACCGGATAGGCCGCCAGCGCCAGGCTATGGTGTCGGGCGTTGCCGCAATGCATGAAATGGATCGGCACCACAACGCCGTCGGTGCCCGGTGGCCGAAAGTTGAAAACATCGGAAAGCCCGAATCCCATCACGTCCTTCGCGAAGGCCGCCGTCTTTTCGAACTCGGGTGCCGGCAGCACGACATGACCCATGCCGATCTCGCCGGTGACAAAACGCGAAACGCCGACCGGCGATACAAATCGGGTGAAGTCGGACCTGAAGCCCCACACCACCTCGTGGCGGTTACCGGAGGGATCACTAAAGCTCGCCGCCTGCTGCACGCAGCGTCGCGCGCAGAACGCCGCGTCCTCCAACTGAAAGTCTACTTTCGACTTGCGCAACACGACCAGCGCGTGCTCGAACGCCGCTTGGTCAAGTACTTCCCAGCCGGAGGCGACGTAGCGGTCGCGCCCGCCGGACTCGACCGCAAAGCGGAACTGGCGCTCGTCCATGCGCACATATAGCCCGTCACCTGGTGCGCTTGCCGTCATCATGCCCAGCACGTCTTCGGCGTAACTCTTCCAGCCTGCAAGGTCGGTAGATTCGACTACCACATAGGCGAGCCCGTTGAGATTCATCATGGTGTTGCGTCTCCCGGAGTCCGAATCGTTGCTTGTGGCCGGGATTGTGCTTGCGATGCTGCAGACCAGCATCGTCCGATGAGACTAACGCCGCGGACTTACTCCACTACCGCTGGACTGAACTCGGTCGGTGCGCCCAGCGCGGTGCGAAACGACGGCGGCTGGCGACCATCGACATCGGTGACGCCCAGCTCAGTGGCAACCTCGGCGCCGATCAACACCCGCCCCGAGCGCGCCATCAGGTCCGGGGCGCGTGCCAGTGCGTCGATGACCCGGCCGGGAAACTCGGCGCTTTCCGCCAATTCGGCAAACCCCTGATAGGACACCTCGCCGGCCTCCAGCACCGCCAATGTGCGTTCCGTGCGTAGAATACCCATCCACAACGCCAGCACCGCGACATGATGCGGCCGCAGGTCATGCGCCATGTCGTGCGCCATCTTGTCCACCGCGGCCTTGCCCGCGCCGTAGGCCGGGCCGTGCATGTAGCAGCGGGCACCAAACGAAGAGGTGTTGACGATCAGCCCCTCGCCGTTGGCGACCAGCAGCGGCGCGGCGTACCAGCTGGCGACATAGCTGGAACGCAGACCGACATCGAGCAAGCCGCTGCAGGTCCAGCGGTTTTTCCCAGAATGGCCCGCGTGCGACCAGTGCATCAGGAATCGCGATCGCGTTGTTGACGAGGATGTCGAGCCGACCGTGCTCGCTGCGGACACGCTCGAACAGCGCGCCGACCTGGGCATCGTCGGCATGGTCGCAATGCACCGCCACTCCCACCCCGCCCCGCCGGTCGACTTCCGCCGCTGTGCCCTGCACCGTGCCCGGCAGCGGCGCATCGCCTTCGTTGCGGGTGCGGCCGGTAACGTAGATCGTCGTCCCCGGCCGGGCCAGGGCGAGCGCGATGCCCTTGCCGGCGCCACGGCTTGCGCCGGTTACCACGATGACTCGATCCGAAATCAACCCCATCGTTCATTCCCATGTTGTGGCCGGCGGGAACTACCCACCGGGCGCTCTTGCGCGCCGCGAAGCGTCCTGTGTGGCAGCCCGTTCAACTCGGCCGCCCGGCCACCAACGTCGCCATCGCCTCTTCGCCCAGCGCCAGCACCAGCGTCGAGGTGATCACCGAACGCGAGGCGGTGATTTTCCAGCGACCATCGGTCGCGCGACGGTAGTGATCCTCGTAATACCCGGCAAGCTGGGTGAGGCGGCGCTCACTCGTGTCGATCAACTGGTAATGCAGGCCCCAGTGCCCATGCGCGACATCGCCGCCAGTACATTCGATGCGCGGATTGAACCCCTGGTGGATCTCGACCATATGCGGATGGCAGCCGATCCGGGTGAAGACCTCGACCAGCGCGTCAGCGCGATCAAAGCGGCCCACCGCGCCATAGTCGATCTCGACCGGCCCATCGGCGAAACAGGCGCGTACGCGCCGCGGATCCTTCGCATCACAGGCGGCAAGGTATTCCGCCTTGAGTTCGCAGATCGTCACACGATCCTCAAGTACCTGTAGCCGGCGCTCCAGCTTCTCGTCGGTCATCGTCTTGTTCTCCGGTGGCCCGCATCGCCAGCGCAAGAGGCCGAAGCCGCCGGGCACGCTTGGCTGCGGTCGGCCCCGTTACGTTTCCGTCGTTGCACTGCGCTGGCGGGGCACTGCTCAGCCGGCATGGGACGGGTAGTCGGTGTAGCCAGCGGCACCAGGCGTATACAGCGTGCGGCGGTCGAATTTCGCGAGCGGCAAGCCTTCATGCAAGCGACGAACGAGGTCGGGATTGCCGATGAAGTGACGTGCAAGGGAAACCGCCATGCCTGCGTTCGCGTCGAGCGCCGCTTCGGCGCTTTCGCCGTCGAAGCCATCGTTGAGAATCAGATTCGAGCCGAACTGCTCGCGCGCCATAACGAACGCATCGATGCCGCCGGCATCTACAGGCGCACGCATCACATGCAGATAGGCCAGTCCAAGTGTCGCGGCCTGGCGCATCAGCTCGGCATGGCTGCCGGCCGAGTCCTCGTCGTGGATATCGTTGAAGCTGTTGCCCGGGCACAGCCGCAGGCCCACGCGACCGCCGCCAATGGCGTCAGCCATCGCGCGCAGGCATTCAAACGCGAAGCGCGCGCGATTTGCCACGGACCCACCGTACTCATCCTCGCGTCGGTTGCTGCCGGAGCTCAGGAATTGAATCGACAAGTAGCCGCTGGTGCCGTGCAGCTCCACGCCGTCAAAACCCGCCGCACGTGCGTTCCGCGCGGCCTGTGCGTGCTCGTTCACTGCGGCTTTCACCTCGGCGTTCGACAACGCGCGCGGCGCGTCGAACGGTTGCATGCCGGCCGCATCGGTCCAGATCTTGCCCTCGGCGCGGATCGCGCTTGGCGCTACCGTCTCGATCCCTGCCGGCTTGATGTGCTGGCTGCCGATACGCCCGGCATGCATTACCTGCAGCACGATGCGGCCGCCGCGCGCGTGCACGGCATCGGTCACCCGCTTCCAGCCGGCCACATGGGCCGCTGTGGCGATGCCCGGCTGGCGGCAGTACGCCTGGCCGGTGGCGCTCGGCCAAGTGCCCTCGCTGACGATCAGACCGGCACCGGCGCGCTGTGCGTAATACTCGGCCATCAGCGCATTCGGGGTGCCGTCGGATTCGGCGCGATTGCGCGTCATCGGCGCCATCACGATACGGTTGGCGAGTTCGAGATCGCCCAGCTTCAACGGTTGGGAAAGATGCGGAAACATCATGTTGGCACCGTCAACGAACGCGAATCTTGGGCGCCGGCGTACCGCGACGCATCGTGGCGAGGAATTGTTCGAGCGGCGCCGGCGCCGCCACTTCCGGGAGTGCGTCCTTGTCGGGGCGCTCGGCCCAGAACTCCCGCCAGCTTGGGAACAGCTCGTGGAACGTGCCGCGATAAGGCTCGCGACCAGGCCAGCGCACCTTCATGTCGCCGATCGGCGGCTTGTTCAGATCGCTTGCGTACCAGTAGCACGGCAACCGACGGCGGAAGTACCAGTGTCCCTCGATGCGCTCGTAATCGTCCCAGTACAGCATCTGCATGATGACCCACTCGGCGCCGCACTCATGCTCGTTCTTGGAGTAGACGACGCCGGTGGCGTGGCCCGCATCCTTGAACTCGATGAGGTGCTGGCCGATGTGATGCGAGGTACCGGTGAACTGATCGCGCAAGGTCTGATCCTGCCAGGCCTTGAAATGCGCGCGGCCTACCTTGTCGTGACCCACGCGGATGTCGGGCGCGAACAGGTTGACGTGTGCATCCATGTCACGCATGTCGAGCGACAACGCGTACTTGCCGGCAAGCTGGCGGATCGCGTCCAGCGATTCAAGCCGGTCGATACGCTCTTCGAGCGTGGCCGGCCAGCTCACGAGAGCCCGGGCAATGCGGTGACCAGCACCGCCGCGCGCCCGCCGTCCACCGGCAACGCCGCACCAGTGATGTAGGAAGCCTCGTCGCTTGCAAGAAACAGGATCGCGTTTGCCAGCTCCTCGGGCTGGCCCACCCGACCCATCGGGATAATCTGCTCGGTGCCACGGCGCGTCGCCGCATCAGTCAGCATGCCAGCGGTGGCTGGCGTCTCGACGATGGCCGGCACCACCACGTTGACGCGAATCTTCGATGCCGCACCCTCGACCGCCGCGGCACGGCTGAAGTTGATGATCGCCGCCTTCGCCGCCGAGTACCCGGACATCATCGCCGTGCCCAGCGTGCCGCAGATCGAGCTCAGGTTGACGATGGCGCCGCCGTGTTCCTTCATCAGCCGCATCGCGGTGCGCGTGCCCCAGAACGTGCCATCCACCGAAGTGGTGAAGTTCGAATGCCATTCCTCGGTCGACATCGCCGCCAGCGCGCCCCAGGTGTAGGCCGCCGCATTGTTGACCAGGATATCGAGCCGGCCATGCCGTTGCGCCACCGCCTCGATCGCGCCAACGATTTGTGCCTCGACGCTCACATCGGCCTGCACCGCCTCGGCCTTGCCGCCGGCGGCCTCGATCTCGGCCACTACCTTTTGCAGCGGCTCCAGATGGCGGCCACAGATCACCACGATCGCACCTTCGGCAGCAAAACGCCGCGCCGTCGCCGCACCGATACCCATGCTTCCACCAGTAACAAACGCAATCTTGCCCTTGAGTCGATCAGCCATGGTTTGCTCCGCGTCAGATGAAGGCGCTGCCGCCGTTGACCGCCAGGTTCTGGCCGGTGATGAAACCCGCATCGTCGCTGGCGAGGAACAGTGCCGCGCGCGCAATGTCTTCGGGCTCCGCCATGCGCCCCATCGGCACACCCTTGATGATGGCCTCGGCCCATTCCTTGGGTATGCCCTGCATCATCGGCGTGTTGGTCGGCCCCGGCACCAGCGTGTTGGTGCGAATGCCTTGCGGCGCCAACTCCTTCGCCATGCAGCGGGTCAGCCCCATCAACGCGGCTTTGGCTGCGCAGTAGTGGGCCGGCCCGTCGCCGGATACCGCCGAAACGCTCGACGTGTTGATGATCGAACCCTTGGTGCCTTTCGCCTTCATCGCGCGCACCGCAGCGCGCGCGCAGTAAAACGCGCCGGTCAAGTCGACGCCGATCACGCGTGCCCAGGTCTCGTCGGAAATGTCGGCGAACTGATCGACCGAACCGATGCCGGCGTTGTTGACCAGCACGTCGACGCGACCGAACTTGTCCAGCACCGTGGCGAAGGCGGCATCCACGGCAGTGCTGTCAGCGATGTTCACATCAAGCGCGAGACCGTCTGCCCCAACGGTCTCCTGCGCCGCAGCGAGGTTTACGTCGAATGCCACCACGCGCGCGCCTTCGGTGGCGAACAGGCGTGCGATCGCCCGCCCCATGCCTTGGCCTGCGCCGGTGATTACGGCCACTTTGCCTTTCAGTCTCATGTTGCGTCTCTCCGGTTCGAGTGCTGTCTCAAGCGAATGCCGAACAAGCCTCTGTTTGACGCCACTCCAGCGAAAGCCGGGATGACGAGCTTGTACGAGGTGTCCTCAAGCGATCTTCTTCGCGGTTGTGGCCTGCGCCGCACGGGCCTTGGCCATGGTCATCGCGGCATCCTCGATCAGGTCTTCCTGGCCGCCGATCAACTTCTGACGACCAAGCTCGACCAGAATATCTCGCGAGGAAATGCCGTACTTCGCGCCAGCCCGCTTGGCGAACAGCAGGAAGCTGCCGTACACGCCCGCGTAACCGCTGGTCAGCGCATCACGATCGCTGCGGATCACGAAGTCCATGACCGGCAAGACCAGATCCTCGGCCACGTCCTGGATCTTCCAGAGGTCCACGCCGGTGACGATTCCCATGCGCTCGCACACGGCCACCATGATTTCCATCGGTGTGTTGCCGGCGCCCGCACCCAGACCCGCGGTGGCGGCATCGATGCGATTGGCCCCGCACTCGATCGCCGCCACGCTGTTGGCGACGCCCATCGCCAGGTTGTGATGGCCGTGGAAGCCCAACTCGGTCTCGGGCTTGAGCGCATCGCGCACGGCGGAGAGCCGCGCCTTGACGTCATCGGGCAACATGTAACCGGCCGAATCAGTAACGTAGATGCAGTTCGCGCCGTAGCCTTCCATCAGCTTGGCTTGCTGCACCAGACCTTCGGGGCTGTTCATGTGGGCCATCATCAGGAAACCCACGGTATCCATACCCATCTTGCGCGCCATGGTGATGTGCTGTTCGCTGACATCGGCCTCGGTGCAGTGGGTGGCCACGCGGATGGTGTTCACGCCCAATTCGTGCGCCATTTTCAGGTGATCCAGCGTGCCAATGCCGGGTATCAGCAGCGCCGAGACCTTGGCTTGCTTCATCAACGGAATCACCGCGCCGAGATACTCCTCATCGCTGGCAGCGGCAAAGCCGTAGTTGACGCTACCGCCGCCCAGCCCGTCACCGTGGGTGACCTCGATCAGTGGCACACCCGCCGCGTCCAGTCCCTGGGCGATGCTCTTCATCTGTTCCACGGTGATCTGATGGCGCTTGGGGTGCATGCCATCGCGCAGTGTCATGTCATGCAGAGTGATCTTCTTGCCGTGTAGGTCCATGAGATTCTCCTTCAGGCAACCACGGGGGACGGAACGAAACTGCCGGCCAGTATTTCCTCGGCGAACATCTCGCCGGTGCGCGCCGCTGCCGCAGTCATGATGTCGAGATTTCCCGCGTACTTGGGCAGATAGTCGCCCAGCCCCTCGACTTCCATGTAGATCGTGACGCGGTTGCCGTCAAACACCGGGCCGTTGACCAGCTTGTAGCCGGGCACGTACTTCTGTACTTCGAGAATCATCGCGTGTACGGATGCTTCGATTTCCGCCGTCTTGGGTGCATCCACGGTCAGGCAGTACACCGTGTCGCGCATGATCAGCGGCGGATCGGCCGGGTTGATGATGACAATCGCCTTGCCTTTCTGCGCGCCACCCACTTTCTCCACCGCACTGGCGGTGGTACGGGTGAACTCGTCGATGTTCTTGCGCGTGCCCGGGCCGACCGAACGACTGGAGACGGTGGCGACGATCTCGCCGTAGGCCACCGGCTGCACACGACTGACCGCCGCAACCAGTGGCACCGTGGCCTGACCGCCGCAGGTGACCATATTGACGTTCATCTCGCGCCGGCCGACGTGCGCCTGCAGGTTCACCGGAGGGATGCAATACGGACCAATCGCTGCCGGAGTGAGATCGACCATCATGACGCCCAGCGCATTGAGCTTGCGGCTGTTTTCCGCATGCACATAGGCGCTGGTGGCGTCGAACGCAATTTGCACGCCGTCTTCCTTCACATGCGGCACGAGACCATCCACACCGTCGGCGGTGGTCTTGAGCCCTAGCTCCCGCGCGCGCTTGAGGCCGTCGCTGGCCGGGTCGATACCGACCATCCACACCGGTTCGAGCAGCTCGCTACGACGCAACTTCATCAGCAAATCGGTGCCAATGTTGCCGGGTCCGATCACGGCGCACTTGATCTTCTTGCCCATCTTCCCAACCCTCGTCAACTTTCAATCAGTAAAGGCAATCGAGCAGCCTCCCAGGCCCTCGATCTCCATCGTAAAGCGGTCGCCTGCCGCGGCAGGCACCAGCGGGCCGAGCGAGCCAGACAGGATCGTTTCGCCCGCCTTGAACGGGATGTCGAACGCACCCAGGGTGTTCGCCAGCCACGCCACGGCCTCGGCCGGATGGCCTTGCACCGCCGAGCCCAGGCCACTACCGCAGACTGCGCCGTTCTTGCGCATCTCCATGCGCACCGCGGCCAGATCCAGCGTACGCGGATCAATGTGTTGCGCGCCCACCACGAACACGCCACAGGAGGCATTGTCGGCGACGGTGTCCTGAATACGGATCTTCCAATCGGCGATACGCGAATCGACGATTTCAAAGCAGGGTGCAACCCACTCCGTCGCATCCAGCACGTGCTCGCGCGTCACGCCCGGGCCATGCAAATCAGCTTTCAGCCTGAATGCAATCTCGCTCTCGGCACGCGGCTGGATCAAGCCAGCGCGGGCCAAACCGATAGTCGCGCCATCCTCGCAGCGCATCGCATCGGTGAGAAAACCGAAATCAGGCTGGAACACACCAAGCATTTCCTGCACGGCCAGCGAGGTGACGCCAATCTTCTTGCCAATCACGCGCTCGCCGTCCGCCTCGCGCCGGCGCAGCATATGCAGCGAAATCCGGTAAGCGTCTTCCACCGTGATTTCGGCATGACGCGTCGTGAGCGGCGCCAGCGTGCGCCGTTCGCGCAGCGCAGCGAACAGTTCATCGCCAAGCCGGGTAACCAGACGTTCATCCATGCGCGTCAGCCGTACTTGAGGAAGTCGAGGCACAACCGGTTGAACATCTCACGGTGTTCGACCTGTACCCAATGGCCACAACGATTGACGAGCTCGAAGCGCGCAATGGGTGCGTTCTCGACAATCTTCATCGCGCCACCCACCGGATTGAAGCAGTCGTTCACGCCCCAGAAGCCGAACACCGGGCAGCGCAACTCGTGCAGCCGCGTAGTCATGTTCGGCACCTTCATCACCGAGCGCGACGCTTTGGTCTGGGTGAGCGCGATCGGTGCGCGCTCGTTGATGATCTCGTCGCTGAGGAGCGTGGGATCGAACAACTGCAGATGCATGATCTCGCGCATCGCCTCCGCACCGGTCTTGCCTGCCTTGTAGACCGCAAACATGTTCGCGATGCCCGGCATGGCGAGATAAGTATCGAGATCCTCGACACCGCCTGGCGCCATCAGGATCAGCCGGTCGACTTCTTCGGGGTGGGCCAGTGCATAGCCCAATGCCACCGCGCCACCCAGCGAGTTGCCAAGCAGGGTCGCACGCTTGAGGCCCAACGCATCGAACAAGCCCTTCACGCCAGCAACGTAGAAATCCAGATCGTACATCGGAATGTCAGGCTTGCTCGACAAGCCGAAGCCAAGCAGATCGGCCACGATGACGCGGTACCCCGCCGCGGCGAATACCGGATAATTACCCTTGAAATTGCTGTAGCCGCTGGCACCGGCGCCGGCGCCGTGCAGGAAGATCACGACCTCGCTCGCGTCAGCCGGCCCGGCCTCGTGATAATGAATACGCTGCGGTGCGCCGGCCACGGGGGCGATATCGACGTAATGACCAACGGGAATAGGTGAAGGCTGCGTCATGCTGGGCGATCCCGTGAATCAATGATGCATTGATCATCGTGCCGCCCATGGCAGCGGGCATCGTCTGGACAGACTACGCAACAGGCTCGCCACCTATCGGCGACGTCCACAGCTTGGGCAAACCGGGATCGGTGACGGCGATCAGGCGCTTGAGCAGATTGCGCAACCCCACCGCTTCCATCGGACCCAGCTGCTCGAGCGCATCGGCCTCGACTGCCTTGGCGGCCGCCAGTACATGCAGGATGGCGTCGCCCCCGCGGGCGCCCAGCCGCCAGCCGCCGGTGCCGCCACCGTATTCGCCATCACGTTCGAGCAGTGCGCGTGCGCGTAGCGATTGCAACGCGACCGGACCGATATCCGCGCCCGTATAGGCCATGTGCGCCGCGATCTCTTCCGTGCCCAGCGGCTGGCGCACGCTGAGCAGCGACAGCACGAAGAAATCCGTGTCGGACAGACCGTGCTCGTCCAGCGTGCGCCGGAAACCCGCAACGAACTGATAATGGGCCCGCCCCAGCAGATAGCCGAGCATGTTCTCCGAATAGATCGCGTCGGTCGGCTCGGCCTCGGTCGCGATAGCGCCGGCCTTGCGCGCTGCCAGCGCGTAGCCACCTGTGACGTACAGCAACGGCGGGCTGGGCGTGCGGTCGTAGTCGATCACTTCGCCGACGAAGATCACGTGATCGCCGCCTTCGTACTGGAACGCCGTACGGCACTGGAAGCGCGCGCTGCACCCAGGGATCAACGGGGCACCCGATGCGCACGGGTCGAGCTCCAAGCCGCTGAACTTGTCCTCGCCAGCGCGCGCGAAGCGGTTCGACATCGCTTCCTGGTCGTTGGCCAGCACATGCACGTTCCAGTGTGACGCCCGCTCGAACACCGGCAGGCTGCGTGCGTTCCGGGCCAGGCTCCACAACACCATCGGCGGATCCAGCGAGACCGAGTTGAAGCTGTTGGCCGTGATGCCGACCAGAGTGCCATCCTCGGCGCACGCGGTAACGATGGTCACGCCGGTCGCGAAAGCGCCCAGCGCCTGGCGAAAGTCCCTGGGGTCAAACGTGGCAGCACCGGACATGGGATCTCCTTGCGTTGTGCCGACAGCATACCCGCCTGCGCCAACGGGGAGATCATTCACTTGGACTAGCAGTCTCACTACCCCTAGTTAGTCCGAAAAGACGATGATTGGGCACGATAGCTGCTGCAATCATCGCGCCATCAACCCATTGCCAACAGGGACCGCCTGATGAGTGCGCACAACCAGCAAGCCGCCGCCGATTGGCTGACGCCCGAAGCCATTGCCTTGATCGAGCGCGCTCGCTCGATCATTCCGCACCTGGCCGCGCGTGCAGCGCAAGCAGAAGCCGACGGCAAGGTACCCGAAGAAAACATCCGCGAGCTGGAAGAAGCCGGACTGTTGCGCGTGCTGCAACCCAAGCACTGGGGTGGCCACGAAATGGATCCACGCGTGTTTTACTCGATCCAGATGGCGTTGGCCGAGGGCTGCATGTCCACCGCGTGGGTCTACGGCGTGATGGGTGTGCACTACTGGCAATTGCCACTGTTTCCGGAACGGGCCCAGCAGGATGTGTGGGGCAAGAATCCGTCCACGCGGATCGCCTCCACCTATATGCCGGTGGGCAAGGCCGAACCCGTCGAAGGCGGCTACCGCTTCTCCGGGCACTGGGGCTTCTCCAGCGGCTGCGAACATGCCGAGTGGATCTTTCTCGGTGGGTTGCTGCCAAAGAAGGATGGCTCGGGCGCGCTGGAGCATTGCACCTTCCTGCTGCCCAAAGCGGACTTCAAGATCGTCAAGAACTGGGACGTGCTGGGCCTGCGCGCTACCGGTAGCCACGACATCGTGGTCGAGAACGCGTTCGTGCCCGAATACCGTACTCAGCGCACCAACGACTACAGCGACGAAGGTTGTCCGGGCCGCGCCATCAATCCCGGCTGGCTCTACCGCATTCCGTTCATCCAGGTGTTCCAGCGCGCCGTCTCGACGGCCTGTATCGGCGCCTTGAACGGTGCGATCACCCATTTTCGCGAACGATCCCGCGCGCACGTGGGAAAACACGGCGGCAAGACGGCGGAGGATGTCAACGCCCAGCTGGCCGTGGCCGAAGCGATGATGGTCGCCGACGAACAAAGCCTGGTACTGCTTCGCAACTACGAACCGATCATCGCCCACGCCAAGGCCGGCACGCGGATGGAAGTCGAGGGACGGTTGCTGCAACGCGCGCAATCGGCGCGCGTGCCCAAGGTGTGTGCCCCCCAGGTGGACGAGCTACTGCGCGCCTGTGCGGGTTCGGGTCTGTACAAGAACAACCCGATCGAGCGTTTCTTCCGTGACATCCACCAGGCACGCGGTCATATTGCAAACAACGCCGACGCCTATGCACGCGCGCATGGCACGGTGATGCTGGGCCTGCCCAATGCCGATCCGTTCGTCTGACATGACCACACCCGCTACCAACGAGGTGGATCTGATCATCGTCGGTTCCGGTGCCGGCGGATTACTTGCCGCCGTGCGCGCGGCCGACGCCGGGTTATCAGTACTGGTAGTCGAAAAGACTGCACGGGTTGGCGGCACCTCGGCGATTTCCGGTGGCGACATCTGGATCCCGTGCAACCACGACCAGGCGAATGCCGGCGTGCAGGACACGCTGGAAGACGCGTTTCGCTACGTGCGTGCTGCAGCGCGCGGCCTCTCCAGTGACGACCGCATCCTCGCCTACCTGGAAACTGCACCGGCAATGGCAAGCTACCTCGGCGAAGTCGGCGTGGCGTACCGCTGCGTGCCGCTGTACTCCGACTACTATCCCACCCTGCCTGGCGCACGGCCCGGTGGACGCACGATGGATCCGCTGGGTTTCAATGCGGCCAAGCTCGGCCTCGAAGCGCTCCAACAGGTGTACCCCGCCAACCCCGGCCAGCTCATCATGGGCCGCATGAACATCAACGCCTTCGACGCGCACACCATGCTCTCCAAGGAGCGCGGCGCAAACTGGGTGCTGGTGAAGCTCATGCTGCTCTATTTCCTCGACTATCCGTGGCGCTGGAGAACCCGGCTCGACCGCCGCCTCACCGGTGGCCAGGCCTTGGTCGCCGGGCTGTACGCCGCACTGCGCCAACGCAAGATTCCGCTGTGGTTGGGCGCGCCGATGCGCGAGCTCGTGCAGCATGACGGCCGTATTGTCGGCGTCGTGGTTGAACGTGACGGCAAGCAGGTCACTGTCAAGGCACGCCGCGGCGTGTTGCTCGCTGCCGGTGGCTTCGAACGCAACCAGGCCATGCGCGAACAGTACCTGCCCCAACCCACTGACGCACGCTGGACCGGCACACCACCCCGAGGCAATACCGGCGACGCGATCCGCGCTGGTGCCGCGGCCGGCGCGGCGCTGCATTTGATGGCACACACTTGGGGTGCGCCGACCATCGAAATACCCAAGGAAGAGAAACATCGCGTGTTGTTCGTCGAGCGCTCAATGCCCGGCTGCATGGTTGTCAACGCCCAGGGCAAGCGCTTCCTCGACGAATCCGGGCCTTACCCCGAGTTTCAGCAGGCGATGTTCGCCGACCACGCAGCACACGGCGGAGCCATCCCCGCGTGGATCGTGTTCGACGCTGATTTCCGCGCCAAGTACCCGATGGGCCCGCTGATGCCGACCGTGGCCATGCCAGATTCGCGCGTGCGCAAGCGCTGGTGGAACACGGTGGTCTGGAAAGGCGACACGCTGGACGAACTCGCCGCCACGATCGGCGTCGATGCGGCCGGTCTCAAGACCAGCGCCGCGCGCATGAGCGAGTTTGCGCGCACTGGAACGGATCTGGATTTCGGCCGTGGCGGCAACGTGTTCGACCGCTACTACGGCGACGTCAACGTGAAACCCAACCCCAACCTGGCGCCGATCGCCAAGCCGCCGTTCTACGCAATGAAATTGTGGCCCGGCGACATCGGCACGAAGGGCGGATTGTTGACCGACCGCGACGCAAGGGTGCTCGACACCAAGGGCCAGGTCATCGACGGCCTGTACTGCACGGGTAACAACAGTGCCTCGGTAATGGGGCCGTCCTATCCCGGCGCCGGTTCCACGCTGGGCCCTGCGCTGACGTTTGCCTATCGCGCGGTCGCACACCTCACCGGGCAGCCGATTGCGCTGACACGCACCGATCTGCTGCAGGCGCCAGCAGCCAACGAATGACCAGGAGCAGGCCTTGAGTGATCGCGTACGGGGCAAGGTTGCGCTGGTCACCGGCGGCGCCAGCGGCGTGGGGCTGGAAACCGCGTGGCTGCTGGCGCGCGAAGGCGCCCGGACTGCAATCGCCGACATCGCCGTCGACGCCGGGGAGGCGCTGGTCGCGAGGATCAACGCCGAACTCGGCGACGAGCGCGCGATCTTCCTGCGTCACGACGTCACGAGCGAGCCCGACTGGGGCGCTGCCGTCGCCGCCGTGCAACAGCGTTTGGGCCCGCTCGACATCCTGATCAACAACGCCGGCATCTTGATCGCGGGCAATATCGAGCAGGCCACGCTCGAGCAGTTCCAGACCATCATGCGAGTCAACGCCGAATCCTGCTTCCTCGGCTGCAAGTACGGTGTTGCGGCAATGAAGGAACGCGGTGGGGCGATCGTCAACATGGCCTCGGTCGCTTCGTGGCTACCAGTTGATGGCTACCCGGCATACAGCGCGTCGAAAGCAGCCGTAGCAGCACTGACCCGCTCCACCGCGCTCTACTGTCGCCAGCAAGGCCTGGATATCCGGGTCAACTCGCTGCATCCCGACGGCGTGTATACGCCGATGATGCTGGCCTCGCTGCCGCCCGGCGTGCCACCGAAAAAGGTGCTGTTCGACCCCAAAAGTAATCGCGGTGGCCGTGCGACGATGCCCGAACACATCGCCCGGGTTCTGCTGTTCCTCGCCAGCGACGACGCGCACGCCATCAGCGGCGCCGAGATTCACGCCGACCGCGCGATTCTGGGCATGGGGCTGTAACGTTATGGCCGCCGAACCGATCTCGCCATACCATCCGCTGCAAGTGCGCGCAGTGATGGAAGAGACCGCGGACACCAAATCGCTGGTGTTCGACGTGCCGCCGGAACTGGCCGCTGCGTTTGCCTACAAGCCGGGGCAGTTCCTCACCCTGCGCCTGCCGGTGGGCGGCCGTCACGTGCGGCGCTGCTATTCGATGTCCAGCGCTCCGGCAACCGACGATGCACCACGCGTCACCATCAAGCGGGTCACGCAGGGGCTGGGTTCGAACTGGATCTGCGACCACGTCAAGGCCGGCGACACGATCGAGGTGCTGGTGCCGTCGGGCTCGTTCACGCCGCGCGCGGGTCTGGACGGCAACTTCTTGTTGCTCGCTGGTGGCAGCGGCATCACGCCAGTGTTTTCCATCCTGCGCTCGGCCCTGCACCTGGGCACCGGACGCATCGTGCTGCTGTACATGAATCGCGACGAGCGCTCGGTGATCTTCCGCAAGGAACTGATAGCGCTGGCCGCCGCCCACCCGACCCGGCTGCAAGTCATCCACTGGCTTGATTCGGTGCAAGGCGTGCCCTCGCTGGCACAACTGGCCGAGCTCGCCAAGCCGTTCTCCAACGGCCAGGCATTCATCTGCGGCCCCGGCCCGTTCATGGATGCGGCAGTGGAAGCGCTGGAAGCCATCGAAATGCCGTCCGAGCGCATCCGCGTGGAACGCTTCGCCTCGCTGCCCGACGAGGAGGACACCGCCGAGTTGAATGCCGCCGCCTCAGCCCAGGCGCCGACGCCGACCGTCGCAGAGGCACAAGTCGAGTTGCTGCTCGACGGCGAAGTGCACAAGCTCACCTGCCGCGGCGATCAGACGATCCTCGATGCCGCGCTTGCCGCCGGCATCAATGCGCCGTTTTCCTGCCAGGCCGGCATGTGCGCCTCGTGCATGTGCCAGGTGATCAAAGGCAGTGTGTACCTGCGCCACAACGAAGTGCTGGACAAGAAGGAGCTTGAAAAGGCGTGGACGCTGGCCTGCCAGGCATTGCCGACCAGCCCACTGGTTCGAGTCGAATTTCCATAGTGAGGGGCGACGTGAGCGAATACCCACCCGGCCTGCCCAAAACCCTGCCCGAGGTCATCCAGGCGGCTGCCTCGCGCTGGCCGGACCACGAGGCCATCGTCGATGGCGACCAGCGCCTGAGCTACGGGCAACTCGCGCAGCAGAGCGAGCGCGTTGCCCGTGGACTGATCGCGCTGGGCATCGAGGCCGGTGACCGCGTCGCAATCTGGGCGCCCAACTTGCACGAATGGATCCTCGCTGCGTGCGGCATCCATGCCGCCGGTGCGGTGCTGGTGCCAATCAATACGCGCATGAAAGGGCCCGAGGCAGCTGATATCCTTGAGCGCAGCGGCTCCCGCGTGCTGGTCTGCATCGGCGAATTTCTTGGCCAGCATTACCCTTCGATGCTGGCCGGCGGTTTGCGGCCCGCCACGCTTGAGCATCTGGTGGTACTGCGCGGCGCGGCCGGCACCGGGGAGTTGTCCTGGACCGACTTGCTCGTCCGCGGCGGCGACGTACCCGCTGAGCGCGTACGCGCGCGTTGTGCCGCGCTGGACCCCGACAGCGTGTCCGATTTGATGTTCACCTCCGGCACCACCGGACGCCCCAAGGGGGTGCTGAGCACGCACGGCGCCGCGATCCGCGCGTTCACCGTGTGGAGCGAAGCGGTGGGACTGGGTGCCACGGATCGGTATCTCATCATCAATCCGTTCTTCCACTCATTCGGCTACAAGGCCGGCTGGCTGGCCGCGTTCCTGCGCGGCGCCACCGCCTACCCGCTCGCGGTGTTTGACGTTGAGGCGGTGCTGGCGCTGATCCAGCGCGAGGCCATCAGCTTCCTGCCCGGACCGCCCACCTTGTTCCACAGCATGCTGGCTCACCCGCACCTCAAGAACTTCGATATTTCCTCGCTGCAAGGCGCGGTCACCGGCTCGGCTTCGGTACCGCCGATCCTGATCACGCGCATGCGCGAGGAGCTCGGCATCAAGCACGTGACCACCGCCTATGGCCTGACCGAATGCGGTGGCTGCGCTACCGTGTGCGACCCCGAGGATGATGCCGAAACAGTAGCGCGAACCTGCGGCCACGCGCTGCCGGACACCGAAGTACGCTGCGTCGACGTCGAAGGTCGCACGGTCGGGCCGGGTGAGCCCGGCGAAGTAGTGCTGCGCGGCTACCACGTGATGCGCGGCTATTTCGAGGACCCGGCAGCCACGGCCAAGGCCATCGACGCCGACGGCTGGCTGCACACCGGCGACATCGGCGTGCTCGACGAGCGCGGCTACCTGCGTATCACCGACCGACTCAAGGACATGTTCATCGTCGGCGGCTTCAATTGCTACCCGGCCGAGATTGAACGCGTACTCGCCGAGCACCCGGCGATTGCCCAGGTGGCGGTGGTCGGTGTGCCCGACGTGCGCATGGGCGAAGTCGGCTGCGCCTGCGTGGTGCTTCGCGCCGGGGCCACGCTGAACCAGGATGAGCTGATCGCCTGGTCGCGCGCCAGCATGGCCAACTACAAGGTGCCACGCTACCTTCGCCTGTTCGACACGCTGCCGGTGAACGCCAGCAACAAGGTGGCGAAACGCGAGCTGGCCACACAGGTGTGCGCAACGCTGACCGACACACACTGAGGCCTGGCCCGCACCACCCCGTCTGCGCAGATCACTCTGCGCTGCCGGCAACCGCCTGCACAGCCACTTCGCCTCCACTTACAACTGCCGCACCACCCGAAAACCGACGCGCCCGCTGCGCACGTCGCTGTTGGCACCCTGGCGGTAGGCCGAAATCACCTGCGCCGGCGCGCTGCCCCACGATCCACCGCGCACCACGTGGGCGCTGCAACCGGGATTGATCCACGCGCTACCGTCACCGGGAGCGCGAATGTAGTTGTCGTGCCAGCAGTCGGCGACCCACTCGGAGACGTTGCCGTCGATGTCGTACAGCCCGAATGGGTTGGCCGCGAAGCTCATCACCGGTGCCGGCCCCCAGTAGCCGTCGCGGTAGCCATGGAATGCATTGCTCCAGCTGCGGCCGCTGCGCGAGCGGTCACCGGAGCCGGTCAGGTTCGCCACCTTGCGATCCGGCGTGCCGTCACCCCACCAGTAGCGCGTGGTGGTGCCACCGCGCAGTGCATATTCAAACTCGGCCTCGCTCGGAAGCCGGTAGTCCTTGCCGGTACGCTGGCTCAGCCACGCTGCATAGGCATTGGCATCATTCCAGGAAATGTTCACGACCGGCAGCTCATCGGCTGCCTTGCGACCAGCATAATCGTCCTGCCATGTGGCCCTTGCATCGTCGCGCAACGCGCCACTGCGCTCGTCGTACACGCTGGCGCCGCCGAGCTTGACCGAATCGGGCACGTAATCGCTGGTGCGCACGAATTCGCGAAATTCGCCCACCGTGATTTCGGAACGCGCCATCGCGAAACCCTTTGCCAGGGTTACCCGGTGCTGCGGCAACTGGGCATCGGTACGATCCTTGTTGTCCGCCGCCGCGCCCATCAGGAAACTGCCGGTCGGGATCACGACCATCGCCGGCGTCTTGCCGGGCAGGTCGACATAGCGATCGGTAAATATCTGTCCCGGCTTGTGGTTCGCATACAACCGCGCGTTGGTCAGTTGCTCGTCCACTGCCGCCAGCGCCCCCAGCTCAGGATCGATCGCGCGCGCTTGTGCGGCGAGTTTCGTCGCCAGTTCAAGGTTTCCGGCATCCAGGGCCAGGCGAGTCTGCGCCAGCACCCCGCTGGCGCGCTGCTGGCGCATGTCCTCGATGCGTTGTTGCACGTCATGCATCTGCTGTGAACCAGGGCGCACCGCCTGCGCCTCGGCCAACTGCTGCTCGGCACCAGCGAAATCGTTCTGCGCCACTGCCGCCAGCGCGCGGTCGAGCACCGCACGCTGCACCTGGAAAATGCCCTGCTCGGCCACCGCATTCTGCGGGTCGAGCTGCTGCACCTGGCGATACAGGTCCAGCGCACTGTCGCCATGCGGCCGGTCGGCCTTGCCCTGTTGCAACAGGGCGGCCGCCTTGGTCAGCATCGGGCGCACGGTCGCCAGCGTCTTCAGGCTCGCCTCCAGATGAGCGACTTCCTGTTCCGCGTTCGGCAGCGTGCGCAAAGTGCCCAGCAAATCCTCTGCCGCATCGACATCACCCACCACGATGTCCTGGTCGATCTCGGCCACCAGCCGCGCACGTATGTCGAACAGGCCCTGCACGGCACGGCGACTGTCCGGTTTCTCTTGCAACGCCTGCATGAACAGTGCGGCGGCGCTGCTGGGGTCGCCAGCCAGTTGACCGGCGTGCAGGGCCTTGACGGCGCGCTCCAGCAGGGCCTTCACTGCCGGCGTCTCGGCCGTTTTCTGCTCGGGCAGACTCGCGTTGTTCTTGTTGCGCGCCACGATGACCGCGGTCGGCGCCAGGGTCAGCGGCGGCCCGGCATTGATCTCGTTGATCGCCGCTACCCGCTGCGGCGGCAGATTTCCGGTCGGCAGCACCCCGCCCAACGTCATCGCACGTTGTGGTGCCAGCCCCGGCGCCACATGGAGCAACTGTGGAAAAAAGTGATAGGTCAGCGCAAACCCCAGCACGATCACGCCGAGCGCCCCCCCGAAAAAACGCTGACGGCGCAAGATGGCATTGCGTGGCATGGATGGGCGTCCCTGTTGCGGCCTGTTATCGTGCTTGGCTCACCATAGGCACAAACCGCCGGCAGGGCAATCCATGCCGGCCATTCAGCAAGGAGTTCCGATGTCGCTGCCCGAAACCGCTGCCGCCGAATGGATCGACGAGCTGGAGGCATTGCAGGCGTGGCTGGCCGCCCTGCCCGCCGACGTGGCCGTGGGTGTGGACACCGAATTCATGCGCCGCCATACGTTCTACCCGCAACTGGCGTTGCTGCAATTGGGCTGGAACGGTCACCACGCGCTGGTCGATCCATTGGCTTTCAGTATCGGCGACGCGCTGCAACCGACGCTAGGCACGGTTGCAGCGGCCACCGTGATGCACAGCGCCAGCGAGGATCTGGAAGCGCTGGCGCCGCTGTTGCCGACCGGCCCAGGAACCCTGTTCGACACCCAGATCGCGGCGGCGTTTGTCGGCATGGGGTTGGGCATCAGCTATCGCGCCCTGGTCGTCGAACTGACCGGAGTGGAGCTGGACAAGGGCGAGACCCGCTCCGACTGGATGCGCCGCCCGCTCACCGCGTCGCAGCGCAGCTACGCCGCCCTGGACGTGGTGTACCTGAAGACCATCCACGAGCAGCTCACCGACCGGCTGCGGCAACGCGGGCGCAGCGAATGGCATGCTGAAGATTGCGAACGTCTGAAGCACCGCGTCCTCCGTCATGGCGACTCTCAGCCACAACGAGCCATGCGTGCCGCCGCCGACTGGGCGCCCGCCGAGCAAGCCCTGCTGCGCCGACTGCTGCTGTGGCGCGACCGCAGCGCGCGCCAGCTCGACGTACCACGCCCGTGGCTGCTCGACGACACCCTGGCGCTCAGCCTGGCGCAACAGCCGCCGGACACGCTGACGGACCTCGAACAGCGTGCCCGCGGCCAGCGCTCGCTGCGCTCGGCCCAGCGCAGCGAACTGCTGGAACTGCTGAGCCCTGCCGTGAGTGCCGAAGAAATCGCCGTCACCGCCAGCATCCCCGCCAACCCGCACGGCCCGGCCAAGCAGGCGCTTGGCGCCATGAAACAGCTGGTCGACACGGTCGCGACTGAACTGGACCTGCCGCCCGGCCTGCTGTGTCCGCGCAAGGTCCTGGAAGAGTACGTCGTCACCGCCGAATGGCCCGATTTTCTCGATGGCTGGCGCCATGAGGTGTTACATGACCGCCTCGCCACCCTGCTGCCCGATTGCCCCCTGTCGGAACAGGCGCCGGTTGCCAAGTTTCCGCCCGGCGACTAAGATACGCGGCTTCCCACGGGGTGTAGCTCAGCCTGGTAGAGCGCTACGTTCGGGACGTAGAAGTCGCAGGTTCAAATCCTGTCTCCCCGACCAAAAACAACGATCAAGGCCACCTTCGAGTGGCCTTTTTTGTTGTGACGACCCGCTGACCGTGCGGCAACGGCCCTGCTTGACCCGTAGCCTTGCAGCACCGCCCCCGCGAGACAGATTCCGCGGGGCACATGGCAACCGAGGCTGGAGCCCGCCTCGGCCACCGTGGAATGCGCGGCAGAAAGCAGGCGACAGCGGAATCCGGATGAAGGCCGGCCAGCATGTTGCGTCACCCGCGGCTTCACCAGCGCAACGCCAGCGGATCAACCGCCGGTAACGCATTGCATTCGGTGCGCGCGGCATCGTTGTCCTGGCCGACACACAGCGTAAAACGTGCAGGCAGCCCGGCGATCTCCCTGCTCGCTCCCGCCGCCACGGCAAATTGCTGCATCAAACCGGAGGTGCACGCCGAAGCTGTCGTGGCACGTGGTCGGGGCGCGGCGCAATCGCGCGTCAACAAGCGGTAGTGGCAGCTGCCGCTGGCGCTGCGGATGCAGGTGATATCGACAACATCGGCGAAGGTCCGCGTCTGGCTGTAGAGCACGTCCACGCCATTGACCACCGAGCGCGTGACGAGGGTATGGCTGCCGGCGCCATCAAAGCCGAGCAGTGCCAGCACGAAGTAAATCAAGGCGATGAAATAGTGCATGGGTCACCTTCCTGTCGTCCAGACTGAAGAACGACTACATGTTGCGGAACAGGGACATGAACGGCTGACTGACGCTCAGGGTTTCAGGCCGATCGCGCAACCGCACGATGCCCTTGCCGGTGTCATCGCGCGTGACTGCCGCGATGGCCTTCATGTTGACCACGGTGCCGCGGTGGATCTGCTTGAACACGGTCGGATCGAGCACCTCGAGCAGCTCGCGGATCGGCGTGCGCAACAGCGCCTCGCCCTCGGCCGTGACCACCGTGGTGTACTTGTTGTCTGCGCGAAAGTAGGCCACGTCGTCGAGCAGCACGAGCCGGGTTTCGCGGCCGGTGCTGGCGGTGATCCAGCTCAGCGGCGGCTCCCGGCGCGGCGACCACGCCTGCGTGCCGAGCTGTCTGACCAGCTCCGCCAGCGTCGCCGCGCCGGTCTGCCCGCTGGCGACCCGGGCCTGCACCCGCTGCACGGTCGCGGCGAGCCGGTCGGCGGCGATGGGTTTCAGCAGGTAGTCGATGGCGCCGCGCTCGAACGCGTCGATGGCGTACTGGTCGTAGGCCGTGACAAACACCACCTGGGTGGCAGGACAGGCCTCGGCCGCCGCCGTGGCGACTTCCAGCCCGGTCAGGCCAGGCATGCGGATGTCGAGAAAGGCCACCTCGGGCCGGTGCTCGACGATCGCCTCCAGCGCGCTCGCGCCATCCTCGCACTCGGCAACGATCTCCAGTTGTGGCCACGCCTGGTCCAATGCAGTCCGCAGCGACTGGCGCAACAGCACCTCGTCCTCGGCAATCACGCCCTTAGCCATGGGAAGGCTCCTCGCTGTAGTGGCTTGGCACGTTGATGGTGGCGGCGACACCCTGCGGGAAATTCGCCGCGATCACCAGGTTCGCCTGCCCCGCATAGATCAGCTTCAGGCGCTCGCGGGCGTTCTTCAGGCCAATACCGGAACCGCTGCCCTGCGGGTCGAAGCCCTTGCCATCATCGGCCACGGTGACCGCCACGCGTGCATCCTGGCGACGCGCGAAGATCCACACGGTCCCCGCGCCCGGCCGCGGCTCCAGGCCGTGCTTGATCGCGTTTTCCACCAACGTCTGCAGCAACATCGGCGGCAACGGGGTGGCAAGCAGTTCGTCAGGTACGTCAATCTGCAGATTCAGCCGCGCACCCATGCGGATCTTCAGGATCTCCAGATAGGCGCGCGAACGCTCCAGCTCTTCGCCCAGGGTAGACAGTGCGCGGTCGGTGCGCGGCAGCGAATGGCGCAGATACTCGATCAGATGGCCGAGCATCGCATCCGCGCCAGCCGGATCGCTGCGCACCAACACCTGCGCGCTGGCCAGCGTGTTGTACAAGAAGTGCGGTTCCACCTGCGCCTGCAGCAGGCTGAGTTTGGCGATCGCCAGTTCCTTTTCCGTCGCGGTCTGCGCCGCGGCGGCCTGCTCGCCACGCCGGCGCGTGGCCACGCCCAGCGTGACGGCACGGGCGATCGCCTGGATGTTCTCCAGGTTGACGCCATCGTCGACCTGCAGCCAGTCACTCCACGGAGCACTTTGCGGTTCGCAGACCAGGCTGAAACTGCTGCTGCCGTCGCCACGATTGACCGTCGCCAGGATCCGGTTGCGCTGGCTGACAATCCAGCGCATCGGGTTGTAACGGCCCAGTTGGGTGAGATCGTAGGGATCGGCGTAGGTAGCCGTGGCCCGAATCTGCAGATGATTGCGCGCGCTGTCGACATGGTCGACGCCGGGCAGTTCGCGGATCGCGGCGTCCAGCAGGTCGAATGCCTCCTCGGCCTCGAACGGCACCTCGATCTGCCGTCGTTGCCGGCTCGCCAATGCAACGGCACTCAACTTCCCGGCAATCATGCGCACCCGCACCAGATGCGAGTGCGCGCGGATTACCACGAAGACGACCACCACCAGCCCCAGCAACTGCACCAGGCTGCCCAGCGGCGACCAGATCCAGTCGACCAGCAGGAAGGCCACCAGCACCAGAAGGTACCAGGCGAGGATGAGTCGGAGATAGAAAAGCAGGCTTCTGAACACGGCGATAGTCCGTTGCTTGGAGATCGTCTTCGAGAGTAGTGGCGGCGGTGCCTGAAATCGCGCGACTTGCGACGAAACCACGCGTGGCCCGACAAAACCGGGTTTCAGAGTCGCAAGGCGACGCTCCATAGCCTCGATGTCAAGCCAGATCCAGTTGCATCGGCTGGGTGATCAGGCCACCGGCGCTGATCAGCAAGGGCCCGTCGGGCACAAAACCGAGGCGCCGGTACACCGGCACCGCCATGACCGAGGAGTTCAAGGTGAAGTGCCGCGTCCCGGCGCGACGGATTGCATCGCGCATGACCTGCCGCCACAGCCGGCGCGCGATGCCGCGCCGCTGCAGGCGGGTACTGACGAAGAACTGGAACAGGTGCGAGTTGTCACGCATCGCGGCCACGCCGACCACCCGGCCGTCTTCCTGGCAGGCCAGATGAAAGCGTTGGCCGGCGGCGATCTTGCCGCGGATCACCCGCGCGCCCATGCCGGTCAGCAACAATGGCGCCGCACTCGAGGGCAGGTCCGGCAGGATCCAGCGGCAGGTCACCCGTCGCGCCAGCCTGCCTATCACAAGCGCATCCGCTGGCTGAGCCAGGCGATAGCAGATGCGTGACGACGGGTTCATGGTTCCGTTTGAAACACCAGGTCGCAGCGGCGAAGCAACTTTTGCGGTCATCCGTCGCTGCCTTGTCAGTGCAGTGACAGCGCAGACCACCCCGCAGAATCACTGCAACCGGGCGGCCCAGGGCTTGTGCAACCACAGCATGGCATTCGGCATCACCGGAGTCTGCTTCAATGATCCTTTGGCACATCCTGGGTGGCACTTCCCTTCAACAGGGAATCCTGGAACCCCTGCTGCGCATTGCGCCGGAGGTCATCGATCTCGGCCTGGGTGCGGCAGACCTTCTGCTTGAAGTTGGTGCCGGTACGCGCCTCCATGGTGCAGACCAGGCGGTTGCCCTCGTTGTGGGTCAGCACCGCGTTGATCCGCTCCTGCGCATTCATCAGCGCAACCTGGTCGCTGTCGTTGAGTTTCGTGGCCGAACCACGCTTGTGCAGCAGGGTATCGATCTGCTCGAGATCGGTCTCGACCGCTGTACGCTCGTTCAAGCTGATGCCACCGTACTTTCCGCGCGGCCCCATTTCCTTGCGCACCTGTGCGGCCTGCGTCTCGAAAGCCTGCGGCGTATCCACCACCACCTTCCATGGCGCGGCTGCGGCGTGCCCCAGGGTCGGCAACGCGAACACCGCGCACGCGACCAGCCACAGCAAACTCACTGACTTGCTACCCATCGAGGTTCTCCATGTGTCGGGGAACGGAGTGTATCGTGCCCGCGTGCACCGCCGCCAGCCACGCTACTTCCCGTCGCCTGCCGCACGTTGTGACACCTGGCCGACCCGGCGATGCCACCTGGCACAGGGCACTGAGACACGATGCACCGGCGCCGACGCGTCGTTTGAAAGCCGGGCGGGACTGGCCACCTGCCGGGTGCGTGACAGGCGTACGCATGCACCTGCCAGGCTGTTCAACATCGACGGAAGGGACCGTGAGAACAACCCGGTTTCAGGCTGTCCTTGCGTCTACGCCTCGGGGCCTGAACGAAACACCAGACTGCAGCAGGTCACCGCACCCTCGGCCTTCTGCAGTTCGGACACATCAACGGCGGTCACCTTGAAACCGGCATCCAGCAACCGCTGCCGTGTACGCGGAAAGTTGGCCGGCATGATCAGCGCATCGCCGATCCGCAACACGTTGGCCGCATGCGCCTCGGCCGGATCGACCTCGATGACGCGAAAGCCGGCGAAGCGCGCGCGGTTCACCCAGGCCGGCTGCAGCAACACGCAGTCATCGGACAGCGCGGTAACCGCCGACTTCAAGTGCAGGCAATCGCGCGTGACTACACCTTCCACGGCATAACCACGCGGAGCCAACAAGTCACGCAATTGCACGATCCCCTCCGGATTGCTGCGCGCCGACTGCCCAACGTAGAGCGTGCGGCCGATGCTCAGTACATCGCCGCCATCGAGCGTGGCCGGCGCCTCGATCGTCTCCAGCAGCCGGTAGTCGTGCAACAGACGGGCGACGCTGGCCACTTCCGGGCGGCGCGACGGCGCACCCGGCCGGGTCATTACCGCCAGCTCGTCCAGCACGATCGCCACGTCCTCGACGAACACCGAATCGGGCAAGTCGGGCTCGACCGGCAAGGTCATCACGCGGCAGCCCACGGACTCGAGCGCGCGCAGGTATTCCTGGTGCTGGACGCAGGCACGTGCCACGTCGATCGGCGCTCGTTCGATATGCGACAACTCGCAGCGTTCGAGAGACGGGCTTACGGCACGGGCAATGACGTTCCACATGGAGATTCCTGGCGGCCTCACGGCATGCTCACGATTCGGGATGACGGGCGCGCCAGGCTTCCAGCGCGCGTTGATAGCGTTCGAGTGCTTCCTCGTGCACGTCGTAGACACAACGTACGCAACCCTCGCCGCAGCAATCGGCGGCGTCCGGCTCGGGCGGGCGGCGCGGCGCGGGATCGGCCGGATCGTCGTCCGGCAGCGCGGGTTCGCCGGGATTCACGACATGCTGTCCCAAGAATGCATCGCCGGAATCCGGCGCGCCGGGCCGTTTCCGGGCTTCGATAAATGAAATGCTGCGTTGATCTCAAACATCACTTGGCCGAATCGACAAGTCGTGGCGGACGCGAGCCACCTCGATAACTGATGGTGCCGCCAGCGCGCCGCAATCTCAAGTTCGCCGCGCAGCCTGAGCCGCCCCGCCGATTATTCTGCCACCTTGCGGAAGCGGTGGATAAACTGCGCGGCGTGCCCACGCATGGTCGGGCGCATGACGTTCTCCGCAAGCCGGCCTGACCCGCATGGTGCTCCCGCTTCGAGAGGGTGGCCTGGTGCCGATCGGCACAGGCAACCCCCGTGCCTCGATCTACTTTTACGTGCAGTCGTCGGCGCGCTGCGGTAAAACTGACGGGCGCCCCGTGAGATCACAGGAGAGTTCGATGCGTTCCCACTGGATCCTGATCGCCCTCGGCTGCGCGTGGCTGGCCTGCCCGTGCCCGCCGATTCATGCGCAGTCGGCCTCGCAGTGGCAGGCCCGGCAGATGGACGCGATCCGAAAGTCGGATTCGATCATGCGCAAGGCCAACAAGCGCAGCAATCTGCTGGCCAAGTTCCAGCTCATGAGCGACGCCTATGCCGGCAACAAGGATCCCGCGTTTCGACTCATCTTCGGCCAGTACCTGAGCTGGTATCAAACCTTCGTCGGCGAATACCAGGGCGCTGCACGCAGTTTCTCCATAGCACAGCAGGCACTGCCCGATGATCGCCCTTCGCCGTTGGACAACCCCCTCTACACCGCTCAACCGGCGTTGACTGCGATCCCGGAACTGGCCAAGAACTACCGCGCCGTTTTTTTCAATGAAGCCCACAACATACCGCTCACGCGGACTCTGACCGTGCAACTGTTGGCCCGATTGCGTGCCCAAAGCTTCAACTACCTTGCCCTGGAAACCATCGACCCGACGGACACTGGTCTGCAATCGCGCGGTTACCCGACCGACAAAACCGGTTTCTACACGGCAGAACCGATCTCTGCGGAAATGGTGCGTGCGGCCCTGAAGCTCGGCTACAAGGTCATCGGGTATGACGCTCTCTCGGATGCCACCGGCGACGCCCGTCAAGCGGAACAGGCGCGCAACATCTATCGACAGGTCTTCAAGAATGATCCGGACGCCAAGCTGGTGCTCGATGCCGGCTATGGGCATATCCAGGAATCAGGCATCTTTCAGGGCGGCATGTCCATGACCCAGCATCTGGAGAAGCTGCTCAAAATCGATGTGCTGACGGTGGAGCAGACCGCGCTGTACGGGCACCCCACCACCAGCGACGACCATCCGTATTACGCGGCAGTCATGCAGCGGCTGCATCCGGAAGATCCGCTGGTCTTCGTCAGCAAGACCGGGAAGCCCTGGTCGCTGCGGCCGGGTTACGACGTCAGCGTGTGGTTTCCGCCCGAGATCATCCGCCGCGGCCGGCCGACCTGGCTGGCCCTCGGTGGCGAACGCAAGCCGTACTACGCCAGTAGCGAACCCTGCAGGCACCAGTTCCCCTGCATGGTTGAGGCACGCTATGCCAGCGAGGGAGACGACGCCATCCCGGCCGATCGCCTGGTACTCGATCCCGTGCCGCTCAATGCGTTGTCCAGCCAACGCGTCACCGACGACGCACCGGGATCCTCCAGCGAACTTTACCTGCGCCCCGGGAAATACCTTCTGACCTACACCGATGTGAACGCAACCAGGCTGTACTCGTACAACATCACCGTCGGGAACGGGGATGAGGCGTCGCCGCAGCACCCACATGGTCCTTCGTCAATTCCGCCGCCTGCCAGGAACATCGCGTGCGAGCGTGCAGGTCAGCGCCAGCCGAACTGCAAGCTTGTAGACCCCCGTACCGTGTTTGACTGGTAACCCGAAAGCTCGATTGGGCACCCCGCCGATTACTTCGCGGGCTTGCGGAAACGGTAGATGAACTGGTCGGTGTGCCCACGTATCGACTTGTCGAACACCGTGGCGGTATGTGGATCGGCCGGGTTGCGCAGGACGTTGCTCTCGCCGTCGAACACGAAGCCGGCGGCTTCCACCTCACGCTTGACCGCTGCCGGGTCGATGCGATGCAAGGTGTTGGTATCGGCGAGTCCGGAACCGGCCGAGGCTACATGATCGATCACCACGAACAGGCCACCGGGCTTGAGTGCGTCGTAGACCTGCTGGTCGAATCTCGCCATGTCGACCGGACCCATGAACGGGTCGTGGTAGTCGTGGTAGTTCTGCGCGGTGAACACCAGATCCACCGGCGTCGGCACGTTCAGCTGCGCCGCCGGCTGTTGCAGCAGGCTGACGTTGGCATAGTGCGGCGTGGTCACCAGCTGCTGCCAGTTGACCAGGCTCTTGGCCGAGAATTTCGCCATCTCGTCTGGCCAGACGGTGTAGACATGTCCGGCCGGCCCGACGATGGCGCTGAATACGCGTGTCCAATAACCGCTGCCGGGCGCCAGCTCCAGCACCTTCTGGCCGGGCTTGACCTCGGCGAACGTCATCACCAGCGCGACCTTGCGCCGCGCATCTTCGTGCTGATCGGCCTGGCGGGCCGGGTCGTCGACTCCTTTCTGGACCGCCGCAGTAATTGCCCCGCTGTGCAGGTTGGAAACCTGGGCCGGCGCAGCGGCAGGAAGTGCAAGGGTGAGCACCAAGGCGAGCATGGTCGGGCGCATGACGTTCTCCACGGGTGGGCCTGTCCTGCATTGTGCTCCTGTTTCGAGGCGGCTACCTCGTACCGGTTGGCACAGGCAATCCGTTCGATTCGGCGTATTTTCAGGTGCAGTCATCCGCGCACTGCGGTAAAACAGGCGGGTGCCCCAAGGTCACAGGAGCGTCCCATGCGTTCCCACAGGATCCTGATCGCCCTCGGCTGCGCGTGGCTGGCCTGCCCGTGCACGTCGATTCATGCGCAGTCGGCCTCGCAATGGCAGGCCCGGCAGATGGACGCCATCCGAAAGTCGGATTCGATCATGCGCAAGGCCAACCAGCGCACCAACCTGCTGGCCCAGTTCCAGTTCATGCGCGATGCTTATTTCAGCGACAAGGATCGCACGTTCCAACTCATCTTCGGCCAGTACCTGAGCTGGTATCAAACGTTCATCGGCGACTACCAGGACGCCGCACGCAGTTTCTCCATAACAGAGCAGGCCCAGCCCGATGATCGCCCTTCCCCGCTGAACAACCCGCTTTACACCGCCCAACCGGCGCTGACTGCGATCCCGGAACTGGCCAAGAACTACCGCGCCGTTTTTTTCAATGAAGCCCACAACATACCGCTCACCCGCATCCTGACCGTGCAACTGTTGGCCCAATTGCGTGCCCAGGGCTTCAACTACCTTGCCCTGGAAACCATCGATCAGGCGGATACCGGATTGCAGTCGCGCGGTTACCCGATCAACAAGACCGGTTTTTATACGGAAGAGCCAATCTGCGCGGAAATGGTGCGCACGGCGTTGAAGCTCGGCTACAAGGTCATTGGTTTTGACGCTCTCTCGGACGCCACCGGCGACGCCCGCCAAGCGGAACAGGCGCGCAACATCCATCGACAGGTCTTCAAGAATGATCCGGACGCCAAGCTGGTGCTCGACGCCGGCTATGGGCATATTCAGGAATCAGGCGTCTTTCAGGGCGGCTTGTCCATGGCCCAGCATCTGGAGAAGCTGCTCCACATCGACGTGCTGACGGTGGAGCAGACCGCACTGTATGGGCACCCTGTCGCCAGCGACGACCATCCGTATTACGCGGCAGTCATGCAGCGGCTGCATCCGGAAGGGCCGCTGGTTTTCATCAGCAAGGCCGGGAAGCCCTGGTCGCTGCGGCCGGGTTACGACGTCAGCGTCTGGTTTCCGCCCGAGATCATCCGCCGCGGCCGACCGACCTGGCTGGCTCTCGGTGGCGAACGCAAGCCGTATTACGTGAGTGGCGAAGCCTGCCGGCGCCATTATCCCTGTCTGGTCGAGGCGCGTTATACCAGCGAGGGCGACGATGCCATCCCGGCTGACCGCCTGGTACTCGATCCGGTGCCGCTCAATGCCTTGCCCAGCCAACGGGTCACCAGCGACGCCATGCCACCCTACAGCGAACTCTATCTGCGCCCCGGGAAGTATCGTCTGACCTACACCGACGTCGCTGCAACCAAGCTGTATTCGCACAACATCACGGTCAAGAACGGGGACGGGGCGTCGCAGGAAAACCCTGATGACCCTTCGCCGGAGCTGTCGACGTCCCGGAGCGCGCCGTGCGATGGTGCAGGTTCTCCGCCCGTCGCGCAGCAAGCCTTGAAAGCCTCATGCCATGATTAGGCCGCCCGGCGGAAGGTCGATCGGCGGCTTCCGCAACGGCGGGGATGGTTTGACTGGCGCCGTCGTGCACACCTTCAGCAACCGACAGGGGAGTGACATTCAGTGACCCGAACGAGACTACGCGTGGTGCTGGCCGTCGCCAGCGCGCTGGTGACCTGCACGGCCGCCGCGACCGAATCACCCCACCAGGCCGGCAGCAACATGCTCGGCTTCGCGCCCGCCAGCGCCGCCGCCCAATTCAGTCTGGAGCAACGCTTCGACGCCCAGCTCAATCCCGCAGATCAGCGCGAATGGCTGAAGCAGATGTCGTCCGAACCGAACCAGGTCGGCTCGCCGCATGACAAGGCGAATGCCGAGTTCATCCTGAAGAAGTTCCGCGAATGGGGCTGGGACGCGCACATCGAGACGTTCGACGTGCTGTATCCGACGCCGAAGAAGGTGGCGCTGGAACTGCTCGGACCGCATCCGTTCACCGCCATGCTGCACGAACCGCCGGTCCCCGGGGACACCACCTCCAGCCTGCCCGGCGCATTGCCGCCGTACAACGTTTACGGTGGCGACGGCGACGTCACCGCCGAGCTGGTGTACGCGAACTACGGCATGCCGGACGACTACGAGGAGCTGGCCCGGCGCGGCATCGATGTGCGCGGCAAGATCGTGATCACCCGCTACGGCGGCGGCTGGCGCGGCCTGAAGCCGAAACTGGCGCAGGAGCACGGTGCGATCGGCTGCCTGATCTACTCCGACCCGCACGAGGACGGCTACGCTCGCGGCGATACCTACCCCGAGGGCGGCTGGCGCCCCGCCGAAGGCGTGCAGCGCGGTTCGGTAGCCGACATGCAGCAGTATCCCGGCGACCCGCTCACCCCTGGCATCGGCTCCACGCCCGATGCCAAGCGGTTGGCAATCAAGGATGCGAAAACGCTGCTGAAGATCCCGGTGCTGCCGATCTCCTACGCTGACGCCACGCCACTGCTGCAATCGCTGGGCGGTCCGGTGGCTCCAGCCAGTTGGCGCGGTTCGCTGCCGCTGACCTACCACGTAGGGCCGAGTTCGGCCAAGGTGCACCTGACCGTGCTGTCGGACTGGAGCCGCAAGCCCATCTACGACGTGATCGCGATGATCAAGGGCGCCACCGCGCCGGATCAATGGATCGTGCGCGGCAACCACCACGACGGCTGGGTCTTCGGGGCCTGGGATCCGCTGGCCGGCAATGTCGCCCTGATGGCCGAAGCCAAGGCCATTGGCGGCCTGCTCAAGCAGGGCTGGCGGCCGCAGCGCACCTTGGTCTACGCGAGCTGGGACGGCGAGGAGCCGGGCCTGCTCGGTTCCACCGAATGGGCCGAAACCCACGCGCAGGAGCTCAAGGCCAAGGCCGTGCTGTACGTCAATTCGGATACCAACGGGCGGGGCTTCCTCGGCGTCGGCGGCAGCCATTCGCTGCAACACCTGGTCAACCAGGTCGCCGACGGCGTGATCGATCCGGAAACCCAGGTGAGCGTGCGTGAACGCCTGCGTGCACGCATGATGATGGAAGGCAGCAGTCCGCACGCGAAGCCTGACGCGAAGGCGATTGCGAAGATGGCTGCCGCAGGCGGCGATCTGCCGATCGAGGCGCTGGGCTCGGGCTCTGACTACAGCCCCTTCCTCGAGCATCTCGGCATCGCCTCGCTTGATCTTGGCTTCGGCGGTGAAGACGACAACGGCGGCATCTATCACTCACGCTACGACTCGTTCGACCACTACATCCGTTTTGGCGACCCTACGTTCGAGTACGGCGTGGCGCTGGCCAAGGTCGCCGGCCACATCGTGCTGCGCAGCGCCGATGCCAATCTGCTGCCGCTGCGCTTCGGCGATTTCAGCAGCACGCTGAATCGCTACATCCGCGAATTGCACGAGCTGGTCGACAGCACGCGCAAGGCCACCGCGCAGCAACACCGTCTGCTGGACATGCATGCGTACGCACTGGACCGCGATCCGACCCGCCCGCTGGCCCCGCCGGCACGCGAATCCGACATGCCCACACTCAACCTGGCCCCATTGGACAAGGCTGCCAGCGAGCTCAAACAGAGCGCGCAGGCCTTCCAGACCGCGTACGCCAGGCGTGCCGCTGCCGGCTTCGAGCTGACTGTTGTACAGGCGCGGCAGATCAACCAGCAGATGGGCCGCATGGAACAGGCGCTGACCGACGCTGACGGCCTGCCCGGCCGGCCCTGGTTCAAGCACTTCATCTACGCACCCGGCATGCTGACCGGCTACGGCGTCAAGACGGTTCCCGGTGTACGCGAAGCGATCGAAGGGCGGCGCTGGGATGAGGCCGATCGCTACGCGATGATCACGGCCAAGGTACTGGACAGCTATCGCGCGCAACTCGATCGGCTGACCGCACTGTTGAACCAGGCAGGCTAGAAGAGGTCCCGGGCGATCCATTGAAGGGTCGCCCGCAAATCGGGCGTGCAAGCGCCGGCCCGCCGAAACAGGAGAATGACGCTGACGAACTTCTTCCAATCGAGCGTACGCAGGCTGGACCCCGGCAGCTTCGCGCTGGTGATGGCGACCGGCATCGTGTCCATCGACGCCAACCAGCATGGCATGCCGACGCTGGCGTACGTGCTGTTCGTCGTGAACATGGCGGCGTTCGTCATCCTGATTCTGCTGACGGCGTTGCGACTGGCCCGCGCCCGCGAGGAGGTGCTGAACGACTTCACCAACCCGGCACAGGGCGCGGGCTTCCTCACCTTCGTCGCTGCCAGTTGCGTGTTGGCCAGTCAATGCCTGCTGGTCGTGTACTGGCCTGGATGGGCCACCGCACTGACCATGCTCGGCGCGGTCAGCTGGACCTGTCTGCTCTACCTGCTGCTGCTTGCCGTCATCACCGGCCAGCGCAAACCCGGCTTCCGGCAAAGCATCAATGGCGGCTGGCTGGTAGCGGTGGTCTCGACCCAATCGCTAGCCGTGGCGTTGACCTTGCTGGTCGCCTACGGCGACGCCACGCCGGCGCTCGGCTGGCTGTTCGCCGCGTTGTGCCTGTACCTGGTCGGCGCAGCGCTGTACTTGATCCTGATCACCCTGATCTTCTACCGGCTGCTGTTCTTGCCGTTGGCTGCGGTCGGCTTCACGCCACCGTACTGGATCAACATGGGCGCGTTGGCGATCACCACCCTGGCCGGCAGCTTGTTCGTGCTACATGCACCGTCCCAACTGCCATTGGCCGACCTGGTGCCGTTCGTGAAGGGGTTCACCCTGTTCTTTTGGGCCAGCGCGACCTGGTGGATCCCGCTGCTGGTGATCCTCGAACTGTGGCGTCATGGCTTGCGTCATGTGCGCCTGCGTTATGCGGTCGAGGACTGGGACATCGTGTTTCCGCTGGGCATGTACACGGTCGGCACGAATGCACTGGCACAGGCCCTCAACCTTGATCTGCTGCAACCGGTGTCCGATATCGGCGTCTACATCAGCCTGCTGGCCTGGGCGCTGGTGGCCGCCGGTGCGCTGCGACACTGGCGACGCGCGTTCGGAAACTGAGCGACGGCGCGCCGCTGGCCGGTAACTGACGGGTATCAGCCCTCGGCCTTGGCAGCATCCTTGGACATTCGACTTTCAGCATGTCGCACCTGCCCTTCCCCGCGCAGCACGAAGCGCTCGATCGTCAGCGCCTCCATGCCCATCGGCCCGTACGCGTGCAGGCGCGTGGTGGAGATGCCGATCTCGGCGCCCAGACCGAGCTCGCCGCCGTCACTGAAGCGCGAAGAGGTGTTCACCATCACCACTGCCGATCGCAGTGCGTGCACGAAGCGTTCGGCAACATCCGGATCTTCGGTGGCGATCACCTCGGTGTGGTCGGAGCCGTAGCGGCGGATATGCGCGATCGCCTCCTCCAGACTGTCCACCACACCCACCGCCAGCTTGAGGCTGAGGAATTCGGTGGCGAAATCGTCGTTGCTGGCCGGCGCCATTCCCGGACACAGCTCGCGCGAGCGCTCGTCACCGAGCAGCTCCACGCCACGTTCCTGCAAGGCCTTTGCCGCGCGCGGCAGGAACACCGCGGCGACGTCAGCGTGCACCAGCAGCGTCTCCAGCGAATTGCAGGCGGAGGGCCGCGAGACCTTGCCGTCGATCAGGATATCCAACGCCTGGTCCAGGTCGGCACGAGCATCAACGTACAGATGGCAAACGCCCTTGTAGTGCTTGATCACCGGCACGCGCGCGTGCTCGGTGACGAAGCGGATCAGGCCCTCACCGCCGCGCGGGATGATCAGGTCGACGATGTCGGACAGCTGCATCAACTCGAGCATCGCCTCGCGGCTGAGGTCGTCCAGCAGCATCAGCGCGTGTTCGGACAGGCCCGCTTCGCGCAAGGCGCCACGCAGGCATGCGGCAATCGCCTGATTGGAACGCAACGCCTCCGAACCACCACGCAGGATCACCCCATTGCCGGCCTTGAGGCACAACGCAGCCGCGTCGGCTGTGACGTTGGGTCGCGCCTCGTAAATCATCGCAATCACGCCCAGCGGAACGCGCACGCGCTCGATCGTGAAACCCTTGTCCGAGCGCTCGCTGCGCGTGACCTGCCCGACCGGATCGGGTAACTCGGCGACCTGGCGCAAGGCTTCTGCAATGCCGCGCACGCGCCCCTCGTCCAGCGCGAGCCGATCGAGCATCGCTTCGCCGATGTCTTTCTCGCGTGCCGCTTTCATGTCTTCGGCATTCGCTGCCAGGATCGTCACCGACTGCGCTTCGAGCGCGTCGGCCATCGAGCGCAGCAGGCCGTTCTTGGCATCGGTGGAAAGCGCGGCCATCTTGACGGCTGCCTGCTGGCAAAGAAGCGCTGAATCGCGTACGGATCCATTCATGAAGCCACTCCCAAATCGATGGTGATGACCAGGTCATCGCGATGCACGATGTTCTCACCGTAGCTGTAGCCGAGCCGCTGCCGGATGCCGCGGGTATGCATGCGCGCAAGCTGGTTGATCTCCGCGGCGCCGTACTGGGTGATACCGCGGGCGACCACAAACGGCACGCCATCAGAGCTGTCACCCACGATCTCGACCATGTCGCCGCGACGAAACTCGCCTACGGCATCGATGACGCCCTTGGGCAACAGTGACGCCCCGCCTTCACTGAGCGCCCGCGCGGCGCCGGCATCCACGTGGATGCAACCAGGCTCCGCCGGCACATTCAGCAGCCAGTACTTGCGCGCCTGCATTCGGGTGGCATTGGTGCGCAACAAGGTGCCATGCAGCAGGTCACGAGACAGCAGGTTGACCACTTCGGCGTCGCGGCCATTGAACAGGATGGTCTGGATGCCGGCCGCGGCGGCTTTCTCGGCCGCTTCCAGTTTGGTGCGCATGCCACCGGTGCCGACGCTACTGCCGGCGGCACCGGCCATGTTCATGATCTCGGCGGTGAGCTCATGCACTTCATCGATCGGCTGGGCGTCGGGATTGTTGCGCGGATCGGCGGTGTACAAGCCGTCGATGTCGGTGGCGATCAACAGCATGTCGGCGTCGATCAGCGCGGCGACGATGGCGGCCAGGTTGTCGTTGTCGCCCAGGGTGAGTTCGTCCACCGCCACGGTGTCGTTTTCGTTCACCACCGGCATCACGTTGTAGGCGAGCAGCTCGCTCAGAGTGGCGCGTGCGTTGAGGTAACGGCGCCGGTTGCGCAGGTCATCATGGGTCAGCAGCACCTGTGCCAGCGGTCGGTCGAACAAACGTTGCCACAAGGCCACGGTCTGGGTCTGCCCCAGCGCCGCCATCGCCTGTCGCGCGGCGTTGCTGGTGTCTTCCGGCATATGCTGCATCAGCAAGCGCCCCGCCGCGACGGCGCCGGACGATACCAGCACGATCTCGCGACCGGAGGCATGACACGACGAGATGAATTGCGCCAGCGCAAGCGCGTAGCGGGTGCTGAGCCCGCCACTGTCGGCAGCGAGCAGGCTACTGCCGACCTTTAGTACGGCTCGCCGCCATGGCGGTACGGTTTGCTGGCGAAATTTTCTCAGTTGGGTCATCGTCCTCGCACAAGTCGGCATTGAAAACTTATCCAGTCAGGTATGGGGGTGCGGATCGCGATTGCAACCCGCGCAACGACCCGGCCATCGCGTTGCACCGCGCTGGCCGGTTTGTTCGCAGGGGCTGTGCGCATACACAGCAGATGTCAAACGGTACCCGGCAACAGCCGGTCGGGCAGACTCGCCAGATCGTCACGATGCACCACCTCGGCGCCGTGACTGTAACCAAGCAGGGACTCGATCTCGCGACTGTGCCGACCAGCCACGCGGCGTACCTCGGCCGCGGTGTACTGGCTCAGGCCACGCGCGATCCTGCACTCATCGATGTCGACGATCTCCACCAGATCGCCGCGCTGGAACTCGCCATCGACCGCGATGATGCCGCCTGGCAGCAGCGACGCATGACCACGACCGAGCGCACGTGCCGCACCACCATCGATATGAATTCGGCCGCTTGCCGTCGGCACATGCAGCAACCAGTATTTGCGTGCATGCATGTGACCGGGTGACGCACTGACCAGGGTGCCATAAAGCTTTCCCGCGCCCAGCGCCTGCACCGTGGCCGTACGGCGGCCGTCGAACAGGGCCGTCGGAATTCCCGCCGCCGCCGCCTTTTCGGCAGCCTCCAGCTTGGTGCGCATGCCGCCGGTACCGACCGCGCTGCCGCTGCCGCCGGCCAACGCCATCACCGCCGGCGAGATCGCCGCGACCTGCGTAATCGGCGTGGCTGCCGGATCGCGCCGTGGATCGGCGTTGTACAAGGCATCGACGTCGGAGGCAATCAGCAACAAGTCGGCACCAATCAAGGCGGCGACGATCGCCGCGAGATTGTCGTTGTCGCCGAGCTTCAATTCATCCACGGCCACCGTGTCGTTTTCATTGACCACCGGCAGAGCGCCAAGCGCCAACAAACCATGCAAGGTTGCCCGTGCATTGAGGTAGCGACGGCGATTGCGCAGATCGTCGTGAGTCAACAACACCTGCGCTACCGGTCTGGCCGACAGCGACTGCCACAAAGCGATCATCGGCGTCTGGCCCAGCGCGGCCAGCGCCTGGCGCGCAGCAAGATCGCGGCCCGGCGCGGCACGTGCGTTCAACAGTGCGCGACCGGCAGCGACGGCGCCAGAAGACACCAGCACAACTTGCCGGCTGGCGTCATGGCTGGATGCAATGAAGGCGGCCAGTGCGGTGGCGAAGCGCGGCGTGAGTCCACCCCCATCAGCCGCCAGAAGATTGCTGCCGACCTTCAACACGGCGCGGCGCCAGGGCGGCAGCGGTTGCTCCGCAAGTCCGCTCATGGGATTGCCGCCACTGATGCTGAAGGCACCTGGTCGCCGTGGCGCCTGGGCGCGGAATCGACCAGGAAGTTGCAGATATTGCCGCGGTGGCAGTGCGGTGCATTGCCGATGTTGAGTGATTGCATGACACGTACCCTCTTCAACCGTCGAGTCGATCCAACCGTGCTTTCAGTTCATCCAGTCGCAAGTCATTGCCGGCGCCCGGCGAGATCCGGGCAGCCAGGCTGCTCTCCGGCGTACGCCCCTCCCCGGCAGAAGCGACGGTCCGAGCGGCCGCACGATATGCATCGCGAAACGGGATACCGGCCGCAGCTTGTTCGATCGCCACGTCGGTGGCATACATCGCCGGTTCGATCGCCGCGCGCATGGCCGGTTCGTTCCATTGCAGTCGCATCAGCAAATCCGGCACCAGCTCCAGCGCGCCCAGCCCGTGGCGCACTCCATGGAACAACGAGCCCTTGGAGGATTGCAGGTCGCGCTGGTAGCCGGACGGAAGCGACAGCAGCTGCTCGATTTCGGTGCGCGCGGCGGCGACACTGGCGTAGCTGGCGCGCAGCAACTCGATCACATCCGGGTTGCGCTTGTTCGGCATGATCGAGCTGCCGGTGGTGTACTCGGCCGGCAGCCGCACGAAATTGAACTCGGTGGTGGTGAACAATGACAAGTCCCACGCCATCCGACGCAGGTCGAGCAGCGCGCCGCCGATTGCCTCCAGCACCGCCATCTCGAACTTCCCGCGCGACAGCTGCGCGTAGATCGGGCTGACCTGCATGCGCGCAAAGCCGAGCGCTTGCGTGGTGTGCTCGCGATCCAGTTTCAGGTTCACGCCGTACCCGGCAGCGGTGCCGAGCGGGTTGGCGTCGATCAGGGACAGCGTCTGTCGCGCCCGCAGCGCATTGTCGATGAAACCCTCAGCGAAGCCAGCGAACCACATCGCGGTGGACGACACCACGGCGCGCTGCAGGTGGGTATAGCCCGGCATCGGCAGCGCTGGTTGGGCCGCGCGCTCAAGGCAGACCCCGGCGATGGCACGGCAATGGGTTTCCAGCGCGGCCAGCTTCTCTTTCAGCCACAGACGGGTGGCCACCAGGATCTGGTCGTTGCGGCTGCGGCCGGTGTGCACGCGGCGACCGGCGTCACCGAGCCGCTCGGTAAGCCGGGCCTCGATCGCCGAATGGCCGTCCTCGAAGCGCTCGTCCAACACGAATGCGCCATTGGCAAAGTCCGCAGCCAACGCATCCAATTCGCGCTTCAACGCCGCGACATCATCCGCGCCGAGCACACCGATGTTCGCCAGGCCCTCGACATGCGCCTTGCTGGCGGTGATGTCGTACAGGAAAAACTCGCGGTCCAGCAATACATCGTCGCCGGCCAGAAATTGCATGATCCGCGCGTCGATCCGCGTACCCGGTTTGTCCCACAAAGGTTGCGCCATGATTCTTTCCTTTGTCGTGCAGGAGCCTGCTTGCAGGCGATGCCGTTGTTCTTGCGATTCACGCTTTCCCGAAAAAAAGCAGCGCCCGCGAGCGGGCTCCTACGTCGATGGTTGGTTGTTTGCGGCTTGCGACTCGATCGGGATCGCGGTGTACTCGTCCACGCCGATCGCACGGTTGATGTTCTGCATCGCCTGGGTAGCGGCGCCCTTCAACAGGTTGTCCAGCGTGGACACGATCACCACGCGTCTGCCATCCGCGGCCATGGTGAAACCGCCGATCTCGGCCTGATGATGGTTGGCGACCCGGCTGACCCAGGGGGCCTCGTCGGACACATGGACCAGCTTCTCGCTTTCGTAGGCTGCACGAAAGCGCTGCAGCACCTCCTCGCGCTTCAGCTGCCTGGCGAGGTACAGGTTGCTGGTGACCGTGAGCCCGCGAAAGTGCGGTGCCACGTGCGGCATGAACTCGACTGGCAAGCCGAGCCGGAACGAGGCTTCCTTCTCGTGCATGTGGCCAGTGAGCGCATACGGGATCAGGTTGTCGCGCAACTTGTCCGGGTCGTTCTTGTCCGATGGCGTGGTACCGGCACCGGAGTAACCGGACACCCCGAAACACACCGGTGGCGCGGCCAGCAGGTCTTTCAACGGCGCAATGGCCAGTTGCATGGCGGTGGCATAGCAGCCCGGATTACTGATCCTTCGCTCGCCGCGCCAAAGTTCACGGGTCAGCTCCGGCAGGCCGTAGTACCAGCGTTTGTCGAAGCGATAGTCGGCAGACAGATCCACAATCAGCGGATCAACACCCGCCGCATCGAACGCCTCCACGCAGGCAGTGGCCTTGCCGTTAGGCAGCGCCAGGATCACCACGTCGGCTCCCAGTTTTGGCAGGTCCTCGTGGGCGGGCGCACTGTAGCAGAGCTCACCGTGGTACTCGGCCACGTGCGCGTCGACACGCTGGCCCTCCAGCTCGCGTGAGGAGACAAAGGCCAGTTCCAACGCAGGATGCGCCGCGATCATGCGGATCAACTCCGTGCCGGTATGTCCCCGTGCGCCGACGATCCCGACGCGCTTCATGCTGGTTTCCATGGCTTCAGTCCGTCAAGGTGGGTTGCCGCTGCGCGCAATGCGCCACGCAGTGGGAAATCGTGTCCAGATCGTCGATGCCGTACCAGAACACCTTCCAGCGCGGCTGCTTGATGCAGCCATCCGACTCGGCGTAGTAGAACGGGTTCACGGCGTTGCCGTGGCGCGAGCGCCAGAACAGCCGTGGGTTGTCCTTGCGCATCACCTGCCACACGGCGCGACCCAGGCCCTCGCCCTGCGTGTCATCCAGCACCGCGAACTTGTCCAGATACGGGAGCCCGTCTTCCATGGTGAGAATCATCGCCGCGCGATAGTTCTCGCTGACGTAGATGCGAGATGGCACGGTACGTTCGAAATAGTCCGGTACCAGCGTGCGGCCAAAACTCGACTCGATCAGCTCGCGCATGCGTGACTGGTCGATACCCGCCCACGAATCAAACTGCAACACTTTCTCGCCGCGCCGAACCAGCGTGCCCGACCCCTTGTGCGTGAACAACTCCTTGGCCAGCTCGGACGGGCGGGTAATCGACACCGACGAGGTCAACGGCAGGTCGGCCAGCAGGTCGGCGATCTGCGCGATCTTCAGCCGCATGCCGCCATTGAGCCACGGTTGCGCCATCAGGTGCTCGAACTCGGTGCTGAGATTGATCGAGTCGATCAGCTTGCCCTTGTCGTCGAGCAATCCGCCGGTGCCAGTGAGGAAGATGATCTTGTACGGCTGCAGCACTCGCACCAGCTCGTTGGCGGCGACGTCGGCATTGATGTTGAGGATCTGCCCTTCGTCGGTCTCGCCCAGGCTGGTAATCACCGGGATCGAGTCGGCACGCAAGCTGGCCTCGATCGGCGCCAGCTGGATACTGCGCACCTTGCCGACCAGTCCGTAGGTATCTCGATCCAGGTAGTCGGCGGTGAACACCCCGCTACCCACGGAAGTGGCGCGAGTATCCATCGACTGCAACGCCTCAACCAGCTTCAGGTTCTGCTGCTGGAACACGCGGCGCACGATGGCCAGCGTCTTTGCCGACGTCACCCGCAAGCCATCGATGGTACGTTTCTCGATGCCGGCGGCAGCCAGTTCTGCGTCCAGCTGCGGGCCCGCGCCATGCAGCACGATTGGGGTCAACCCCACCTGCTGCAGGAAGGTCAGTGAGGAGGCCAGGTCAACCAACTCATCGCGCAGCACCGCGCCGCCGACCTTGACCACGGCAAAGCGCTTGGCATCGACCTCGGAGAAGCGCTTGAGGTACTGCTGTATTTCCTTCGCGCTGCCCATGCTCGAGAGCAGGCGCACGATGGTTTGCCGCGTGTTGTTGTGCGTCTTATGCGTTTCCACTTTGTACGATCCGGTTGATGACTACTGCGTAATGCTGCAACTGATCCAACGCGACCCACTCGTCGGCGCTGTGCGCCTGCGCGATGTCGCCGGGACCGTAGACGAAAGCGGTGTAGCCAGCGGCCGAGAACAATGCTGCCTCGGTCCAGAAGTCCACCGCGTTGCCGACCGGGATGCCCAGTTCGTCAGCGAGGTCGCGCGCGGCGAGCCGGTTTGCTTCGGCATTGGCCGTGTCGCCGGCAGGCAAGGAGGGACCACGAAACGTCTCGGCAAACTCCGCCGGCTGAGGTTCGACCAGTGAGCGGAAACGCGCCAGCAATTGATCAGGATCCATCGTCGGCAACGGCCGCATGCCGAAACGAACCGCCGCTCTTGGTGCAATCATGTTCGCCTTGATGCCGCCTTCGATGCGGCCGATATTGAAGCGCAAACCGGTCAATCCGCCGAAGCGCGCATGTGACTGCGCAGCCACAAAGTCCAAGGCGGCGTTGCCCCAGCGCACCGCCTGGTGCAATGCACTGTCGCTGGGTTTTTGCTCGCCCGAGGCATGGCCCGCCTGGCCGGCGAAGCACATCTGCACCGACTGAATGCCGCGATGCGCGAGCACCGCTTCGCCCCTGGTCGGTTCCGCCACGATGACCGCCTGATAGCCCCTCTCCCCCCCGGAGAGAGGTTGGGGAGAGAGTTCGGCCGAAGCGGAATATCCGGCTCGGCTCATCCCCTCTCCTGCGGGGAGAGGGGAACATGCACGCAAGAAGCCGGCGATGCAACGCGGGTCGTTGGCTTCCTCATCCGTGGAAAACAGCAGCGCAAGCGGCCCTTCGCTGGCATTCGCCGCCGCCAGCAAGGCGGCTGCCGCACCCTTGATGTCGCAGGCACCGAGGCCGATTGCGCGGTCGGCGCTGACCCGCAACGCATGTGGATCGGCGGTCCACGCCGGCGAGTCCGGCACGGTATCGAGATGCACGTTGAACAGGTATTTCGGTGCGCCCCGCACAGCATGCAAGGCCACTGCACCAGCGCCGAAATCGGTCACCGTGACGGCGAATCCCGGCAGCTGTGCGCGCAGATAGTCGAAGATGCCGCCGGTGTCGATCGACCGCGGCGGATTGCGCGTATCAAACGCCACCAGCGCACGCAGATGCGTCAGCGTCGCATCGAGCAGCGCCGACTCCCGATTTCCTATGCCCGACTCCACGCTCACGAACGATTAACCTCCGCCCACAAGGTCGAGCTCATGCCAAACAGCTTGATGAAGCCTTCCGCCTCCTCGACTCCCCAATCCGCGGACTGCGCGTAGGTGGCACCCTCGGCGTGGAGGATGTGCTTCGATTCCACTGCCACCGCTCCCACGCTGCCGCCATTTGTCTGCAGCGTCACTGTGCCGTTGACGGTGGACTGACTGGAAGCCAGGAACGCTTCCAGATCGGTCTTCAACGGATCGTGGAAGAAGCCCTCATAGACCAGCTCCACCCATTTGCGTGCCACCTCGGGCTTGAAGCGGTTCTGCTGCTTGCTGAGCACGGCCTCTTCCAGCGCGCGGTGTGCGACCAGCAACGCGGTCAGGCCCGGCGCCTCGAAGACGATTCGACCTTTCAGACCGATCGTGGTGTCGCCGGTATACAGGCCGCGACCCACGCCATATTGCGCGAACAAGCCATTCAACCTCGCCAGTATCGCGTGTCCGGAGATCTTCTCCCCATCCAGGATCACTGCTTCGCCGCCCGCAAAGCCGATTTTCACCTGCAATGGTTTGGACGGCCAGTCGGCGCGAGGCCTGCACCAGCCTACGGCACCGGCTCCTGGCGTCTGCCATTGATCGATCTCGCCACCAGACATGGTCAAGCCGAGCAGGTTCTCATTGATGGTGTAGGCCTGCTGCTTCGCGCGTACACCGAAGCCGCGTTCTTCCAGATACTTCTGCTCGTAGGCACGCGTCTGCGTGTGCTCTTTCTGGATCTCGCGGATCGGCGCCACGATCTGGTAGTCACCCAGCGCCTTGACTGTCAGGTCGAAACGCACCTGGTCGTTGCCCATTCCGGTGCAGCCATGTGCAATCACCTTGGTGCCCAGTTCGGCAGCGCGCTTCAACGCTGCCTCGACAATCAAGTAGCGGTCCGACACCAACAGCGGGTACTGCCCCTGGTAACCTTCGCCCGCCCACACGAATGGCTTGACAAAACTGGCCCAGAGCGCTGGACCGCCGTCGACGGTGACATGACTGGCCACCCCCAGCTCCTTCGCGCGGCTCTCGATGAACGCGCGCTCCACGGCATCCACGCCGCCGGTGTCGGCGAACACGGTATGCACAGCCCAGCCGCGCTCCTGCAACCAAGGCACGCAGAAGCTGGTGTCGAGGCCGCCGCTGAAGGCAAGCACGATGTGCTTGCCTTCAGGATGACCAGCGGTTCGGCTGTTGAGAGCCGGGATCGGAGATTCAGGATTCGGAGAAGCAGGCTGAGGCGACATGGAAGTTCTCGGTGTGAGCAAAGGTGTGTGGAGTGGAGGCTTTGTCTTTATGCTTTTGCGAATCCAGAATTCCCAACCCCGGAGCCCGGCTCCACCACGATGCGCGGTTCGCAGCGCACCGGAAAATTCACGGAATTGGCGATGAAGCAGGCATGGTGCGCATCGTCGTGTGCAGCCGCTGCCTTGAGCCGATCGCTGGCAGCGCTGATGGTGACGACAGGACGCAAGATCACCTCGGCGAAGCGGCCACCCTTGCCCTCGGCCACCATCCTGCCTTCCGCGATGTCGTGATAGACGGTGACCACCACGCCCGCCATGGTGGCCATGTGCAGATAGGAAAGCATGTGACACGTCGACAGCGCGCTGACCAGCATGTCTTCGGGGTTGTGTCTTGACGCATCGCCGTGGAAGGCCGGATCGGACGAGCCGGCAATCGGCGGCTTGCCGTCGACGCGGATCACGTGGTCGCGGCTGTAATTGCGATAGCCGTCCGTGCCGGTGCCCCGATTGCCGGTCCACTCCACCTCCACCCGATAGTGATGTTGATGGGTCACGACGTCGGCTCCCGACGGGCCATCAGGGCCCCCAGCTCCGCATCGCCATCGCCGTTGCGTTTATTCAAACCAGCGATCACGCCCGCTCGATTGCGGGCGGGATGGTTCTGGCTCAACTTGAATTTGCCTTCGATGCGCTCGATGGCAACCTCGAGCCCGACAATGGCGTGCAGCGACTTTTCGATGTGATCCTCCGGGGCATCGGTCATTTTCCACGGCTGCCGCTGATCGGCCTCATGGTGCTCGGTCAGCGTCTGCAGCAGGCCACGCAGCCAGGCCGCATCGTCGATCACGCGCAAGCGGCCATGCACGTGTACCACCGCGTAGTTCCAGGTCGGTACCTCGCGCCCCGTCTCATGCGTGGTCGGATACCAGTTCGGACTGATGTAGCCATCCGGACCGTGGAAAATCAGCAACACGTCCGCACCATCCATCTGCGTCAACTCGTTGCCGCGTGCCACATGGCTGCGCAACACACCCTCGACGAGTTCGAACGGCAGGTGGTTGGCAACCAGGCCAATGGCCGTATTCGCTGCCACCGTAGCGAACGGATACGCACGGATCAGCCCGCCCAGGGCTTCGGCACGCGTTTCCTCGAAGTACTTGGGCGTGTACATCGTCGGCTCAGCCCTGTCCGATCAGGGAGACCATCACCGCCTTCTGCACGTGCAGGCGGTTTTCGGCTTCGTCAATTGCAATGCACGCAGGCGAATCCATCACCGCGTCCGTAGCCTTGATGTTCCGGCGCAGCGGCAGGCAATGGCTGAACAGGCCGTGGTTGGTCAGCGCCATCTTCGCTTCATCGACGATGAAGTGCTTGTTCCGCTCGCGCATCGGTTTCTCCTGCTCCCACTTGCCGAAGAACGGCAGCGCGCCCCAGCTCTTGGCGTAAACCACATCGGCGCCGGTGTAAGCTTCCTTGATGTCGTGACTGATTTTCAGCGACCCGCCATTCTGTGCGGCATTAAGACGACCGAATTCCATGTAGCGCTCGTCCAGCACGTAGTCGGGTGTGGGGCACAGCAGGGTCACGTCCATGCCCATCTTGGTCGCGATCAGCAGCGCTGAATTCGCCACCGCAGTGTTCAATGGCTTGGGGTGGTAGGTCCAAGTCAACACGTATTTCTTTTTCGCCAGATCACCCAGGTGTTCCTTCAGCGCCAGCGCGTGAGCCAGCTCCTGGCAGGGGTGGGTGATGGTTTCCATGTTGATCACCGGCACCGTGGCGTACTTGGCGAACGCCTTGATCACCTTGTCCTGCCGGTCCACCGCCCAATCCTGGAATTTCGGGAAGGCACGCACCGCGATCAGGTCGACGTAACGCGACAGCACGCGCGCCACTTCGATGATGTGTTCCTCGGTGTCACCGTCCATCACGCTGCCCACCTCGAACTCGATCGGCCACGCGTCCTTGCCCGGCGACAGCACCACCGCGTGCCCACCGAGCTGGAACGTCCCCAGCTCGAAGCTGGTGCGCGTGCGCATCGAGGGATTGAAGAACAACAGCGCCACCGACTTTCCCGCCAGCTGCTGGCCACCCGGCGAGCGTTTGAACTCAGCCGCCTGCTCCAGCAAGGCGTCGATCTCGGCGCGGCTGTAATCCTGGGTGGTGATGAAATGTCGTGGCGCCATCATTTTCTCCAAACCTCAAACACAAAAAACCCGGCGTAATGGCCGGGTTTCGTCGTCGATACACATGAAAAGCGCGCGACAGCCTACCCGGCCGAATGTCGAATGATCGGTCGGCGCGCACGCGACGTCATGCCAGCGGCCGCGCGGGCGCTGGTGAGTACGGTAGCGGTATAGACGGCTGAAGACATGCAGAATCCAGGTGACTGACTGACATGATGGCGAGATTTTCGCTGCCATGCAACAAAAACTTTGTCCCGCGGCAAGCGAGGCCCCGAAAACACCGTCGCCGTCTGGCGACGGTGACGGTAACGGTTCGAAAGGCAAACCGCGAATCAGTCGACGGGCGTGACCGACACCCGCACCCGCAGGCGCTCGCCGGGGTCGTAGTCCAGCCGCTGCATGTAGACTTCGCCGCGATAGCGATACTCCACGTCGTAGCCGATGATCCGCCGCTGCTCGCTGACTGTATTGACCTCACGGCACTGAGTCTGGGTGGTTTCGTAGTTCCGGCCGCGACTGGCCTGATTTCCGACCGCGCCACCAGCCACGGCACCGACGACGGTAGCCGCCTTGCGCCCATCACCCTTGCCCACGGTATTGCCCAGCACGCCGCCGATCACTGCCCCGAGCACCGTGCCAGCCGTGTTGTTGCCACCTTCGTGCCGCACCACCTGCTGGTCGTAGCACTCCTGTTGCGGCACGTTGGTGCGGGTAACACCATGAACCGGATCGGCGCGCAACACATCAGCCCAGCCATAATGGGCAGTGCCGTCGTTGTTCGGATACGGTGCATCCTGCGCATGCGCACCAGCCGCCATCACAACGAGCGCCAGTACAAAAAACCATAACTTGACCATGACCCGCTCCCGTAACCGACACAGTTGACCGCGCGACGCGCGGACTAGCAGCATTCCAACAAATTCACTCTGAATACACGCTTAGGGTGCGCCAAGCCGTTCAGTTCGAGCGCCGCCAAACCCGCCGACGCGGAGCATCTCGTCGACAAGGGCCCGCGCGGGAACTCCGTAGGCAAGCCAACGGAGGGTCCCGGCGTCGAGTGCGACGAGGCGGTAATTGCCATGGCTTGTTAAGATGCGCCGCCGGCCTCGCCCGGCCAACACGCACCTTTCGTGGATCTGACCGATGCCGATTGCGCTCTACAACAGCCTGACCCGTCGTACTGAACCATTCGTTCCACTCGACCCCAAACGGGTGACGATGTATCTGTGCGGTCCTACCGTATACAACTACGTGCATATCGGCAATGCGCGCGGCCCGGTGGTGTTCGACGTGCTCGCACGACTGCTGCGGCGGCACTACCCGGGCGTGGTGTACGCGCGAAACATCACCGACGTGGAAGACAAGATCAATGCCGCCGCGCTCAGCGAAGGCGTTCCGATCTCGACCATCACCGCGCGCTACGCGCAGGCCTACCACGACGACATGGCCGGTCTGGGGATAGCCGCGCCGGATATCGAACCGTACGCCACCGCACATATCGGCGAAATCATCGCGATGAGCCAGGCACTGATCACCGGCGGCCACGCGTACGTCGCCGAAGGCCATGTGTTGTTCGACGTGGCGTCGTATCCGGATTACGGCGTCCTTTCCGGCCGCGACACCGAAGAACTGATCGCTGGCGCTCGCGTGGAGGTCGCCCCCTACAAGAGGAATCCGGTCGACTTCGTGCTGTGGAAACCTTCACCGCCCGAACTGGCCGGCTGGGACAGCCCCTGGGGCCGCGGCCGCCCGGGTTGGCACATCGAGTGCTCGGCGATGTGCGCGGCGCAACTGGGCGAGACGATCGACATCCACGCCGGTGGCGTCGACCTGTTGTTTCCGCACCACGAGAACGAAATCGCCCAGTCCACCTGTGCACACGGCGGCAGGACGTTTGCGCGCTGGTGGATGCACAACGGCATGCTCACCTTCGACGGCCGCAAGATGTCCAAGTCACTGGGCAACGTGTTGCTGGTCCATGAATTGCTGAAGGCGCACCCGGCCGAGGCGCTGCGCCTGCGCTTGCTCAGCGGCCATTACCGGCAACCGCTGGACTGGTCCGAAACCGCCATCAACCAGGCGATCAGCACTCTGGACGGCTGGTACCGCGTGTTACGCGACCTGGCCACCGTCGACGTTGCCGTCGGCACCATGCCGGTGCCGGAACGCGTTGAGGCGGCCTTGTGCGATGATCTCAACACGCCACAAGCCCTGGCCGAGCTGGCCGTGCTGGCCGACGCAGCACGCCAGTCAGGTACGCCAGCCGCGAAGGCGGCGCTGCTTGGCGGCGGGGCCCTGCTCGGCTTGCTGCAACAGGATGCCGAGGCATGGTTCAAGCGCGGCGGCGAACAAACGATCGACGCCAGCCGGGTCGAGACCCTGCTGGAGGAACGCCGCGCCGCACGCGCGGCGCGCGATTTCAAGCGCGCTGATGCGATCCGCGACGAGTTGGCCGGCATGAACATCGCGATCGAGGATAGCCCGCAGGGCACGCGTTGGAGTGTGCTCAAACAGTGAACGCCGCGGCTCCGGTTTCACGGACGGGTACGCGCTGCGCGATAATGCAACGATGAACGAAATCGCCAACCCCAGCGCCGAACAGGCCCAGCAGGACATCGCCGAGGAATTCGCTCTCTTCGGCGACTGGTCCGAGCGTTATCAATACCTGATTGACCTCGGCAAGCGGTTGCCGCCGTTCCCCGAGACGTGCAAGATCGAAGCGTACCGCGTGCAAGGTTGCCAGTCGATGGTGTGGCTGGTGCCCAGCGGCAACGCCAGCAAAATGCACTTCGAGGCAGCCAGCGACTCGGTGATCGTCTCCGGCCTGCTCGCGCTGCTGTTGCGGGTGTATTCCGACCGCCCGGCCCGCGAGATCGCCGCCACCGAGCCGCAGTTCATCGCCGCCATCGGGCTGGCCAAACATCTGTCGCCAACCCGTTCCAATGGCCTGGCGGCGACCTTGACGAAGTTGAAGGGGTACGCGGCCGCAGCGACGTAAGAGAGTCTGGAACCCCTCGCCGACAAGGTGATGGCTGACGCCGCCCTGGCCCCGGAAAAACAAGACCCCGCACGATGGCGGGGTGTTGCTGTTCAGCAGAGGCCCAACGCGGAAGTCAGTCGCCCATCTGCTTTTGCATATGCTCGCGTCGCTCCTGCGCATCCAGCGACAGCGTGGCAATTGGCCGCGCATCAAGGCGGTCGACGCCAATCTCCTCGTCGGTCTCCTCGCAGAAACCATAACTTCCCTCCTCGATCCGGCGCAGCGCCTTGTCGATCTTGGCGATCAGCTTGCGGTAGCGGTCGCGGGTACGCAGCTCAAGTGAGTTTTCTGTCTCGCGGGTGGCCCGCTCGGCCTCGTCACCGACATCACGTACTTCACCGCGCAAGTTGTCCATGGTCTGCCGCGACTCCTCTACCAGCTGGTCACGCCAATCGCGCAGCTTGTTGCGGAAGTAGGCCAGGTGCCGCGGATTCATGTACTCCTCGTCGCTGGAGGGGCGATAGTCCTGCTGCAAGGTGATGGTGCTGGTAGCAGGCAGGGCATAGCGCCCGTCTTCACGAGTGACGCCGCTATCGAGTGTTTTTGTTGCCAATTTATTCATGTGGGACGACGAGTTCTTCGATTTCTTGTGAGAGGAAACATGGTGCCCGGCAGCGGAACTGCCCTTGGGGGTCACCATAGCGGTAGCGCTCGCCACCTTGCCCTTGAAGAGCCGGCTCGCGGATGACGGTGAATGATTGTGCGCTGCAGCGGCCAGCTGCGGTCGAGCAACCGCTTTTGCCGAGGATTTGTGCGCGGTCGCTGCTGGCTTGGCGGCCGCCTTCTTCGCCGTATCGGCCCTGATTGCGGCTTTCTTGATGACAGCCTTGCCCGGCGACGGATTCTTCGCCGCCACCTTGCTGGCGGCAGCCTTCTTTGTCGGTATTTTTTTCGCAGGGGCCTTCTTCGCGGGGGCCTTCTTCGCGGGGGCCTTCTTCACTGGCGCTTTCTTCACCGGGGCCTTGTTCACCGGAGTTTTCTTCGGAGGTGACTTTTTCGCTGGCGCTTTTTTCGCCACAACCTTCCTCGCGGGGGCTGCCTTCTTTGCGGACACCTTGGCGGGAGCCTTCTTGGTTGCCGACTTGGGCGCGGCCTTCTTCGCGGCCGACTTCGTTGGGGACTTTTTGACGCTCTTCACGATCCGCTCCTTGCTGGCGGCTGCCTTCGACTTACCGGCCCCGGCAGCTGCCTTGGCCAAAGTTTTGCCTTTGTGTGCCTTCGCGGCGATCGAACTCGCTTTGTTTTTCGCCATATCCCTTCACCGTGATTCGCCGTGGCGGCCGGGTGTTATAGCCGATGTATTCCACACCGGCAAGTCTGTTTCTGGAATACTTGTACCACTACACGCCACACGCCGTTCCGGCAACGTGAACATTCTGACCCGATTGATATTGTGGTTGCTCCGTTTATACAAGCGCTGGCTCAGCCCCCTGCTCGGTTCGCGCTGTCGCTTTCACCCTACCTGCTCCGATTATGCACGGATTGCGATCACGCGTTTCGGGCCTTGGCGTGGCTGTCTGCTGGCCGCCTGGCGGCTGCTGCGTTGCCAGCCACTGTGTGACGGCGGCGAAGATCCGGTGCCGGAGCATTTTCATTTCCGGCGCTGTCATGACCGGCAAGAATCCCGCGACCCCCACTGACCGACTGGCGCAAGCCCACAATCCCTGATCGTACCAACCAGCGGCAAGAGTGGCTACACAACAGAACCGTAGCCGCCTTCAACGCCCTTGCTGGCGTAGGCCACCGCGTCATGCGGATGAAGGCTCTCCTGGTGCTCGACGCGAATGTGGAAGTCGCCCAGGCGGGCATCGGCATCGAGTGCCTTCTGAATGCGCCGCGCGGCGTCTTCACAGAACATCAGGTTGCCGCCGTTGGCCAGCGCAAAAGCCTGTTCATCCTCGCGCTTGACCGCGGTTTGTACTGGCGTGCCCAAGGCCTGCTCGACCCGGTCGATCAGCGCGACCAGATGAAAGCCGGCGCCAGGTGTCGGGCGTACGCGCAGGCGCGCCACGCTACGCTGCGCGTGGGCGGTGGCGATGATGCCCTTGTCGCTGCCCAACCACGCCAAGACGGCAGCGTGCTGTAACGGCTGGCTGGACTCGAAGTCACGCGCGAACTGGTCCTGGATCAGCTGTCGGGACAGCGCCGCCGACGCCGGACAGGTGGACGAATAAACCACCTCGGTACCGAACTCCAGCAGGAACTCGTCGCCGACCAGACTGGCCTCGATGCACACCGGGTACGCGCGCCAGCCGCTGTTGGCGCTCTTCAACGCCGGACGGCGCACCAGGTGTTCGAAATGAATGCTGAGGCAGGCACGATCGGACAGGCCCGCATGCGAATCGAGGAAACCACGCAACAGCACCTGCAGCATGTCTGCGCCCAGCGTTTGCGTGCTCAGCGCCTGCTCCACCTGCAGGTACAACCGCGACATGTGAATGCCGCGCTTGTCCGACCCCTTCAGGTTGACGAAAGCGCCAGCCCGCGCACTCGCCCGCTGCGGTCGGCCGTCGCCGGCGTCGAACAGCACCGGCACCTGGATGTCGGCCATGCCGACCCAGTCCAGCGCCCCGGCAAGATGGGGCTGCGCATGCACGGCGACGTCGGGCAGTAGGCGGGCGGTGTTTTCCTGATTCGGCATCGTGGGAGTCCTGACATCGGCGAAGCAATTCGCCGCGAAGATGGCAATCTTGGGGCACGCGGCCCACGCTACAATGGTGGCACGGCCAAAACGCTGCGCCTCGAACGAGCTCACCGGCATTCACGCCGCCATGCGCGAGCAGCCTGCCACGCCTGCAGCGCCGTCGACAAGCGGGCGCGCGGCTGACCTGACTGCAGCATGGCCAGCGCATCAGTGGAACGTGCAGCACGGCGTGCCAGCTGGCTGGCATGACGCGATTCCAGCGCACGAAACACGCTGAGCGGACCCGGCAACGCACTTGAAGCCTTCCAACTGACCAGCAAATCCTCGAGTTGTGCTCTGATCGCTTGTTGCCGCTGCGTGCTGGCTGTGCGCAGTTGCGTGCGATCCAGACCATGCCGTGCCAGCCGCGCCATCGGCAGCGGCAGGCAATCGCGTTCGGCGTCGGTATCCATCCGCAGCAACGCGTACAACAGATGATTCAGCACGGCGACCTGCGCGGCCCGCCCGGACGAGGCATCGGCACCGTACCACCAGACCGTCTCCAGCGCAGCCAAGGCGCCGTGCAACGGCATCCCGGCCTGGATCTGGCCGAGATAGTCAGCAGCCGTGCCCTGCTCCAGCTGCGCCATCGCCGCCAGCACCGGCGCCAACCACAGCTCACTGGCAATGGCAGGGCCGCGTTCGTCGTCAAACAGCACCTGGGTGAGCGGATGACGGCCACCACTGGCCGCCGCGCCGGCCAGTTCCTCGGCCCACCAACCGAGCTTGGCGGCAGCCACTTGTGGTTCGCGAATACCGTAGGCGGTGCCGAGCAGTTCCTGTTCAAGGGCGGCCAGCGCGACATGGCCGGGGTAACGGCGAGCATCGACGAAGGCCAGCGCGATGTGCTGCTGCGGCTGTACCGCCAGCCATTTGTCGATGAATCCCTGCAGCAAGAGCGTGCTCATGATCTCCTCGCAACGCTGGTTACGGGGAGATCATGAGCACGCTCCAGGGCATTCTGTTCGACCAGCTCGATCATGCGGCGCCCGGCTCCAGCTGCAGCAGCGCGGCCAGCTCGGCCGGATGATCCAGCACAGCGTCAGCGCCCCAGGCATGCGGATCGCCGCCGTCGAGATAACCCCAGGTCACCGCCACGGTGAACAGGCCCGCTGCTGCCCCGGCCTGGATATCGCGCGGGTCGTCGCCGACGAACAAACAGTGGCCTGGCGACACGCCCGCGCGTTTGCAAGCCAGCAACACCGGCGCTGGGTCAGGCTTTTTCACCGGCAGGGTGTCGCCGGAAACCACCGCGCTGACACGCCCCGTCCAGCCGATGCGACTGACCAGTTCGTCGGTAAGGAAGCCCGCCTTGTTGGTGACGATGCCCCAGCGCAGGCCACGAGTCTCGAGTCGCGTCAGCAGATCGTCCACACCATCGAAAGCACTGGTCTGATGTGCCATCACCTGTTGATACAGCTTGAGAAAGCGGGGTACCAGCGCTTCGACGCCCGCCTCACCGCGCGCGGCAAACGCGCACCGCAGGACGGCACGGGCACCGCGTGACACGACCTGGCGCACGGGCGGGTACGGAGGCGGCTCGATACCTTCTTCCACACACTGCGCCAGCAGCGCGGCATACAGATCTGGCGCACTGTCCAGCAAGGTGCCATCGAGGTCGAACAACACGCCCGCGACGATTGGCGGCAGGCGCTGGCTCATGCCGGCTTTTGCGCGCTGAGCACGTAATTGACGGCGGTGATCGGGCTGAGCCACGCCTTGCGGCTGAGCGGGTTGTAGGCCAGCCCGCTGACGTCCTCCAGCTCCAGCCCGGCATGGCGCAACAGGCGTGCCAGCTCGGAGGGTTTGAGAAATTGCGCATAGTGATGTGTACCGCGAGGCAGCATCCTCATCACGTACTCGGCACCGACGATCGCCGCGCCGAACGCCGCCGGGGTGCGATTGATGGTGGACATGAACAGGCGGCCGCCGGGTTTCAGCATCGCCGCGAGATCATTGACCAGCGCCGCCGGATCAGGAACGTGCTCGATCAGTTCCAGGCAGCAAGCGGCGTCGAAGCTGGCTGGCTCGGTGGCGGCGAGCTCGGCCGAGGACTGCACCCGGTAATCGATGTCCAGCTCCGATTCATGCAGGTGCAACCGGGCGATCCCGATCACCTTCTCGCCGAGATCGATCCCGGTGACGCGGGCGCCGGCACGCGCCAGGGCCTCGCTCAGCAGACCGCCGCCGCAACCAACATCGGCAACGCGCGCACCGCGCAGGTCGGTGCGATCCGCGATATAGGCTGCGCGCAGCGGGTTGAGGTCGTGCAGCGGGCGCGACTCGCCATCCGGATCCCACCAGCGCGCTGCCAGCGCCGCGAAACGGGCAATCTCCTCCGGGCTCACGTTGGGGCTGGGCTGCGCAGCTTGCATGATGGAATCCTCGTGTGACGCCACCGCGTGGCCTGCTCGACAGTTTACTTCGCCCGCCACTCGCGCACCGTGAGTTGCCAACCGCCACTGAGATGGGCGGGATCGTTGTGCGCGATGGCCGTCGCTTGCGCCAGATCGGCGGCACGCAACAGGTAGGCACCGCCGGACTGATCGCCAAACGGGCCGGCCAGCTCCACCTGGCCCTGCTTGCGCAACTCGTCCAGGTAAGCCAGGTGGCGGGGCACGTCTGCCGGGTCGAACAGGGGGCGGCGCACGGCCAGGATCAGGTAGCGATTCATCACGACTCCATTCAGGCCTCCGCGATGCGTTCGCGCCAGGCACGCGTGCGCGCCAGGATCGCCACGGTGTCCATGTCGGGCAACTCGCGTGCAGCGAGCTTGCGGCGTCCGGCGATCCATACGTCGGTGACCTGCGCTCGATTACAGGCATAGACGAGCTGGGAGGCGATGTGGAACAGTGGCTGGGTTTCCAGGTCACTCAGCCGCACCGCGGCCAGATCGGCCTGCTTGCCGACCTCGATCGAGCCAATCTTCGCTTCCAGCCCGATCGCCCTGGCTCCATTGAGGGTGGCCGCGCGCAGCGCAAAGGCGGCATCGAAGGCGGCGGCATCTTCGGCCACCGCCTTGGCCAGCTGCGCCGCCGTGCGCATTTCGCCGAACATGTCCAGATCGTTGTTGGAGGCGCAACCGTCGGTGCCAATCGCCAGGTTGACCCCGGCCCGCCGGAACCGCTCCGCCGGACAAAAACCGGAGGCCAGCTTGAGGTTGGACTCCGGACAGTGCACCACCGACACCCCGGCGCTGGCACAGGCGGCAATCTCGCCCTCGGTGACCTGCGTCATGTGCACCGCAATCAGGCGGTCATTGACCAAGCCCAGTTGCTGCAGGCGCTGGAACGGGCGCAGCCCGCTCTTCTTCTTTTCTTCCTCGATCTCGTGCGCGGTCTCGTGCGTGTGCAGATGCACCGGGATATCGAGCTGGTCGGACTGCATGCGGATGCGCTCGAAACTCTCGTCCGACACCGTGTACGGCGCATGCGGCGCAAACGCGGTGCTGATCAGCGGGTCGCCGATGAAGCTGTCGTGCACCTCGCCGGCGCGCTCGAAATACTCGTCCTGACTCTTTGCCCAGGCGGTGGCAAACTCGATCACCGGCAGCCCGACCACCGCACGAAAGCCCAGCTTGCGGTAGGTGGCCCCGATCACGTCGGGGAAGAAGTAGTTCTCGTTGGCGCAGGTGGTGCCACCGCGCAGCATCTCGGCCACCGCCAGCTCCACGCCGTCGCGCACGAACTCCGGCCCGATCACCTTCGCCTCCGCCGGCCAGATGTGCTGCTGCAGCCACACCATCAGCGGCAGGTCGTCGGCCAGGCCGCGCAGCAGCGTCATCGGATTGTGGGTATGGCTGTTGACCAGGCCGGGGATCAGCGCGTGCTCGGCCAGTTCGACACGCTCTCGCGGGGCATAGGTGGCGCGGGCGTCGGCGATGGGCAGCACGGCGACAATCACGTCCTTGTTGACCACCACCGCGTGATGCTCCAGCACCACCCCATGCGGCTCGACCGGCACGACCCAGCGCGCCTCGATGATCAGGTCGACGGACTGTGCTGCGGTTTGGCTCATGGCTCACTCGTTCTGCAAAAGATGAATACGGCAGGGGACGGCCGTGGCGGTCGCTGCCCCGCGCAAGCGGTCATTCCGGCTCCGGCCGGAACAGCCAACCAGCAAGGGCGCGGGCGTCGCCCGCGCGCCGGTTGGTCACTTCGCGCGACTGTCGTACTCGCCGGTGCGGGTATCGACCTTGATGATTTCGTCCTGGTTGACGAACAACGGCACGCGTACCACGGCACCCGTCTCCAGTGTGGCCGGCTTGCCGCCGCCACCCGAGGTGTCACCGCGCACGCCCGGATCGGTCTCGACGATCTTCAGCTCGACGAACTTCGGCGCCTGTACGGCGATGATGCCGCCGTTGAACAAGGTGACCACGCACTCTTCCTCGCCCTTCAGCCACTTCCACGTGTCACCCATCGCAGCCAACGAAGCCGGGGCGATCTCGAAGGTCTCCATGTTCATGAAGTGCCACACCCGATCCTTGCCAATCCCATCGATGAAGGAAAGCTGCATGTCGGTGTCGGTGGCATCGGCTTCCTCGAACGAGTCACTGGACTTCAGGGTCTGTTCGGTGGTGCGGCCATCCTTGAGATTGCGGATGCGAATGCGGGTGAACGCCTGGCCCTTGCCCGGCTTGATGAAATCCGCCTCGGTAATGAGCCAGGGATCGCCGTTGTGAAGGATCTTCCTGCCTGTTTTGACGTCATTGAGGCCAAGGGTCGCCATGCGCTGTCTGCTCCAAAGGTAAAACCGCCCCGCAGGACGGCTAGAATGGTTGTCTTTTACGGGCCGGAAGCCCCGCCCAAGGCTCTCCATGATAACCGCAAGCCCCAGCGCACGCCTATCTCCACCCGCACCCGACTGGCGCGAGCTCTGGCGCAATGCCATCACCGACCCCGCCGAACTGCTCCAGGCGGTCGGCCTGGGCGAGCGCACCGACCTGCTGCCGCCGGATGACGCCGGCTTTGCACTGCGAGTCCCGCGGGGCTTCGTGGCGCGAATGCACTACGGCGATCCGTTCGACCCGCTACTGTTGCAGGTGCTGCCGCAACGAGCGGAGCACGACCGGACCGAGGGCTACACGACTGACCCAGTCGGCGACATGGCGGCCAGGGCCGGGCATGGTGTACTGCACAAGTACGACGGGCGCGCCCTGCTGATCGCCAGCGGCAGTTGCGCAGTGAACTGCCGCTACTGCTTCCGGCGGCACTTTCCCTACGGCGAGGAAATCGCGGCGGCCTCCCATTGGCGCGAGGCGCTGACCCAGTTGCACGCCGACCCATCGATCCGCGAGGTGATCTTGTCCGGTGGCGATCCGCTGGCGCTGGCCACGCACAAGCTGGAAGAACTGACCCGCGGCCTGGCCAAGCTGCCGCAAGTAATCCGCCTGCGCATCCACAGCCGCCTGCCGGTCGTGTTGCCGGAACGCATCGACGACGCCTTTGTCGGCTGGCTCGGGAAGCTCCCGCTGCAAAAGGTGGTGGTACTGCACGCGAACCACGCCAACGAACTCGATGCCAGCGTGGACGCGGCCTGCGCCAGGCTGCGCGATGCCGGCGCCAGCTTGCTGAACCAGTCGGTGCTGCTGCGGGGCATCAATGACGATGCCGATACCCTGGTCCACTTGTCCGAGCGTCTGTTCGCCGCCGGCGTGCTGCCATACTACCTGCACCAGTTGGACCGGGTACAAGGTACCGCGCACTTTGAGGTCAGCGACGACACAGCGCTGGAACTGCAGCAGGCATTGCGCACACGGTTGCCCGGCTATCTGGTACCCCGACTGGTGCGCGAGATGGCCGGTGACGCCTCCAAACGGCCGTTGTGAATCTGTCGAAGCCTGTCACCGCGCCACTTGTGCGGGTGGCAGCCGATGACAGAATCCGCTACAAACACTCCAGGAGCCTGTCGAACTTTGGTTAGCCGGTCTGCGAATTCGGCTGTGTGAGGACAGATTTCCGACGATTCGCCGGTCCATAGTAGTTTCATGGGCCAAGAATCGGCGGGAATGTGGACCACACAGCCGAATTCTCGCCGCGACCATGAAAGCCCAACAGACTCCTAGCGCCGACCCCATGGAACCTCCCGCAAGGGCTGCATCGAACCACGGACACCGCCACACCCCATGAAAAAAGATTTCGTTATCAAGGTGCTGTTTGTCGAGAACTCGCTCGAAGAGGCCGAGCAGATCATCAGCTTGCTGCGCAACAGCGGCATCGCCGTGCGGCCGGCGCGCGCCACCAATGTCGAGCAACTGCAAGCCGCGGTGAACGAACTGGAACCGGACGTGGTGATGTTCGATCCGGCGGTCACCGACATCAGTCTGGACGAGGCGATGGGCGTGCTGGAGGCCTACGGGCGTGACTTCGCGCTGATTGGCATGGTCGACAACATGGAAAACGAACTGGTCGCCGACCTGTTCGTGCACGGCGCCCGCGGGGTCGCCTCACGCAGTCATCCGAAGCAGTTGATCGCGGTACTGAAACGCGAGTTCGAATCACTGCATACGCGCCGCCAGGTGCGCTGGCTGCACACCGCGCTGCGCGAAACCGAGCGGCGCTGCGACGCCCTGCTCGACTCCTCCACCGACGCCATCGCCTATGTCCACGAGGGCATGCATGTACGCGCCAACCAGGCCTATCTGGATACCTTCGGCTACGAGAGTTTCGACGACCTGCTCGGCCTGCCGTTGCTGGACATGATCGACGCGGCGAACGCCGACGAAATGAAAGCTCTGCTCCGAGGGCAAGCGCACCAGGGCAAGTTCCCCGCCCAGCTCGCGCTGCGGGCGCGACGCGCCGACGAGAGCCGCTTCGACGCCACCGTGGAATTCGCTCCGGCTACGTTCGAGGGTGAACGATGCCTGCAAATCGTGTTTCGCCGACACGTGATCGACCCGGCTGTGCTGGAGCAGCTGCAGCGTGATCCGGTTACCGGCCTGTTCAATCGCCAGCACATGCTGGCCCTCATCGATGACGCAGTGACCGCAGCGGCGAAAGGCCGGAAGGGCCAGTCGCTGCTGCTGATCGAGCCGGACAACTGGGCGCCCTTGGTCAGTGGCATCGGGCTGGGCAAGGCCGACGAACTGCTGGCCGGCCTCGCCGACCGCATACGCATGCTGCTCGGCGCCGAGGACATTGCCGGCATGCTCGCCGAGCATACCTTTGGTGTGACGCTCGACTCGCGCTCCGACGAAGAAATCCGCGAGTGGATCGCCAAACTGCAACACAGCATCAGCAGCGAGATCTTCGATATCGGCACGCGCTCGATGACGGTGACGGCCGGCGTCGGCGGCAGCCTGATCGGCGAGAAGAACGCGAATAGCGAGCTCCTGCTCAACCAGGCCAGCCATGCCTTGCGTACCGCCCAGAACCTCGGCGGCAGCCAGGTGGAACTGCACGACCCGGCTGCCCGCGAGAAGGCCGACGAGGAGCGCGAGCACTACTGGCTGGAACTGCTGCAGCAGGCCCTGGCCAACAACGGTCTGGTGCTCTATCACCAGCAGACGATCAGCCTGCAGGATGCCGAGGGCGAGTTCTCGGAAATCCTGTTGCGCATGAACGGCCCGCAGGGCGAAGTGCTACCCGGCTTCTTCATGCCGATCGCCGAGAAGCACAATCTCACCGGCGCGATCGACCGCTGGGTACTCGACCAGTCCATCCACGTCTTGCAGACCCGAGAATCGCAGGGTCAACCGACCACCTTCTTCATCAAACTCACCGCCGCCTCGCTGCAGGACGACACCTTGTTGCCGTGGCTGGCCGAGCGGCTCGGCGCAGCCAAGCTGAAGCACGGCCACCTGGTGCTCGAGATGACCGAGAGCAAGGTGATGACCCTGCTGCGGCCCGCCCAGGAATTCGTCAATGGGTGGAAGAAGCTTGGCGGCAGCTTTGCACTGGAACAGTTCGGCTCCGGCCTGAACTCATTCCAGTTGCTCAACCATATCGATGCGGATTATCTGAAAATCGATCGCAGCCACATGGCCGAGCTGCCGCAGCACCCTGACAGCCAGAAGAAAGTCACCGAGATCTGCCAGCAGGCGCATGAGCTGAAACGCCTGACCATCGCCGAATGGGTCGAGGATGCGACCAGTACATCGCTGCTGTTTTCCTGTGGCGTGGACTTCGTGCAGGGCAATTTTCTGCAGGTGCCGCAACGGCTCGAATAGTCAACCCCGGAGTGGAAAAAAAAAGCCCGCGGAGCGATCCGCGGGCTTTTTTTTCGACCTGCTGTCGCAAGAGCTTACTCAGCAGCGGCAGCAGCGGCAGCAGCCTTGGCACTCGCTTTGGCGGCGGCTGCGGCGGCGATGTCTTCCTTGATGCGGGCGGCCTTGCCTTCCAGACCACGCAGGTAATACAGCTTGGCGCCGCGCACCTTGCCCTTGCGCTTGACCGTCACCGACTCGATCTGCTGGCTGTGGGCCTGGAACACGCGCTCCACGCCGGTGCCATGCGAAATCTTGCGTACGGTGAAGGCCGAATGCAGACCGCGGCTGCGTTTGGCGATGACGACGCCCTCGAACGCCTGCACGCGCTCGCGGGTGCCTTCCTTCACCTTGACGTTGACGACCACGGTGTCGCCGGGGCCGAAATCTGGCAGCTGGCGGGTGATCTGCTCGGATTCGAACTGTTCAATGATCTTGTTCATGGCGCACCTGTCGGTTCACTTAAAGCGATATCAAAACTGCGGTCGTCACTCGTCACTCGACCGCATCGTCGTGCCATGAGTGCTGCTGTGAAGCATGCTCACGGCGAAATTCTTCCAGCATGGCACGGGATGCAGCATCCAGTGCGCGCTGTGTCAACAAATCCGGTCGGCGCAGCCAGGTTCGTCCCAGCGATTGCTTCAGGCGCCAGCGGGCGATCGCCGCATGGTCTCCAGACAACAACACCTCCGGTACATCACCCAGCGCATCATGCACCGGTCTTGCATAGTGCGGATGATCGAGCAGTCCATCCGAGAACGAATCCTGCTCGGCGGAGGCTGCGCCGTTCAACGCGCCATCCTGCAAGCGCCCCACCGCGTCGATAATCACCGCCGCGGCCAGCTCACCACCGGACAGCACATAATCGCCGATGGAGAGCTCCTCGTCGACCTCGTGCGCCAGCAAACGCTCGTCCACACCTTCGTAACGCCCACAGAGCAGGCCAATGCGTGGCAATTTTGCCAGCGCCTTCACCCTGCCCTGCGTCAGCCGCGCTCCCTGCGGACTGAGATAAATCAGATGCACCGGCTCCGGTGCCGCCTCGCGCATGGCCACCAGGGTCGCGCGCAGAGGATCGATCATCATCACCATGCCCGGACCGCCGCCATACGAGCTGCTGTCCACGCTGCGATGTTTGTCGGTGGCGTAATCGCGCGGGTTCCAGGCTTCCACCTGCAGCAACTCGCGTTGCTGCGCGCGTCCTACTACTCCGACAGCGGCACACTGGCGCACGAAGTCGGGAAACAAGCTGACGACATCAATGCGCATGATCCTTGTCCTTTAGCCCCGCACATCGGCGAGGTCAGAATTCAGGATCCCAGTCCACCACCATGTGCCCTGCGGACAAATCCACCGAGCGCACGTACGAACCCTGGACGAAAGGGATCAGCCGCTCGCGCGCACCATCCCTCACCACCACTACATCGTTGGCACCGGTGGCGAACAGGTGACTTACCCGCCCCAGCTTCACGTCCTGCGTGGTGACCACCTCGAGTCCTTCGAGATCGACCCAGTAATATTCATCCTTCGCGGGAGGGGGCAGCTGCTCGCGGGCGACATAAATGTCGGTACCGATCAGCGCTGCCGCCTGTTCCCGGCCGTCCACCCCGGGCAGTTGGGCCACCATGCCCTTGCCCTGAGCGCGACCCGTCACTCCCGTGATCTCCTGCTCCGCACCTGGCGCTGCACCGAGCAGCCACGGCTGGTAGTCGAAGATCCGCATGCGCGGCTCGGCCCAGGATTCGATCTTGAGCCAACCCTGCACGCCATACAGCCCGACGATGCGTCCGATCAGGACGCGCCGACCGGCTGTCGTCATGCTCAGGCGACCGGCTGCTGCTTGCCAGCTTCCTTGACCAGGGCGGCGACCTTGTCGCTCAGCTGCGCACCCTTGCCCACCCACTCCTGCACGCGCGCCACGTTCAGCTCAAGGCGTTTGTCCTTGCCGGATGCGACCGGGTTGTAGAAACCGACGTTCTCGATATTGCGACCGTCGCGCTTGCTGCGCTGATCGGTCACGACGACGTGGTAGAACGGACGGCCCTTGGCGCCACCGCGCGAAAGACGAATCTTGACCATGGTAGAACTCCGAAAATTGCCGAACCAGCGGCAGGCACACGAGATTCGTGCGCGGTAAACGGGGCATTTTAACGGGTTTTGGGGAAAAGGGAAGGCCTTGGGGAACGGGAACGGGGAACGGGGAACGGGGAAAAGCATAAACCGGGAGTACCAGCGAGAAACAAAACCCGCTACGACTGAAAATTCTGTTCGCAGCCCGAACCACAACCCGTGCTGCACCCTGGCGTTCCCGTTTTCCGCCGCTCCGCGACCGCAAGAAGTCCCGTTGTGGGATTCCCCGCTCTCAATCAGCGCATCGGCGGTAAACCGCCCATGCCGCCCATGCCTTTCATCGCGCCCCGCATTTGCCGCATCAGGCCCTTGCTGCCGCCTCGACCCAGCTTGGACATCATCTTTTCCATCTGCATGTATTGCTTCAATACCCGGTTGACGTCGGCCGGCTGGGTACCGGAGCCACGGGCCACGCGGGCCCGGCGCGAACCATTCAACAGGTCCGGATGCCGGCGCTCCTTCCTGGTCATCGAATTGATGATCGCGACCATCTTGCTCATTTCGCCATCGTTGACCTTCGACTTCACGCTGTCCGGCAGGCTGGACACGCCGGGCAGCTTGTCCATCAGCCCCGCCAGGCCTCCCATGTTGCTCATTTGTTCCAGTTGGTCCTTCATGTCGTTCAGGTCGAAGCGCTTGCCCTTCATCACCTTCTGGGCGAGCTTCTGCGCCTTGTCCTGGTCGACCTTGCGCTCGACCTCCTCAACCAGCGACAGCACGTCGCCCATGCCGAGGATGCGCTGGGCCAGGCGATCGGGATGGAACGGCTCCAGCGCGTCGCTCTTCTCGCCCGCGCCGAGGAACTTGATTGGCTTGCCGGTGATGTAGCGCACTGACAGCGCCGCACCACCACGGGCGTCGCCGTCGGTCTTGGTCAGGATCACGCCAGTCAGCGGCAGCGCCTCGTCGAACGCCTTGGCCGTGGTGGCAGCATCCTGGCCGGTCATCGAGTCAACCACGAACAGGGTCTCGATCGGCGTGATCGCAGCATGCAGGGCCCTGATTTCGGCCATCATCGCCTCGTCCACGTGCAGCCGGCCGGCGGTATCGACGATCAGCACGTCGACCACCTCGCGCTTTGCCGCCGCGATCGCGTCTTTGGCGATGCGCACCGGATCCTGGCTCGCCTCGGACGGGAAAAACTTCACGCCGACCTGTTCAGCCAGGGTGCGCAACTGCTCGATCGCGGCCGGACGATAGACGTCGCAGCTCACCACCATCACCTTTTTCTTCTTGCGCTCGGTCAGCAGTCGCGCCAGCTTGGCCACCGTGGTGGTCTTGCCGGCACCCTGCAAGCCCGCCATCAAGATCACCGCCGGCGGCTGCTGGGCCAGGTTCAGCTCGGTGTTGGCCACGCCCATCACCATGGTCAATTCGTCGCTGACCACTTTCACCAGAGCCTGGCCAGGTGACAGGCTCTTGGCCACCTCTTGACCCACCGCACGCACCTTGATCCGCTGAATCAGGGCCTGCACCACTGGCAATGCAACATCGGCCTCCAGCAGGGCAATGCGTACCTCGCGCAGGGCTTCGCGAATGTTCTCGTCGGTCAACCGGCCGCGGCCGCGTAGACGATTGACGGTGGTGGCAAGACGTTGGCTGAGTGATTCAAACATGGCGGAACCGTGGAACGGGATAAGGCGTTGATTATAGCGGACGGATCGACCGGCTCCGCATGCAACTCGGGCGGGTCCTGTGCGACACTTCCCGGGATGCCCCTGACCTTGCCTTCCATTCTCGCCATCGCGCTTTACGTTGGGGCCGCCGCGTTGCTGGCCGCGCCACTGACGGGTTGCCCGCGCACGCCGCGACGACTGGGCCTGGCTACCGCGACCGCGGCGGTCCTCCTGCACACTGCAGTCCTGCTTGGCGCGCATGGCGGGCGGCTTGACCTGCACTTCTTCGCCGCGCTGTCACTGGTCGCCTGCGTGGTCGCCGCCCTGACCCTGCTGGTAAACCTGTCGCGGCCGGTAGCCGGACTCGGTGTGATCGTGTTTCCGCTAGCCGCGTTGCTGCTGGGGCTGGATGTGTTCCTGGCGCCACCAACCACGCCCGCGCCAATCGACTGGCAGATCCAGCTGCACGTGGCCATCGCACTGCTTGCCTATAGCCTGCTGTCGATCGCCACCGTGCTGGCACTGCTGCTGGCAGTGCAGGAACGCGCGCTGCGCTCACGCCGACCGGGATTGGTGGTTCGCGCGTTACCGCCGCTAACCCAGACCGAGGCACTGCTGTTCCGCCTGATCGGCGCCGGTTTCGCGCTGCTCACCCTGACCCTGCTGAGCGGCCTGCTGTTCATCGCCAATATCCGCGCGCAACACCTGGTGCACACCACGGTACTCAGTGTCGTGGCGTGGTTGATCTTTGGTGCGCTGCTGTGGGGCCGCTGGCGGCACGGGTGGCGCGGGCGCAGCGCGGTCAACCTCACCTTGATCGGCATGGCGCTGCTGGGGCTCGCGTTTTTTGGTTCGAAGTTCGTGCTGGAAGTGATCTTGCACCGCACGATGGGCTGATCGCCACTCAACAGCAGGCGTCGGTCGCCGCGTTCCATCGCTCGACGACGATCACCTCCACTTTGCCAACCCTGCTTTTCTTCGGCGCATTCGCCTTCGGCACGATCGCACCGCAGAAGCCCTGATGGGCGGCTTCCCTGAGTCGCCACGCCACTGGGCACCGGACGGATATCGCCGAACCGGCCAATCCCGGCGAAGGTAACCATATGCACCGACAACAGCCCGGCGCGCAAGCCTGACAACGCCAATATCGGGCATTTCCCCATATCGGACGGCACGCGTTGCCGCATGTCCAGCTTCGCTGCCTGAATAACCGCATTTCGCCCGGCAACGACAGGGCGGTGGCATTCAACGCGTCATCACCGAGCCTGACAGCCAGGTGGCGCCCTGCCGACGGCCTGAGTGGGATGACATTATTAAACAGACGTCCAGACGGCCAAGCGTCTATACGTCCAAACAATCGTCGCCGGAAAGTATTGCACATCATTGTGCACCGCACTATATTCAGTATCCTTTCAGTTATGTATTAACACGTTAATGCGCCGCGGCAACGCCTTGCCGTGTCAGTCGCCACGTCATCTATCGTCGAGAGTCACGCATGTCCTTCATTCATGACACGTTGACTCGGTTACGCAGGAGCAGTCCCGCGCAAACCGAGTTCTACCAGGCCGCCGGCGAGATACTCGAATGCCTGCAACCGCTGCTCGATGCCGAGCCGCGCTACCGGCATCACGGCATCATTGAGCGGATCGTGGAGCCGGAGCGCCAGATCTTCTTCCGCGTGTGCTGGACCGACGACAGTGGCCAGGTACGGGTCAACAAGGGTTATCGCATCCAGTTCAGTTCGGCACTGGGGCCGTACAAGGGCGGCCTGCGCTTTCATCCCTCGGTGAACGCCAGCATCGTGAAGTTCCTTGGGTTCGAGCAGATATTCAAAAATGCCCTGACCGGCCTGCCAATCGGCGGCGCCAAGGGCGGCTCCGATTTCGACCCCAAGGGCAAGTCGGACGCCGAAATCATGCGCTTCTGCCAGTCCTTCATGAACGAGTTGTACCGGCATATCGGGCCGAACGTGGATGTCCCAGCAGGCGACATCGGCGTCGGTACGCGCGAGATTGGCTATCTGTACGGCCAATACAAGCGACTTACCGGTCGCTATGAGGGTGTATTGACCGGCAAGGGATTGAGCTGGGGCGGTTCGTTGGGACGCAAGGAGGCCACCGGCTACGGCACCGTGTATTTCGCCCAGCACATGCTGCATGCGCGCGATCAGGATATCGCCGGCAAGACCTGCCTGGTCTCCGGCGCCGGCAATGTGGCGATCTACACCATCGAGAAGCTCTACCAGTTGCAAGCATTGCCGATCACCTGTTCCGACTCCCTGGGCACCATCCACCACCCAACCGGCATCAACCTGGAAACATTGAAACTGCTGAAGGAGGTCAAGCGCACGTCGCTGCGCGAATACGTGGCGCATCACGCTGACGCCAGCTACATCGCCTGCACCGATTATCCGGAAGAAGGCCATGCGGTGTGGCACATCAAGGCGGACGCCGCGTTTCCCTCGGCCACGCAAAACGAACTGACCGCCGCCGATGCACAGGCGTTGGTGGCCAACGGCATCGTTTGTGTCGTCGAAGGCGCGAATATGGGTTCGACCCCCGAAGCAATTGTCGTGCTGCTGGCCAGCGACACGCTCTACGGCCCGGGCAAGGCTGCCAATGCTGGCGGCGTCGCCACGAGCCAGCTGGAAATGGCTCAGAACAGCAGCATGCAGCAATGGACGATGGAGCAGGTCGACGCCAAACTGCAAGGCATCATGTCCGACATCTACCAGAGCTGCATCGGGGCGGCCGTCGAATTCGGCCAGCCCCACAATCTGGTGCTGGGCGCCAACGTCGCCGGCTTCCGCAAGGTAGCCAATGCGATGATCGAGCAAGGCGTGTATTGATTTTCAACGCACCGAGGTGGCGACGGGATGTCGCTGACGGGTGGCATCATTTCCAGATACCAACGGCTCCAAGACCTCACCCGACAGTTCGGGCCGACTTTTCGGGCCGACTTCATGTCAGCGGCTGGCGTCGATTGCCTCGCTCAAGCTCTCTACTCCCACGATTTCCATCTCCCCGACGCGGCCTCTCTTTGGCGTATTCGCCTTGGGCACAATTGCCCGGCGGAAACCATGGTGGGCGGCCTCCTTGAGTCGTTCCTCGCCATTCGGCACCGGGCGGATTTCACCGGACAAGCCAACCTCGCCAAAGGTGACCATGTGCTCAGGTAGCGGTCGGTCGCGCAAGCTCGACAACACCGCCAGCAGTACCGGCAGATCGGCCGCGGTCTCCTGCACACGGATGCCGCCAACCACATTGACAAACACATCCTGGTCGTAGGCGGCCACGCCGCCGTGCCGATGCAGCACGGCCAGCAGCATCGCCAACCGGTTCTGTTCCAGGCCCAGGGTGACCCGGCGCGGATTGCCCAGTGAAGACTGATCGACCAGTGCCTGCACCTCGACCAGCAGCGGCCGGGTACCCTCTCGCGTCACCATGACGGCGCTACCGGAGGTCGGCCCCGCGTGATTGGAGAGAAAGATCGCCGAGGGATTGGGCACCTCCCGCAGGCCCTTGTCGCTCATCGCAAACACGCCCAGTTCGTTGACCGCACCAAAGCGGTTCTTGAACGCGCGGAGTACCCGAAAGCGGCTGCCGACCTCGCCCTCGAAATACAGCACCGCATCGACCATGTGCTCGAGCACGCGTGGACCGGCGATGCCGCCCTCCTTGGTTACGTGGCCGACCAGGAACACTGAGGTGCCGGTTTCCTTGGCAAAACGCGTCAGCTTGGCCGCCGATTCGCGCACCTGCGATACCGAGCCCGGTGCCGCGGTCAGCAGCTCGGTCCAGATCGTCTGGATCGAGTCGATCACCAGCACCCTGGGTCGCGTCGCCATCGCCTGTTCGAGGATGCGTTCGATGCAAGTCTCCGCCAGTGCCCGCAGCGGCTCCAGCGAAAGGCCCAGACGCTGCCCCCGCGCGGCGACCTGTGCCAGCGACTCCTCGCCGGTGACGTACACGCTTGGAAGCTGCGCGCCCAGTGTGCCGAGCACCTGCAACAGCAGAGTTGACTTGCCGATGCCCGGATCGCCGCCGATCAGCACCACCGAACCCTGCACCAGGCCACCACCGAGCACCCGATCGAGCTCGCCGATACCAGTCAGCGTGCGCGCCTCGGTGGTCAGCATCACCTCGGTCAGCGGCGTAATCTTCGGCGAACCCGCGACGGCGCCCGCATAACTGGAACGCTGCGCGCCCACCGACGTCTTGCCCGTCGTGGCCGGCTCCAGCACGATCGCGCTGAGCGTGTTCCACGCCCCGCATTCGATGCACTGACCCTGCCACTTGCTGTGCTCGGCGCCGCAGTCGGTGCAGACATAGGCAGTCTTGGCTTTGGCCATGAGGTGTTCCGGATCAACGAAGTGAATGGGAGAATCGAGCTTAGCCCGCCGCTATCGCAAACCGCGAGACGCGCCGGTGCGCTCTCCGGTCAACTGTCATCTTCCACAAACAACACCCGACGAGTCATGCCGCAGGTGAGGTCGTAGGAGATCGTACCGGACTGCGCGGCCACGGTTTCCACGGGCAACTCGGCCCCCCACAGCGTCACGCGGTCACCGACGGTCGCGTCGGGCGCGTTGCGCAGGTCAAGCGTGATCAGGTCCATCGACACGCGCCCGATCAGCGGCACGCATCGATCGCCAACCAGCACCGGCGTGCCGGCCACGGCACTGCGTGGGTAACCATCGCCGTAACCCACGGCCGCGACACCCACGGGCATGTCCTCGGGACAAGTCCAGGTGCCGTTGTAGCCGATATGTTCGCCCTTGCCGATACGATTGACCGCAATCAATCGCGTGCTCAGGGTCATCGCCGGTCGGAAGCCGAAATCGGCGCCGCTCTTTCCGTCCACCACCGACAAACCATAGAGCAGACCACCCGTACGCACCCAGTCACCACGCGCGTCAGGCCAGCCGAGTACGGCGGCGGAATTGGACAGCGAACGCGGTCCGCTGAGCGACCCGGTCGCCGCGGAAAAGCGGGCTATCTGCGCAGGAGTCTGTACGCCGTCGAAAACCTCCGAATCAGAGAAGTGCGTCAGCAGGCCGATCTCGGGTTCAATGCCCGCCATCGCGGCGAGTTGCGCATGCACGGCGGCCACGCGGCCGGGGGCAAAGCCAAGTCGATGCATGCCGCTGTCAATCTTCAGCCATACGCGCAGTCGCCCACGCGCTGGCGGCGCCTCGGCCAGCCATTGCAGTTGGGCCTCGTGATGAATCGTCGCCTCCAGTTGCAGGCGCTGCATCTCGGCGATGTCGCCGGCATTGTCCGGGCCAGACAATACTACGATGCGCTGCCGATGCCCCGCCGCACGCAGGCGCAGGCCATCGCCCAGCGCAGCCACCGCGAACGCCTCGGCCTCGCCTCCCAGCGCGCGCGCCACCCGCTCCAGTCCGTGCCCGTACGCATCGGCCTTGACCACCGCCATCACCCTCGCCGGCGCAGCCAGCACCTTCAGCCGCGCCAGGTTGTGGCGCAGTGCAGCGAGGTGAATGGTGGCGACGGTAGCGCGACTCATTGGGGGCGGAATTCGGGATTGGAGATTGGGGATTCGTCGACAGCTACGAAAACGACCCTTGCCGCACCTGGCAGGAGCCGCTTCGGAAAGGCATTATTCTGCGAACAGCTGGGATCTTGCACGCTCGAACGAATTTCCAATCCCCAATCCAGAATTTCGGATCTCAATCAAACCCTCCCACAAACGAATCCGACGCGTAGTTCACGAACTTGGTGTAGTGACCAATGAAGGTCAGCTTGCAGGTGTCGGTGGGGCCGTTGCGCTGTTTGCCGATGATGATCTCGGCGATGCCCTTGTCAGGCGATTCCTTGTTGTAGTACTCGTCGCGGTAGATGAACATGATCACGTCGGCGTCCTGCTCGATGGCGCCCGATTCACGCAGGTCGGACATCATCGGGCGCTTGTCGGCGCGCTGTTCCAACGAGCGATTCAACTGCGACAGCGCGATCACGGGCACGTTCAGCTCCTTGGCCAGGCCCTTCAGTGAACGCGAAATTTCTGAAATTTCGGTGGCACGATTCTCCTTGTTACCGGGCACCTGCATCAGTTGCAGGTAGTCAACCACGATCAGGCCGAGGCCACCGTGCTCCCGGTGCAGCCGGCGCGCCCGCGAACGCACCTCCACCGGCGACAGGCTGGGCGTATCGTCGATGAAGATCTTCGCGTCCGAAAGCAGCGCGATCGCGTTGGAGACGCGCGGCCAGTCCTCTTCTTCCAGCGTGCCGTTGCGCAGGTGCTGCTGGTGGATGCGGCCGACGGAAGAAATCAGGCGGAACGCCAGTTGCGAGGAGGACATCTCCATCGAGAACACCACCACTGCTTTCTTGCCGCCCAACGCAGCGGTCTCGGCGATGTTCAACGCGAAGGCGGTCTTGCCCATCGACGGACGTGCCGCCACGATGATGAGATCCGCGGGTTGCAGGCCGGAGGTGAGTTCGTCCAGATCGGTAAATCCAGTGCTGACGCCGGTGAGCTGACCACGGTTCTGATAGCGCTCGGTGAGCAGCTTGAAAGCATCCTTCACCGCTTCGCGCATCGAGACCGAGTCCTTCTTGCCGCGCGCACCGGACTCGGCAATGTGGAACACGCGTTGCTCGGCACTTTCCAGCACCTCGTGCATGCTCTTGCCTTCGGGCCGATAGCCGTCCTCGGTGATCGAGGTGCCGGCGTCGATCAGCTGGCGCAACACCGACTTCTCACGCACGATCTCGGCATAAGCCGCGATGTTTGCCGCACTGGGTGTGCTGTTGGCCAGCTCGATCAAGTAACCAGCGCCACCGACCATTTCGGTCAATCCGTTGCTCTCGAACCAGTCACCCAGCGTCACCGCATCGCACGGCATTCCCTTGTTGGCCAGCTCGTTGATCGCGCGCCAGATCAGGCGGTGATCCCGGCGATAAAAATCGTCCTCGGCCAGCCGATCAGCGACGTTGTCCAGCGCCCCCGGTGCCAGCATCAGCCCACCCAGCACCGCCTGCTCGGCGTCGATCGAATGCGGTGGCACCCGCAGCGCCTCGATGGCCGCTGACGGGGATTTTCGATCGGGTACGAAGGACATCGACTAACCTCGAGAGAATTGCCGCACGCGCAGATGCGCAACGCACCGACAACGGATGGACTGGCTTACCCACACATCATGCGCGGCGGCGTCTCACCCGTCGAGACAATAACCCTGTGGATATGTTGTGGGTTTGTGTGGATAAGCTGGGGGACGGGGGACGAACGGCGAACGGGGAACAGGGTCGACCGCGAAGACAACAAGAGGCTCTTCGCCGGTGCACGAATCCATTCGAAACCCGAGCCGCGCTGCGCAACGTCCACCGTTCCCCGTTCCTGGCCCAAAAAACAAACGGGCGCCCTGCGGCGCCCGGATGTCCACCATCACGAGGATGGTGACGTACTCAATTGTCGCTGACGACGATCACCTTGACGGTGGTATGGATGTCGGCGTGCAGGTGCAGTGCCACTTCATACTCGCCGACGTTGCGCAGCGGACCCTCGCCCAGGATCACTTCGCCCTTGTGGACGGCGTGGCCACCGGCGACCAGGGCCTCGGCGATATCACGCGGACCGACCGAGCCGAACAGCTTGCCCTCGGCACTGGCATGTGCCGGGATCGTCACCGCGACGTCGGCGAGCTTGGCCTTGCGCGCTTCGGCGTCGGCCAACACGGTATTCGCCTTGGCTTCGTATTCGGCGCGACGCTGTTCGAATGCGGCCAGATTGGCAGCATTGGCACGCACGGCCTTGCCCTGCGGCAGGAGGTAGTTGCGACCGTAACCGGGTTTTACGGCGACCTTGTCGCCAAGATTGCCCAGGTTGCGGACTTTCTGCAGAAGAATGAGTTCCATGATGCTTTCCTGTTCGTTAGCACCGGTGTAGCCCGGCGCAGCCATGAGGACGGTTGTCCGAAAATGTTGCTCCCTTTCCCGTTCGGGGAGAGGGCCGGGGTGAGGGGCTGGACGGGCAGTGGTGCATGTTCGGAGCAGGCTTCGATCACCTTCCACGCGAGCACCCGCCCCTCATCTGCCCTACGGGCATCTTCTCCCCTCAGGGGAGAAGAATCTGTTGTCACACGTCGTGGTTGTCGGTATACGGCAACAGCGACAGAAAACGGGCCCGCTTGACTGCGGTAGCCAGTTGGCGCTGGTAGCGCGCCTTGGTACCGGTGATGCGACTGGGCACGATCTTGCCGCTTTCGGTGATGTATTGACGCAAAGTGTTGAGATCCTTGTAATCGATCTCCTTCACGTCCTCGGCAGTGAAGCGGCAGAACTTGCGGCGGCGGAAAAACTTGGACATGGTCTTGGCTTCCTATCAGTCGTCGCTGTCGCGATCGTTGTTGGAGTGGCCGTGGCCACGGCTATCGCCATCGCTGTCGTCATCGCGACGGCGAGTCGACTTGGCGTCGTCCTTTTCCTTTGACTTCAGGATGAAGGACGGCTCGGTGTCGGCAGCATCGCGGCGGATCATCAGGTGGCGCAGCACGGCGTCGTTGAAGCGGAAGCCCGACTCCAATTCGTTCAGCGCGTTCTGAGTGACTTCGATATTGAGCAGCACGTAATGTGCCTTGGCCAGGTTCACGATCGGGTAAGCCAGCTGGCGCCGGCCCCAGTCTTCCAGGCGATGGATCTTGCCGCCGTCGGCCTCGATCAGCGTCTTGTAGCGCTCGAGCATGGCCGGAACCTGCTCGCTCTGGTCCGGATGAACCATGAATACAACTTCGTAATGACGCATGGTCATTTGCGGTTGACTCCTTGTGGATGCGGCCAACGTGGCCAGTCAGCCTCCCGTCGATGCGGTGAGGCAAGTGTCCTGCCCGCGCTTTTCGGTGCTGACAGAAGCGGAATTGTACGATGGCTGGCAACGATCGCGCAAGCCATTGAAAAGGCTGCGCGTCACGGCGTGGCAGGGGGTCAGCCGACGGTAAAGCTCTCGCCGCAACCACACTCGCCGGTGGAGTTCGGGTTGTGGAATACGAAACTGGCATTGAGCCCGTGGCGCTGGAAGTCGATAACCGTACCGTCAACCAGGGCCAGACTCTTGTCACTGACGATCAGCGGCACGCCGTCCACTTCCACCAGCCGGTCGTCCGCGGCCATCGACTCGGCCAGATCCACTACGTAGGCAAATCCGGAGCAACCGGTGCGCTTGACGCCAAAGCGCACGCCTGCTGCCGCCGGCGTCGAGGCCAGGAAAAGGCGCATGCGTTCATTGGCGGCGGGGGTGATGCTGATGCTCATGGCGGGTATGTCCAACCTCGGAAAATTGCGTGGGGTGTCGCGGCCCGGGTGAGGCCTACATTATCATGCCGGTTTGGCATGGCGCGCCGCAGTGTGCCAAGTCAGCCACCCGTTATGCCGCCACGCGGCGAATCAGCAGGAGTTTCCATCCATGGCCGTGGTCAGTGTGAAGCAGGCTTTATCCGGCGCCATCGAGGCCGGCGACACGGTGACCGTGCGCGGCTGGGTGCGCACGCGGCGCGATTCCAAGGCTGGCCTGTCCTTCGTCAGTGTCACGGACGGCTCCTGCTTCGACCCGATCCAGGCCGTGGTGCCAGCCACCCTGGCCAACTACGACAGTGAAGTGAAACATCTCACTGCGGGCGCCGGCCTGATGGTCAGCGGCACCCTGGTACCGTCGCAAGGCAAGGGTCAGGCGTTCGAGATCCAGGCCTCCGAGGTGATCGTCACCGGCCTGGTTGACGACCCGGAGACTTATCCGATCCAGCCCAAGCAGCACTCAATGGAGTTCCTGCGCGAAGTCGCCCATCTACGCCCGCGCACCAACCTGTTCGGCGCGGTGACACGCGTGCGCCACACCATGATGACGGCGATCCACCGACATCTCACCGAACAGGGCTTCTTCTGGATCAACACGCCGATCATCACTACCTCTGACGCCGAGGGCGCCGGCGACATGTTTCGCCTTTCCACACTGGACCTGGCCAACCTGCCGCGCCTGCCTGATGGCAAGATCGACTTCCGCAAGGATTTCTTCGGCCGCGAAGCCTTCCTCACCGTGTCCGGCCAGCTCAACGTCGAGGCGTACTGCCTGGCAATGAGCAAGGTCTACACGTTCGGCCCGACCTTCCGCGCCGAGAACTCGAACACCGCGCGCCACCTGGCCGAGTTCTGGATGGTCGAGCCGGAGATCGCCTTTGCCGACCTTGCCGCCGACGCCGACTGCGCCGAGGCATTCCTCAAGGCGATCTTCAAGGCGGTGCTGGACGAGCGCGCCGACGATATGGCGTTCTTCGCGCAGCGCGTGCAGAGCGACGCGATCACGCGGATGGAGGCGTTCATTGCCAAGCCATTCGAGCGTATCGACTATACCGACGCGATCGAGATCCTGAAGAAGTCGGGCCAGAAGTTCGAGTACCCGGTAGCCTGGGGCATCGACCTGCAGACCGAGCATGAGCGCTATCTGGCCGAGAAACATATCGGCCGCCCCGTGGTCGTAATGAACTATCCCGAGGCGATCAAGGCGTTCTACATGCGACTGAACGATGACGAAAAGACGGTGGCGGCGATGGACGTACTGGCGCCAGGCATCGGCGAGATCATCGGCGGCGCCCAGCGCGAGGAGCGCCTGGACTATCTCGATCGCCGGATGGTGCAGTTCGGCCTCGATCCGGCTTCGTACAACTGGTACCGCGACCTGCGCCGCTATGGCACAGTGCCGCACGCCGGTTTCGGTCTCGGCTTCGAACGTCTGCTGGTCTACATCTGCGGCCTGTCCAACATCCGCGACGCCATTCCCTATCCCCGTGCCGCCGGCACGGCCGAGTTCTGAGTGCCCAAAAAACCCATGTCGTATCATTCTGCCGCCATCGCCGCCGCGTTCAGTGCAGCCGTCCTGTTGTCCGGCTGCCACGCCGCCAAGGTACTGATTCCACCCAACCTGCGCCCACCGGCGGAGGACGCGGGCGATCCGCTGAAGCTCGCCCAGATGCAATTGCAGCAGGCCACTCCTTGCTGCAGCAGCTTCGCCGACTTTTCCTACCGCAGCCTGTTGCCCTGGCAACCGCAGAAATTCACGCTCGGCAGCGGCTCCATGGTGGCCAATCTCAACGGCACCAAGAGCTACTTTCTCGTGTTCCGTCTTCCCACCGAAGTGAAGCTGCCGTATCGAGTCGCCGTGAAATCGGAATTGAACGGCCGCTGGCTGCACACCAGTTACCTGTTCGCACCAACCGTCGTGCTGCTCGACGATGGCTTCCAGCCGGTCCGGTCCGACAACATCCAGCTGTGCGAGCACATGGGCTGGAGCGACGACACCACCGGCGCGTTCGGCAGCTTCAGCGTGGACAGCAAGGACGCGCACTACCTGCTGGTCTACAGCTCGGCTGAGCAACAGTCGGGCAAGACGTACTGGGAACAGTCGCCGGCATCGATCTCCACCACCACTGCGGCCACCTTGAAGATGAGTTCCGCCGGCAGTTTCAGCATTCCGCACGGACCGGATGGCTCGCTGTGGATCGGCGTGATGAATTCGGCCTACCAGAAGGCCATCGACAGCGCCGTATGCGGCAAGCCGTCCAGCGGCCAGGGTGTGCTGAACGAATTGCCGCTACCCTGGAGTGGCAAGCGCGGCGGCTCATCGTGATCCTGTCGTACCTGGCCTTGCTGATCGCTGGTGTAGGCCTGTTTGTGCTGTCCTACGTGGCGCAATTCCGACTCGCCGCGCTGCTGCGGAAACGCTATCCACAGCACTGGCAGGTCATCGTGGAGGCGGATCAGGGCAAGTCTTCCCAACCGTCCACCTGGCGGCGTTGGATCCGCATGCAGAACGTGCTGCGCTCGCCCGCGCTGCCGGCGCTGCGCGATGCGTCCATCACCCGCTGGCGCAACCTGTGGCGCTACGGCCCGTGGCTGGGCTGGTTATGCTGGCTGGGTGCGCTGGCATTGCGCTTGCTGCATTGAGAGATCTTGAAACGACAGCCTCTGACATCAACCGGAGTGAACACATGCAACTGGATCTGAGTGGACGTCACGCGCTGGTCTGCGGTGCCTCCCAGGGCATCGGCCGTGCCTGCGCCGTCGAACTGGCCCTGCTCGGTGCCAATGTGACCGCGCTGGCGCGGCGCGGCGACGTGCTGGCCAGCCTGGCTGAGAGCCTGCCGCGCATCCACGATGCGCAACGGCACGGATTCATCGTTGCCGATTCGGGCGACACCGATGCGCTACGGGCCCAGGCCGACGCACTGGTCGCGGCCAACCCGGTGCACATCCTGGTCAACAACAGCGGCGGCCCGCCGCCAGGCGGCATCGTGGATGCGACTGTGCAGGAATTCCTCGACGCCTTGCGCAAACACCTGCTTGCCAACCACACGCTGGTGCAGGCAGTCCTGCCTGGCATGCGTGATGCCGGCTGGGGGCGCATCGTCAACATCATCTCCACCTCGGTGAAGGAGCCGATTCCCGGTATCGGCGTGTCCAACACGACTCGTGGCGCGGTGGCCAGTTGGGCCAAGACCCTGTCCAGCGAAGTGGCGCCATTCGGCATCACCGTCAACAACGTGCTGCCAGGCTCCACCCATACGCCACGGATCGAGCAGATCGTGGCGGCGAGTGCGAAAAAATCCGGCCGTAGCGAACACGAGGTGCAGCAGGAAATGACGGCGGCGATTCCCGTAGGCCGCTTCGCTGATCCCGCGGAAACCGCAGCCGCGGTGGCCTTCCTCGCCTCACCGGCGGCAGGCTACATCACGGGCGTCAGCCTCCCGGTCGACGGGGGGCGCACGCGTTCGTTGTGAGTGGCCGCATACGCCGGCGTCCGGTGCAATTGCCGGCAGCTGGATTTAAGATGATCCGGATGCCTACCCTGCGCCTTGCCAATCTGATCGACGGCCGCCTGCAGGCGCCGATTCACGATGGCTGGCTCGATGTACACGAGCCTGCGACTGCCGGCGTGTTTGCGCAATGTCCGGATTCCGACGCGACTGATGTCCATGCCGCCGTGGCCGCTGCCAACCGCGCGGCACCTGGCTGGGCAACCACGCCGATCGAGCAACGTGCGCGATTGCTGCACCGGCTCGCCGACCTGATCGAGGCCAGGCTGGAGGAGTTTGCCGCGCTGGAATCGCGCGACAACGGCAAGCCGCTGAGCCTCGCGCGGCGGCTCGACATTCCGCGCGCGGTGAGCAACCTGCGCTATTTCGCCGCCGCGATCATCGGCTGGGACAGCGAGTCGCACGCGATGGAAGGCGGCACCCCCGACAGTGGTGCGATCAACTACACCTTGCGCCAGCCACTGGGCGTGGTGGGCTGCATCAGCCCGTGGAACCTGCCGCTGTACCTGTTCACCTGGAAGATTGCCCCGGCGCTGGCCAGCGGTAACACGGTGGTCGCCAAGCCCTCGGAAATCACCCCGTGCACCGCAGCCCTGCTCGGCGAGTTGAGCATCGAGGCGGGCTTCCCACCCGGCGTGTTGAACATTGTTCACGGTCGCGGCCCGGCGGTGGGCCAGGCGATCGTCGAGCACCCCGCGGTCAAGGCCATCTCCTTCACTGGCAGCACCGCCACCGGCGCAACCATCGCCAGCACGAGCGCCGCACAGTTCAAAAAAGTCTCGCTGGAAATGGGCGGCAAGAATCCGGCGATCGTGTTCGCCGACGCCGATCTGTCCGACGCCAACCTCGACACCATCGTGCGCTCAGGCTTCGCCAACCAGGGCGAGATCTGCCTGTGCGGTTCACGCCTGCTGGTGCAACGCTCCATCTACGACACGTTCCGCGAACGCTATCTGGTCCGCGTACGGGCACTGCGCGTGGGCGACCCCCAAGACGCGGACAGCGACCTTGGTGCCATGGTCTCGCAGACCCATTACCACAAGGTACTCGGCTGCATCGAACAGGCGCGCGCGGAAGGCGGCACGATCCTGTGCGGCGGCGAAACCGTTCATGTCGCCGGCCGCTGCAGCGAGGGCTGGTTCATTGCGCCAACCGTGATCGAGGGTCTGGCATCCGGTGCCGCCACCAACCAGCAGGAAATTTTCGGGCCGGTCGTCTGCCTGATTCCGTTCGAGGACGAGGCCGAGGCGCTGGCAATCGCCAACGACAGCCATTACGGCCTGGCGGCCTCGCTGTGGACGCAGGACCTCTCGCGCGCGCATCGGCTCGGCGCGCAGCTCGAGTTCGGCATCGTCTGGATCAATTGCTGGCTGAAGCGCGACCTGCGCACGCCGTTCGGCGGCGCCAAGCAGTCCGGCCTCGGCCGCGAGGGCGGCAACGAGGCCCTGCACTTCTTCACCGAACCAAAAAACATCTGCATCGCGTACGGCGCCGCACCCGCCAAACCGTAACGCGTGCTGCCGCATTCCAAACCCAAGAATCAGGAATCTCGATGAATTCACTGAAAGATCTGCTTGCCAATAACCGACGCTGGGCCGACCAGGTCACCGCGCAGGACCCGGCCTTTTTTGAACAACTGTCGCAGCAGCAGGCGCCGCGCTATCTGTGGATCGGTTGCTCGGATTCGCGTGTGCCGGCCACCCAGATCGTCGACCTGCCGCCGGGCGAGATCTTCGTGCACCGCAACGTGGCCAACGTGGTCGTGCACACCGACCTGAACGCGCTCAGCACCATCCAGTTTGCGGTCGACGTGCTACAGGTGAAACACATTCTGGTGGTGGGCCACTATGGCTGCGGCGGCGTCGGCGCCGTGCTCAAGGAAAGCCGGCTGGGCCTGATCGACAACTGGCTGCGACACATCACCGACATTGCCCTGAAGCACGCCGACAAGCTCGATCCGTCGCAGTCGTTCGCGATGCGCCACGCGCACCTGTGCGAGCTGAATGCGCTGGAGCAGGCACTCAATGTCTGCCACACCACCGTGGTGCGCGAAGCCTGGGAACGTGGCCAGCAGTTGGCCGTGCACGCATGGATCTACGGACTGGACGATGGCCATATCCATGATCTCGGGCTGGACGTGCGGGGTCGCGGGCAACTGCCCGACGCCTACCACCAGGCGGTGACGCAACTGACCCAACGTTGGGCCGGCGCCGCATGAGCGGCGAAGGGATTCGCACCGATACCGCCGACGGACGTCTGCTCGACTACGACATCGAAGCACAATGCCGGCAGGTTTTCGCCAATGTCCGCGCGGTACTGGAAGCCAGCGGCGCGCAGTGGGGTGACCTGGTCGACGTCACCGTATTCCTGACCGACATGACACGCGATTTTGCAGCCTACAACCGCATCTACGCAGAGTATTTCGCCGGCGTTGACGCCTGCCGCACTACGCTCGGCATCAGCAGCCTGCCGACACCGATCGCGATCGAACTGAAGTGCATCGCGGCACTGCCATTCCGAAAGGACCCGCCGGCCTGAGTCGGCGGGTCCGCGTCACGGGTGGATCAACCAGCCGTCGACGGGGCAGCCGGTGCTGCAGTCTTGGCGGCAGCCTTCTTGTGGCTCTTGTGGTGCGTGCTGCTCTTGTGGTGCGCCTTGTGGTGCATGGTGCTCTTCGGCGCGGCGTCAGCGGCTGGAGCCGGCGTGGCGGCCGGAGCAGCTTGCGCCGCCGGCTCCGCTGCCTGCGGGGCCGCAGCCTGTGCCAGCACGGAACCGGAAAACGCCACGCCCGCCGTCAGCAGGGAAGCGATCAGAAGTTTGCGGATCATGATGTCGAACCTCGGATGAAAAGACTGCCGCGGACCCGGCCGGAACCCGGCAACTCGGGTGGCGCGACACGCCGACAATGCGGCGCGCACGACATACCATGGCTGAACAGACCACGCCGGTTCTTGCGCGCCAGACGCGTCGCCTATTGACATCCTTGCGAGGCGATCAGGACAGTAATTTCTTGCGCTCAGCCCAGGCAGATTCGCAGCAGCCGGCCGATCACCGCCTGCACGTCGGGTGCCTTGGTCTCGTCGTATTCGAAGCTTGCTTCGTCCATGTAATTGAGCTGTGCCAACTCCAGTTGCACCGCCTGCACGCCAGCGTCCGGGCGACCATAGTGGCGGGTGATGTAGCCACCCTTGAAGCGGCCGTTGACAGCCACGCTGAAGCGCGATTGCGCTCCCAGACACGACTCCAGCCGGGCCTGCAGGACGGCGCCGCAACTGGCCCCGTCTGCCGTGCCCAGGTTGAGGTCCGGCAGCCTTCCGTCAAACAGCATTGGCACCTGGCCGCGGATCGAGTGACCTTCCCACAACACCACCCGGCCATGCTCGCCTTGCAAGCGCGCAAGTTCTTGTGCCAACGCGTCGTGATATGGCTGCCAGTAGTCGTTTACCCGCCGTTGAACTTCAGCGGCATCCGGCACGTCGCCGTCGCGGTACAGCGGCTCGCCATCGAAACCCACGGTGGGTATCAACCCCGTCTCGCGCTGCCCCGGATACAAGGCATGACCATCCGCGGGCCGGTTCAGATCGACCACGTAGCGCGACGCCCGCGGCTTCAACACGCTGGCACCCAAGGCCGCCGCCAGCGGCTCGTACAGCCGCGCCACATGCCAGTCGGTATCCGGCGAACGCCGCGCTGCCAGAGGCATCCGCGCGGCAATGTCCGCGGGAATGAAACTGCCGTCGTGCGGAAGACTGATCAACAGCGGCACACGACCGCGATGCAGAGTGAAGTTGGTCATGTGGGGCATTGTACGCGGGGCGGGAACGGGGAATCCCGCAAGGGGACTTCCTGACGGTCGCGGGGAACGGGGAACGGGGAACGGGGAACGGGGAACGGGGAAGAGCATAAAAGCTTAAGAGCCGAACACCGAACACCTCGCGCAAACACTACAAACCAAATCGTGCCGGTGCGTACGGCGCCGGATCAATCACCGGCGGCGTACCCGCCAGCAGCGACGCCACCAATTCGCCGGTTGCTGCCGACATGCTCACGCCCAGCATGCCGTGTGCCGTCGCCAGCCACAGGTTGGACCAGCGCGCGACCGGGCCGATGATCGGCACCTCGTCCACACTCATCGGCCGCCAACCCCACCACTCCTCGCGCAACTCGGGGCCTTCCGGTTCGCGCAGATTGGCGGTCGCTCCACGACGCAGCGCATCGAGGCGGGCGCGGTTGAGGCCACCGCGATAGCCGGAGAACTCCATCGTGCTGCCCAGCCGAAAACCATCGTTCCATTGCGTGACGCAAACCGAGGGTTCGCGCAGAGACAACGGTCGGCGTGGAATCAGAGTCGGGCGACTGTAGGTGAGCGAGTAACCCTTGCCCGGCTGCATCGGCAATCGCAACCCGAGTCGCCTGGCCAGCAACGGCGACCAGGCACGACGCATCCGCCGGGTGCAGCAGGCCACCCACCACGCCGGGCTTCAAGGCGGGTTCCATCGCCTCCACTTGTTCGCCAGTCAGCCGCTGCACCTCGATCCCGAGACGCTCGAGCAGGGCCGCATGTTCCTTCTCGTCGGTGTTCTGCAACCTGGCCGTGCGGTAGACCAGCAACGTACCCTGCTCGGCAAACTCGCACACCAGCTTGTCGTCGCGCACCAACTCGCCCAACAACTGGCGCGAGCGCTGCAGGATCGCCAGCCGCGCCTGTGTCGCCGCATGGAAATCGCGCCAGTTGCAATGCCG
>CAJDTN010000016.1_pt1 | contig 96416 bp, 88 predicted proteins | sample 7389801 | NCBI WGS metagenome assembly CAJDTN01 (sample SAMEA7055653, study PRJEB34461) | soil metagenome | biome: terrestrial ecosystem; feature: Peninsula; material: soil | place: Antarctica | collected 2016
CTCAAGATCTCTCGATAAATTCCATCTGTGGAGTCGCGTCGCCCATGCATCCAAGCACCACGCCGCTCAACCTGGGCGAAGCGGACAGTACTCGCTCCGCGATGTCACGTGCCTGCTGCTGTCTGGCCGGAGTGTCCACGCGGTTTATGACCGGCACCACACGGGTTCCTGGCCCTAGCCCCTTCAGTGCTCCCGCGGTGGAGGTCAACAGTTCCACGATGTGCTCGGAGCCAATGATGGCTTCTTCCGCCGCGCCGGTCAGCGCCATGAATTCTTCCAGTCGGTGAGCCACACCGGAATTGAGTTTGCGCCCCAGCACATGTGCAGAAACCAGGTACAACACCAGCTCGGTGCCGGGCGGATAGATCGGCTCGCCATCGGCTGGTGCCTTGATCAGCCGGCGGCGGGCACCATCGGCCTTGACCAGCAGCAGGTCGAAAACATGCGCTGCGTGGATCTGCGTGACCAGTTCCGCACGAATGCCGGCAGCCCAGTCTGCGTGCTTTCCAGGCTGTGCGAAGAAGACCCTGCGATACTCCGCAGGCGTGGCACGAACGGCTTCCAGCAACGTGGCTTCCTCACCGACGACAAGCTGTGCCTCGAGCTCACGGGGTGGGTACGGGCAGTTGACCGTAGCTGTCAGCCCCGCACGCCCCGGGCAGCGCGACGCCAGCGCGTACATTGTGCTTTTCTTCCCGCCTGCGCCCGCGACGGCGACCAGCCGGTTGCCGTTTAACAGGCGTTCCCATGAGTCGGTACTTTGCATCAGGTCTTCAACCGAGCGTCGCGCGGACGGAAAGGATGCCGGGGAGATAGCCGGCCAACAACGCCCACGATGCCCCGCCGTCGCGACTGGCGAAAAAGTGGCCACTGGTCGTCCCGAGATACAGGCCCAATGGGTCCAGTCCGTCGGCTTCCAATCCCTCGCGCAGGATCGTCACGTAGACGTTGTCCTGGGGAAGGCCTTGTTCACACGCTGTCCAGTTCTCGCCGGCATCGTGGCTGCAGTAAACGCGCAGCCGGGCACCTGCCACCGCCCTGAGCTGGCTGCTTTGTTCGGGAACGACATACAGCGTATCGACGTCGTTGGAATCTCCCACCATGGCATAACCGAAATCGCTGGGCAGGCCCACACTGATCTCCTGCCAGGTGTCGCCCCGGTCACGACTCACGTACGTGCCGCAATGGCTCTGTTGATAGAGTCTCCCGCCACCCGCGGGATGCACGTACAACCGATGGATGCATTGACCTGCTACTGGCGCCGTGGCGTTCAAATACGGAGCACGTATGCCCCGATTGATCGGCTGCCAATGCTGCCCCAGGTCATCCGAACGGTAGCAGCCCCCACCTGCCAGTGCCGCATACAACGTTTGCGGACGCTCAGGGTCGCTGGCTACCGAATGCAACGCCAGGCCGCCTTTGGCCGGGGTCCAGGATTTTGCGCTGGGCTGCGTGTGAAACCCGTCCAGCAATTGCCAGTCGACGCCCCGCTGCCGGCTGACGAACAAGCCCGGCGGCTCGATGCCGACATACAAGGTGCCGGGTTGTGTGGCGTGGCCCATGGCCAGAGACCACAGCGTTTTCAGGCTTGCCGGCCCTTCATCGCGGTGGTGTCGCGGCACCTCGTCGAGCGGGTGCCAGTGCAACCCACCATCGGTTGTCCGATAGACATGGCTACCCCAGACCTTGTGCTGCGCAAGTGCGTACCCGAACTCCGGCTCCCTGGGGTCGAACACGGCACTCTGGATTTCGTAGCCTGCCATGAACGGGCCAGACCACTGAAAATGCTTGCGCCCGAGATCAGCGGTTGCAAGAAACAAGCCCTTGCGGGTGCCGATCAGCAGCTTCAGGTTACGCGGCATATCGCCCCTCAACGCTTATCGTCGCCAGGAATGCCGGTAGCCTGGTGACCCAGTACCGGCAAGAAGGCTTCCCACCTAGCTCGCGGCACCATCTTGTGACGGGTCTGCGACGAAGCGAATTTCGCTCTTGGTCTCGCTTATGGTACCGAACGTCTCCAGCTCTACTGTCGCGTGGACCGCGAGCTTCTCGACGTCTTTCAATGCCCCCGAAGCCATGGCCTCACGGACGCGCTTCTCGATTTCCTGCTGGGACGTCACGCCGACCGCCTTCAGAAACTTGCGTATGCTGCGGTTAAATGCCTCTTCGTCCATAGCGCACCTCCAGGTTGCCACGCCTGGCGGGAATGCCAGGCGATTCACTCACCAATCCAGTCACTCCACGGCATCTTTATGGCCGTGCTCATGCTTCTCGCCACGCATGATTCCAAGCGCATGGATAATTCCGGGCAACAGCGCATCCAGATACTCTTCCACGCCATGTACGCTACCCGGTACCGTAATCACCAGCGTCTCCGCAATCGTTCCAGCGATCGCCCGCGACAACATCGCAAACGGTGTCCGTCGCTGGCCGAAGGCACGCGCGGTTTCCGCTATGCCCGGCAGTTTCCGATCCAGCATGTCTTCAATGGCATCCACGGTAATGTCGCGTGGCGAGATTCCGGTTCCGCCCACGGTCAATACCATATCGGCGCTCTTGCACTGTTCCTGCATGACTTGCCGCAGGCGGGCCGGCTCATCCGGCAACAAGATGGGCCCGGTAACATCGAATCCCGCGGCGACGAGCCGTTCGCATGCGCGCACACCGGATACATCCTGGTTGGTCCCGGCGGAAACCGAGTCCGACAGCAGGACGACGGTCGCCTTGCGTGGGTGTGTCAGATGGCGCAGATATTGTGACTTGCCACCGGTTTTCTTGATGAGTTTTATATCCCCGATCACGATGTTGGTACCGGCATGCGGCTTGAGCATGTCGTACAACGTGATGGCAGCCACACTGGCCGCAGTAATCGCTTCCATCTCGGCGCCGGTGGCAGCTATGGCACGCACATGCGCGATAACCGTCACTTTGCTTTCCGCGAATTCGTAGTCGATGGTCACCACCGACATCGCGATCTGATGGCAGAGGGGTATCAGTTCCCAGGTGCGTTTGGCCGCCATCGTACCGGCAAACCGGGCCGCTTCGAGCGCATCACCTTTCTCGGTCAAGCGTTTTTCGAGTAGCTCTATGTATTCCGGCGCAGATTCGAGTACCGCCTGAGCTGTCGCACTACGCAACGTCTCCGGTTTCGACGTGATGTCTTTCATTCAAGCTGCATCCCTTGACATAACTATGGGTGCCATCGGTGTATTCCTCGAGCTTCCAGACCGGCACGCGGTGCTTCACTTCCTCGATCGCGTAGCGACCACCCGCAAATGCCTCCGGGCGATGGACCGAACTCACCACGATCAGAATGCTGCTGTCGCCAATCTCGAGTTGCCCGACCCGATGCACAACAATGCACTTGATGATATCGAACTTCGCATAGACCTCGTGTTCGATTTCAGCAAGCACCTTTTCCGCAAGCGGCGCATACGCGGTATACGCAATACTTTGCACCACGCGCCCTTCATTGTGGTCGCGCACGGTTCCGCTGAACATGACAACGGCGCCGGCACGCGGGTCGGCAGCCGCGCGCAACGCTCGATCGACCGAAATCTCATCAGTGACAAGTCGCATCGTCGCCTACCCTCCACTCACCGGAGGTAGCAGCGCGAGCGTCGCCCCGTCATGCAGCACCGAGTCGTCAGTGCCAAGCTCTGCGTCAAGGGCGCACGCCATATACTGACGATGAGGCCCCAGCCCGGGGTGCTGTGCGACAAGCTGCGATAGGACTTGGGCAACCGTCACTTCTTCGCGTTCGCCAAGTTCGACCTCTTCTGCGTGCCGACCGCAAACCTCCCGCAAGATGCCGTAATACTCGACTTTGACTTTCAACATCCGATGCTGCGCTTGCGCCATGACATGCCCTCAACCGATCCCGGTCAGCGTTTCGTACCTGATGCGTAAGTAAAGCCTATCGAGCGCGTGGACTCAACCACCGATTTGCCACATTTCCGGCCGCTTGGAGATCGTGTCACCGGCCTTCGCGCGAACCTCTGAATAGCGATCCGATCTTCCTCGCCAGAGTTTTTCGACGCGACTCTCAATTTCGGCATCGCTGATGCCAGTGCGCAACGCGGCGCGCAAATCATGGCCAACCGGCGCGAAAAGGCAGGTATAGAACTTGCCGTCCGCAGTCAAACGCAGACGCGTACAGGCGCCACAGAATGGTTTGGTGACCGATGCGATGATACCGATGTCACCCCCGCCATCGCGGTAACGGTAGCGCTGCGCCACTTCGCCTGGATAACGCTTCGGTAGCGGCTCCAACGGCCACTTGCTGTCAATCAGCTGCCGTATCTCGTCCGCAGTGACTACGTCTTTCAACAACCAGCCGTTGGTCGTACCGACGTCCATGAACTCGATAAACCGCAGGGTATGGCGCGTTCCACGGAAGTGCTCCGCCATGGGCAGGATCGACTTCTCGTTGACCCCACGTTGTACCACCATGTTGATCTTGACCGGATCCAGGCCTGCAGCAGTCGCCGCTTCAATCGCAGCCAATATTTTTTCCGGCTTGACCTTGCTCCCGCTCATATGCTGGAAGACATCCGGCTCCAGCGTGTCCAGGCTCACGGTGATCCGCCGCAACCCAGCCGCTTTCAGCGCGCGTGCTTTCTTTTCGGTGAGCAACACACCGTTCGTCGTGACCGCAATATCGATCGCGCCCAGCTTGGAGATCTTGGCGACCAGGTCTTCGAGGTTGTGCCGGACCAACGGCTCACCGCCCGTAAGCCGGACCTTCTCCACCCCGAGGTTGACCAGACAGCCGGTGACCCTGGCAATTTCGTCAAACGTCAGCAATTGCGGCGATGGCATGAATTTGTACGACGCGCCGAACAATTCTTTCGGCATGCAGTAGCGACACCTCAGGTTGCAGCGATCTGTGACCGAGATCCTGAGATCGTGCAACGCCCTTCCGTAGCTGTCGGCAACGACACCACGCGGATCGCCTGACGCTTGCGAGGGTTGCATGTGATCCGTCCTGCCCATCTTGTGTGCCTTGGGATTTCGATCTTGCTTCGTGACTGATGCGTTCAATCCCGAAACCCGATATGCCGCACGACTCTAGCGCATGCATCTCACGGCATGCGCTCGCCTGACTGTTCGCGAGGCCGTCGGTTGCGCTGGCCGTCGGCGTTTTCGTGTGTACGTCAATGAGTGTACCCTCCTCCGCCGACCATTGTGAAGGTAGCGGCGCGGTAGACCGCCACGGCTTGCGCCCGGGCGGCATGAACTTGGTCATTGGCCACCAGGCAAGTCGCAGCGAGAAGCATCAAGACCACCATGAAAGAAGCTCGGGTTCCTGTTGCCCAACGCCCACGTGCACAGACGGAAGCGCTGCGGGACTGCCGCGGCCGCGCGGCTCGCCAGCCGCATTGAGCCGCTCGAGTTAACGGATCCAGCCCGCATCATGGTCGGCGCCCCGTCGGTGGAGTTCCGGCCAACTGTGGATACCGGTATGATGGCTCTCGTCGAAATGCAGCTGGACCGCGCAATTGTCAACCGGCACAATTTGCTTGACCATGACCTGCGGTTTACCGACGACAATCGACGGTTTGCTCGCGCCATGGGCACGTACTTCGACGACCGGTCGTATCCGGGTTTCGGTAAGTCGCGATATGTCGCTGCGTGACTCACGCCGGTCGGAGGCGACCATGCCGGGCGGCGCATCCCTCCTCTACATAGTTCAGCGCGGTACGAACTGTCCGACTTTCGCACAAACCCTTGCTGCGTAACGCCACGCGATGGTGTGACGGTAGCTGACAGGTGCCCTGGCTTGCCATGACCGTACCCGAATACATGAGCACACGCGAAGTTGCCGACTATCTGCGCGTGCAGCCGCGCAAGATCTATGACTTGATTCGGCGACGTGCCATCCCCTGTTCGCGCGTTACCGGCAAATGGCTCTTTCCACGTGCGCTGGTCGATCTGTGGGTGCGCCAGGGCAATGAATACCGGGGTACGCTACCGACTCCGAATGCGCCGCCGGTCATCGCCGGAAGCCACGATCCCCTGCTGGAATGGGCAACTGTCGCCTCCGAAAGCGGACTGGCATTGTTGCAGGACGGCAGCTTGGATGGCCTCAAGCGACTTGCAGAGGGCAGCGCGCGCGCGGCCGGGATCCATCTGCGAGACCCCGGCAGCGGTCTTTACAACAGTCCATGGCTGCACCAGAGCTTCCCTGGTTCGCCGCTGGTGGCGGTGGAATGGGCCTGCCGCCAACAAGGCCTGATATTGCCGCCCGGCAATCCGTCCGGCATTCGATGCCTGGCTGACATTGGTAAAGACTGCCGCGTCGCCTGGCGCCAGGCCGGCGCCGGCAGCCGCTTGTTGTTGGAGCAACTGCTGGCCGACGCCGGCATCGACGCTGACACCATCACCGCCGTCGATCCACCCGCGCGCAGCGAAACCGACGTGGCGCTCGCAGTGCTCGACGGCAAGGCCGACGCAGGTTTCGGTATCCACGCCGTGGCCCGCCGTTTTCGGCTGGACTTTTTGGCCCTGTACACCGAACGCTACGATATTGCCCTGGCGCGGCGCGACTATTTCGAGCCACCTTTCCAGGCCCTCCTCGCGTTCGGCCGCAGCGCCGAGTTCGCCAATCGCGCCCGCGAACTGGGCGGTTATGATTTGCGCGAGCATGGCCGCATCCGCTACAACGGTGACACCTAGCCGGCGGTCGAACTGAGCGTAGTTCTATATGCGCGTGCGGGATGGCGGCATGCAACTTCCGGTTTCTCGTTACCCAACACGACGATCACCACGATGCTCCCCGGCTCACCCGCTCGCGACGAAATCTTCAGCCCGTCGACCTGCCGGTTCCCGCCATCAAGCCGGATGCAACGGCGCCGAACGGCGCGTATACCAGCGGCCCACACTCAGGTCAGAAGTCGATATAGGCTCGTACCTGGTAAATTGATGGCTTGTCACCGGCGTTGGGGCCGCCGTCGACTTCGAGCACATTCACGTAGTTCAACGACAGCCGCAGAGTGGGCTCCAGAAACCAGTTGATACCAAGCGTAAGATTGCGCTCCTTGCCGCCGTTGATTGCGCCGTCACTCAGATCAACTTCGGAGATACGCGCGGCCAGCTGCCACGCGCCGGGGCCGCCGGCGCTCACCGAACGCGCCGGCTCGAAGCGCCCGAACCTGCCGGATGATGGGATGTAGTTGCGCGATTCACCAGTCAGCACGTAAGCGGTCTGCACATACCATCCGTGGAAATCAAGAGTGCCACGGTTGCGCCGGTCGGCGTTTGCGAGAAAGTACTCCCCCTGGGCCGACCAGGCGCCAACTACGCCCGCAGCTTCCAGACCGTAGAGGGTACGGCTGTCGGTATTGCCAATCAGCCCGGTGTCGACCAGGCGCACGTTGGTGATATTGCTTTCCGGACGGCTGCGATAGCGCAAGACTTTACTGTCGTTAAGCTCGCGATAACTGGCCGACGCCCCCAGATGCAGCACCCGATCGCCGCCGCCGAACGGCGCCCAGGTCACGCGGCCGGTGGCGCCGTAGCCTGCATCTTGCTCCTTGCCAGCGGTGTCGTTGTTGGCCTTGAAGCCTTCGCCGAACACGCCAAACGCCCCTGACCAGGTGTCGCCGCCGTTGGTCAGGCCGAGGCCCAGGTTGCGGCCCGGGAAAAACGCATCCGGCAGGCCACGCTCCATGAACGTGATGAACTTGTCGCTGGTCTGCTGCTCCAGAGCGTAGTACTCCTTGAAGTAACCGAGGGTGATCGTCCAGGGGAACAGCGTGTTCCGGATATAAAGGTCCTGGATATTGAAGTTGCCACTGGAGAAGTCGAACTCGCTCTTGTAACCCCAGATGTCGTTGATCTTGCCGCCCATGACAAAGTATGCGCGGCGCAGTCTCGTGCCATTGCCCAATTCCTGCTTGTCCGAGTCGTAGACGGCCCCGTCCATCTGGATACGCCCGCCGACCTGGAATTGGTTACTGCCGTCGTTGGAACTGAACTTGAGCAGTCCGCCTTTGGTACTGACGCTACTTCCGCCGGCCTTGACCGCAAGCGTTTTGGCTACTGCTGGCAGTGGCTGGCGCTGGCCATTCGCGTCGGCCGCAGCCGCCGCCTTCAGGCGCGTATAGGCCGCATCGTCAATGGTGCCGTTGTCATGCAGCGTCTCGATCAGTTCCTGCATGGCGCTGCTGGGAGCCGCGGCTGTAGCAGCACCGGCAGCGCCGTTGTCATGCCGAGCCTCGGCGGGTCCTTGCATGGCGTTGTCGGCGGCCGTAGCCGTCCCGGCAAAAGTCATGACCAAGCCGACAACGCCGGCCACCAAGGATTCACGTAGACACATCCCGTTCTCCCCTTTCCTGACGTATTCGTTTTGTTTCGTTTCGGGTCTGCAAAACGCACCCGCAGCAGACATCTGCCGCGGTTACTATCAGGGCGCTCGGTCTTCCCTGGCGCTCGGATGGAACAACTGCTGGCCCTTGAGCCGGTAGTCGGCGATGGCTTTTTGCCCGGCCTTGCCAGTCAGCCAGGCAACGAAGGCCTCGCCGCCCGCCACATTGACGTTCGGGCATTTCTCGGGATTGATGCGCATGACGCTGTACGGATTGAACAGCGCTCGGTCGCCCTCCACCAGGATCTCCAGATCGCCGCGGTTGTTGAAGCTGATCCAGGTACCACGATCAGCCAGCGCATAGGCATTCATCGCGCGGGCGGTGTTCAGTGTTGCGCCCATGCCGGAGCCGGTCTCCCGATACCATTTGCCGCTGGCGCTGGTCGGGTCCAGACCGGCCTTTGACCACAACGACAGTTCCTTCTTGTTGGTGCCGCTGTCGTCGCCTCTGGAGGTGAACGCAGAGTTGGACTTGGCGATCGCAGCCAGCGCCTTGGCGGCGCTGTCCATACCCTTGATGCCGGCCGGATCGGACGCCGGCCCGACAATGATGAAATCGTTATACATAACCGGGTGACGCTTCAGCCCGTAGCCTTGGGCCACGAACTTCTTCTCTGCGGCGGGCGCGTGGACGAGTTCCACATCGGCGTCGCAGCGCCGACCCAGGTCCAGCGCTGCACCAGTGCCGACGGCCACCACCCGCGCCTCGACGCCGGTGGCTTTCCTGAACTCTGGCAGGATGGCGTCGAGCAAACCGGAATTTTGGGTCGAGGTAGTCGAGGCTACGATGATGTGGCCATTGGCCGCCGACGCGCTCGCTGCCGTTGCGGCCAGCACGAGGGTCAAGACGCATGCAATCAATGATCCGAGGCCTGTGCGCGGAGTCGGAGGAGAAAGCGAAAATTTCATGGGAGTCTTCCTCTTTTGGCTATGGATCAGTCGACGAGATCGCCGCGCAAGAAGGCGGCCGCCTGGGTCGTGGCCGGCCCCTGCTCGGCAAAGAACGAACTGCTGGAGCTGTGTTCCAGCAGCCGGCCACCCGCAAGAAACAGCACGTCGTCGGCCAACCGCCGAGCCTGGCCGAGATCGTGGGTGGTCAGAATCACGCGGGTGCCGGCGGCGCGTACGCGCGCAATCAACGCCTCGATGGTGCGGGTACCGCGGGGATCCAGGCTGGCCGTGGGCTCGTCCAGGAACAACACTGCCGGTCGCGCCACCCAGGCGCGAGCAATGGCCAGGCGCTGCTGTTCGCCGCCCGACAGGCGTCGCGCCGGCGTCTGCGCGAGACCTTGCAGGCCGGTGAGTTCAAGCACCGTCGCCAGGCGCTCGGGTCGGAGTTGGCGCGCCACGCCGCGCGTATGCAGGGCAAAGCGAATATTGGCGGCCACTGAACGGCGCAGCATCACCGGCTTCTGGAACACCATGCCCTGATGCGGGCACGCAGCCCGCGGGCTCACGCCGTTCCAGCTCACTTCGCCGGCATCCGGCCGCAGCAATCCGTGCAGTACCCGCAGCAACAGCGTCTTGCCGGCACCGTTGGGTCCGAGCACGGTGGTCACGCCTTCGCCCGTCAGCTCGAAATCCAAGTCATTCAGCACTTGCCGTCCACCCAGGCAGAGGCTCAGGCCGCTCACCCGTAACGGCAGCAGACGTTGTTCAATGGCCGATTCGGACGGTGCAAACTCCAGGCATACGCTAGCCATATCGCACCTCGGCTACCCGACGAACGCCCAATGCCGCGAGATTGATCGTCAGCGCCAGGCTGACGAGGATGATGCCCAAGGCCATCGCCAGCGGCAGGTCGCCCTTGCTCGTCTCCAGTGTGATCGCGGTGGTCATGACCCGGGTGACGTGGTTGATATTGCCGCCCACGATAATCACCGCGCCGACCTCGGCGATGGCGCGCCCGAGTCCGGCGAGTACCGCGGTCAGCAGCGAAAAGCGCCCATCCCAAAGCAGCACGCCGATGGTGCCGAAGCCGCTGGTGCCCAAAGAGTTGAGCTCGTCGCGGTATTCACCGTGCAGGTCGGCCACCGTCTGTCGCGTCAACGCTGCGATGATCGGGGTGACCAGAATGCTCTGGGCGATGACCATGGCCGTGGGCGTAAACAGCAAGCCCAGTTCGCCGAGCGGCCCGGCGCGCGAGAGCAACAGATATACCGACAAACCCACCACCACCGGCGGTAGCCCCATAAAAGCATTCAACAACGCCGTCACCAACGCCCGTCCCGGAAACCGGTAGACCGCCACGGCCGCGCCCAGCGGTAGACCGACGACCGTCGCCAGGAACGTCGCGGTGAGACTGACCTCCAACGACAGCACAACGATTTCCACCAACGCCGGATCGAGCGCAGCAAGCAGCTGCGCGGCTGTCTGAAACGCGGCGCTGAAATCGTTCATGCTGTAGTCAGCTTGAAAAACGTTGAACAATCCTACCGGTATTCAACGCAATTATGGGTTTTGATGTCCAGTTCCGGCATATAACCGAATAAGATCTCTTTTTAACGCATAAAAACATACTCCAAAACCTATTCAGGTTGGCGCCCGCGCAACCAAGCGCCGTGTCAACACCCAGTCGGCCCGACCAACGACGAACGCAAGCGTCGGATTCCAAAGCACACAGGTACAGGGCCAGAGCCAGTACCCGGACTCGTGCAATCGGCAAGTGGGACTGCAGTTCGGCCGCACCGGTCAGCAACAAGGTCGTGAACAACAACCAGAGGTCGAGCGCGGTTCGGGGCGCGCCGTCAGCGATGCCGCAGTACTCGGCCCCAGGACGATCGCCAACGCGCACAAGGTCAATCCGGCAATCGGGGGGCACGACGATGGCGCGGGCACGGAAGCGGCGGTGGGCGCTCGCGCTATCGCCGCCGCGACGCATGGACAATCCGCCCAGGAAGGCAGGATCGGGGTCAGTTTCACTTCCCGGGCTTGCAGCGCCGCGAACTCTCCGCGCCAAACGACCTCAGCCTATACACTCAACGGCAGCGCACACGAAGTGCCCCACTTTCGAAGGCAAATCGGAGCGCTCATGCAGTGCCTGGTCAAAGGAAGGCCAGCGAGAACAACCGAAAACGGGGTCAAGTAGTCCTGTCTTTTTTCAGTTCCCTACCACAGCTTCTTGCCCATTGACCTGGGCGATGAAATAGCGGCGAATTGGTGACTGGATGGCAAGCAAACCTTGGGGTAAATCGATGACGCAACAGGCCCAAACTCTTGCGCAACCCTCCTGGAATCGCCAGATCCTGAATGACGAGCTATTCCGACGAGCACCGGTGCCGGTTGGCACGCATGCACTGGTGACCCATGTCGCGATGTTGCAAGGTGCGGCACAAATGCAGGATGCCGCTGAATATATGCGCGGCGCCTTGCGCGACTACGGCCAACCTCAGGAAAGCGGCGATCACGACTACAAGATCGTGCGCATCCACGATACGGTAGAAGTGAAATACGAGCGGCATACGGAATTTACTGACTACACCCAGGTGGGTGCTGCCAGCGGGCAAACACCGTTCACACAGGATGCGGGCATCGTCGCTACCGACTGGATGAATGCACTGCCCGGTCTGCAGATTGCGGCCAGCAAGCTGTACGTCCTGCCACAGGATGATGAAAAAGGCGTGGCGCGCGCCGTGGCTTCATTGGTTGCACCGACCCCATCCAGCACAGTGGCCGACGGCCAAGCCCGGATCTGGGCCGATTGCAGAATCCGGGATGATGGCTACACCCGAATCCTCGTGGTGGACTCTGGCATGCCGGCCGACCGCCGGACACGATTGGTTCAACGACTGCTGGAAATCGAGGACTATCGGATGCTGGCCATGCTCGGCTTCGTGCCAGCCAAGTCCATCATGACGTCATTGCAGGGCATGGAATCGCAGTTGCAAAACTTGATGATGCAGGTTGCCGACAGCCGTACCGACAACGACCAGGGCAAAGCTGAGAAGACTCTCCAGCAGCTTCTCGGTCTGGCCGCGCAGGTGCAACAGCACTCTACCGACCACACCTTTCGCTTTGATGCTTCGCGCGCCTATTTCGCTCTGGTCAACAAACGCACGCGAGAACTGCGCGAGGAACGCATCCAGGGTTACCAGCGGCTCGGTTATTTCCTTGACCGTCGTCTGGCTCCGGCCATGCAGACCATGGAGGCAGTACGCGGCCGGCTGGAAACATTGTCTGATCACATCGACCGTGCGGCCTCTTTGATCCGCACCCAGGTCGACCTCAGCCTGCAACGCAAAAGCAGCCACCTGCTGCGTTCAATGAACCGTCGCTCCGCCCAGCAATTGCGTCTGCAGCAAACCGTCGAAGGCCTGTCGCTTGTAGCGATCAGTTACTACAGCCTCGGCATCGTCATGCATCTGGCCAGGGCGGTGGAAAATTTCGGAATATCCTTGAATCCGGAGATGGTTACAGGTTTGGCCGCACTCCCGGTCATCGGTTGCGTGTACTGGGTTATTCACCGGATCAGCAAGCGGGTAAGCAAACAGCCCGACATATGACGGGCCGGCGCCGGATTGAAGTTCACTTGTCTGCAGAGAAAGGGCAGCCCGACACTGGACAGCCCGACGCGCCCGGCACGGGTGATCTGGCGACACCGATCGCTGCGATCGTTCGCTCCACGCCCAACCGCCAAGTATCAGTGCGTCCATGAGCTTCGTTGGCGGTCTTCAACGACTTCAGGTGGCAGTAACTGCCGCGCGAAACGAGCACCGACGTCGGTGCCGAGCAGTCGGGGATGTGAGAGGACAAGACTCGTCAGTTCCGGCGATTGAGCCCATCCACGACCAAGTGTCATTCGGCATGATCCACCTGGAGCAAGCATGCAGCTACGAACAAACAGCGAGCGCATCTTATTGATGCACACCACCAGTCACGCGGGAACGCCCTCCCCGGTTGCACGGTTGCACACGTGACTATCTCAGGGATCGGCATCTTCCCGCGTATCGCAGCTCTCACCATCCGATCATCCGATCGCTCGAATTCAGCGCGATATGCTTCATCCTTCACCGTCGGCAACAACCTGCGCGGGGCTGTCTTGTTGTCACCAGCGCCATGCGTTTTGTCGCGCCGATACGATCGCTTGTCAGGCCCCATAGCGCGTGCGAGACTTGAGCTGTACGAGCGTTGACAGCGAGGCGCGGTCCGAATTGCAAGCACAGATCCCGGAACCGGAGGAGATTCGTCTGCGCAGCGTCAGCCGCGTACTGGACGTCCTGTTTTCGGATGGATCGCACTCCGAACTCCCCTTCGAATATTTGCGTGTCTTTTCGCCGTCCGCCGAAGTACGCGGCCACAGTGTCGGGGAACCACTGCTGATACTCGGTAAGTCCAAAGTCACGATCGAGCGCATCGAACCAGTGGGCAACTACGCGGTGCGACTGTTCTTCGACGACGGGCACAACACCGGAATCTACAGTTGGAAGCAGCTCTATCACCTCAGCAGTGGCTACAAGAGCAATTGGGACCGATACTTGGAGCGCGTGGCGCAGTCCGGTGGATGCCGATGACGGACCACAAGCCCGCTTGGATCCTCGGCGAGGATACCCTTCTCGAGCGGTTCGCCGCCAACGCAAACGGCACCGCGGATCCGCTGTTGGATCGGGCGATCGACGAGTGGGCTAACCATCGCGGGCCGCCACTACTCCTGGTCGGGCCGACAGGCAGCGGGCGCGCTGCAGCACTGTCCCGCTTTGCTGGACGACAGGCCGGTCGCGGTGAAGCGGTCGTTTTGCACCACACCACGCTGACCCCGGCGGACTCCGAAACACCACGGCTGTTGTGGCAAGTACTCGCGCAATTGCGCCGGATCGCGGAGATTCCGCAATGGCCGCCGCCGCAGGAAACCGACCTGCGGGAAACCTTGCCCAACTGGCTGGCGCGTGCGTGCGCGCACGGTCCACTATGGTTGCTGATTGCTGACATCGATGCGGTTGCTGACCCCGACGGCAATATCTCCTGGCTACCCGGCTACTGGCCGCCCAACCTGCGCATAGCTGCGAGCGTCGAACCAGGCTCGTGCGCCGAGCGCCTCCGCAATTCGGGCTGGCTTGCGCACACGGTGGACTGCGGCTTTGGCGCTCTCGCTGCGGCTGGTTCCGAGACACGCGGTGCGGCAGAGAACGTTGATCCGGAAACGCTCGCGGCAGTCGGCAGCCTGCTCGCGTTGGCAAGGACTCCGCTCGGCGAGGGCACGCTGGCGAGGCTGACTGAGGTTGCGCCCGCACAAATCGAGCATGCCATCGCACAGTTGCAACCGCTGCTGCTCCAACTGAGACAAGATCAATGGGCGCCGGTCCACCCTGTCGCCCGCCGGACCCTGCTGGACAGATTCGTCCCGGATGAGCACCGCCGACTGCAGCTTCTGGAATCACTGGCTGATCATATCGATCCATTGTCCGCTGCAGCCTATTTCCGGATGGCATCAAAGCCTGATCGGGCGTTGGACGCACTGCTGCAGAAAGGTGCGATATTGGACGCCGAGACGCCTGAAGGTCGAATGAGATGGCTCGCGGAGTGGAATACGTTGGACGCAGGCTCGCTGGTGGAAGCCTTGCTGCCGGTCCTGTCGGTGCTGATGGCGGTCGAACCGCGACAGCTGTTGGCCGCCGCGGAACTAGTGGAATCCGTCGGCGAATCCGTCCCCGAAGACTGGCTGGACCGGGCCGCATCAAGCAGCGACCAGGAGCTCCGTGCACGGGCTGTGCTGTGGCAGGCGCGAGTGACAGCCGAGACCGGCAATTGGGCCGAGGCAGCCCGCTATGCCCAGGAAGTGCTCGACCTGTCGTGCGACGAACCGACGCAAGCTAGTGCGCGCCACGAATTGGCTCGTGCGGCCGAAGGGTCAGGCGACCTGGATCAGGCGGCCGCCCTCTACACGCAGACGCTAAAAGCACAAGAGTCTCGATACGGCAAAGCTTCGGAGTTGCTGCTGCCGGCCATGGCCAACCTGGTTGGGGTGCTGCGCGCGGCTAATAAATTAGTTCAGGCGAAATTGCTTTCCCGACGGGCCATGAACCTCGCACGCGACAGCTGCGGTGCAATCCACCCCGCGACAGCTGCGGCGTGCGATCAATTGGCCGCGGTCGCATATGCTGGTGCCGATTATGCCGCGGCGGAGGCCGCTTACCGTGAAACACTCGAAATTGCGCGAACGGACTTCGGTCCCTCACATCCAGTGACTGCGGTCGCGCTGCACAACCTTGGTACGGTGCTGGATGCCCGGCGAGCCTTCGTCGACGCGGAACAATGCTATCGGGACGCGCTGGCGATACGAGAGTCAGCCTATGGCCGGGACAGCGAGGAAACCGCCGTCACCCTGCACAACCTTGCCGCCGTGCTGGAGACCGTCGGCCGAGCCGACGAAGCCGAGCGCCTGTACCGTGAGACCACGGATATCTGGGAGAAGCTCCACGGCGCCGAGCACCCCGCCACGATGAGTAGCCTGACCAACCTCGCGGGCGTACTCGGCTCCCGAGGCGCATATGCAGATGCCGAGGTCTGTTACCGCGCAGCGGCGGAAGGATGGCGGCGATTGGTCGGGGACGAACATCCGAACACGCTGGGCGTCCTGGCCGAGCTCGGCCGTCTGTATGCCGAGGGCGGGAAAGCTGAGCTCGCCGAGCCACTGCTCGAACATGTCGTCGAGGTCGGCCATCGCATACTTGGCGACACCCATACGAATTATGTCAACAGTGTTTGCTCGCTGGCTGCGCTATGGCGCGCACATGGTCGCGCGGAGGAAGCGCGCGAGCTGGTGACCACTACCCTGATCCATGTCGAGCGCGGTCTCGGTCTGCTGGCACCGCCGGTGCAACAACTTCGGCGCCAGCTTGATGCGCTGGGCGGGACGGTCGTTCATTGACCCCGAGTCACGATCCACTGACGGGCTTACACCTGCCGGCCGCTCTGGAACCGGTTTACGTGTCGCAATGCGACGGCGTTCTGGAAGAAGGCGTCCGCCGAGCGCGATCTGGCGCACCGGAGGGAAGCTTTATCTGGGCTGGCCACCAGACTGCAGCGCGCGGGCGTCTCGGGTCAGAGTGGCTGTCGCCGGTCGGTGCTCTGCACTGCGCGGTGGTGTTGCGACCCGACCTTGCCACCGCGCGCCTGGGTGAATTCGTACCGCTGAGTGTGGTGGCACTGGGGATGGCGCTTGCGGGGTTGGTGGTTCCGATGACCGAGATGCGCTACAGGTGGCCGAACGCTGTGCTTCTCAGCGATGGGCGGGTGGCGGGCGCGTGGCTGGCCGCAGGCAGCGATTGGTTGGTGCTGGCGACGTCCGTGAACGTGACGGAGACGGCCAATGCCGATAATTTTCGCCATGCGTGCGTGCGTTTCGATGGCGGCAACCCCGAAGCGACGGTGGCAACCATGCTGGAGGCTTACGCGCGCCACCTGGTGACTTGGCTGGCCCGTTGGGACGAAGAAGGGCTCGCGCCCGTGTTACGACACTTTCGCCCCCGCGCTGATCAGATGCACGCCGACGTAGCGCTCTGCCTGCCTGGAGGAACCAGTGTCACCGGCCGGGCTAACGCGATTGACGACAGCGGATCCTTGCTGCTCGACACTGACCATGGCAAGCGCATCGTGACCATCAACGCATATATGGATCTGCCGTAGACAGGTGTGTGTCAGACGTTTTGCGCAGTCCGGTGCTCTCTTCGCGGCGCACTGATCCCAGCCTGCTACGTATTGGTCCATAAGCCCGATTGAGGCACTCCATCTGCGGCCTGCGCAAGGCGGGTAGGAGCGCGGAAGTCAGGTCAGCAGGCAACGCAAGCCGGATGCCTCCCCGGTCGCTATGGCATTACGCAGCCACAATCACAGAGGCGTGGCGGGATCCTGGACCTTGCCAGTCGCTTTGCCATCCGCCGGTTTGCCGCTGGTGACTTCCTGATACCACAAGTCGTGATGTTGCCTGGCCCACTCCACGCTGACATCCCCTGTGGTCATCCCTTCCAGGGCACCCTCGGTCCCAAGGGTTCCGATGTAGACGTGGCCGAAAAAGAATCCCACCCAAGCAATGGCGAGCACCGAATGGATGACGTTCGCAACCTGCATGGTGAAGCGACTACTGCCGAAGTTCGGGAAGTCAAGCACCAGTCCGGAAATACACACCGCCAGGCCGGCTATGGCAATGAACCAGAACCACATCTTCTCTCCGGCATTCACGCGCCCAGCTGGCGCATGCTCGCCGAACATTCCACCACCCTTGCGAATCCAATCCCAGTCCTCGCGGCGCGGCAAGTTGTTCTTCATCCACGACACGATCATGAGCACAATGCAAACCGTGAACAACACGCCTGTATAGTTGTGCACCACCTTGGAGAAGTCTGCCCAAACGGCAAAACCTGCGCCGCCAAGCAAAGGTCTCAGGACCGCACGCCCGAACAGCAACGACAGGCCGCCAATCGCCATGATAATGAACAGGGTGGCAGTGACCCAGTGCAGCGTGCGGTCGCTCAAGGTCCAGCGGGTGACGGTACGTCCGGAACGTTCCTTGTCGAGCTTGATCGGACCTCTCAGCATATAAAAGAGGCCCAGACCCAGCGTGACCACCAACAAGAACCACGGGCCGAACGTGGATATGTATCCGTTGCGAATGCGGCGCCAATCCTGGCCGCTAGCCTGGATCAAGGTGTTCGCACCAGGGTTGGCGCTAGTAGTGTAGCCAACCACGTTGCCACGCGCCTCGCGCCAGTACTGGGAACGTGGATTGGTATCCTTCCACGCCGAACTGTCTTGCACCCCCTTGTCCGGCAACGTATAGGTGGCCGCCTGTTGGCTTTGCGCTCCGCCCGCGATCGCAACATACAGATACCCCGACAGGGGCAGAATCATGGCGCCGAGGATGATCGCGAGCAAGCTGACGAAGATCATTCGCCGATGAGGCCGCCGGATATTTTGGTCGCGCATTTTCAGTCTCCCGCTCGTCTATCTGTCCGACTGGCCAATCAGCTGTCGGGTCTGGAGTTGCGCCTGCTGATGGAGCCCGACGTTGCGCTCGGCCTGCATAGTGCCGGGCTTCACCCACGGATCGTGGTTGTGCTGACAACCCGCGACAACGAAGGCACACAACGCCAGTGCAATGCACATCAGTCCATTCCTGAAATCCTTACGCATGCCTACACCTCATCTGTCCGCGCTCGCTTCTGCCAGCCGCGCCTTAAGTTGCTTCTGCAACTCAGGGCCCTTCAGCTTCGCCAACAGCGGATCGACCGTGCCCTTGTAATGACCGGCTTCATGCGCCGTCAACGTCACATTCGGCGATTCATAACAACCCGTCGTGGCGAGAGCGAATGCCGTTGCCAGCGTTACGGCAGCCGTTCGGCAAAGAAAGCGATAAGTCATGGCATCACCCCACGTTCGCCGACCCGTAGGCCTGGGCCCAACCCCAAGTCTGCGGTCGCCCGGAACGGCCGATCACGCGTTTGCGATAAATTTCAGCCACGATGTCCCCGTCGCCAGCCAGCAGTGCTTTGGTCGCGCACATTTCGGCGCAAGCGGGCAGCTTGCCCTGCGCAATACGGTTGGCGCCGTACTTCTTGAACTCGACCGCGCTGTTGTCCTCCTCCGGACCGCCTGCACAGAACGTGCACTTGTCCATCTTGCCGCGAGAGCCGAACGCCTCCTCCTGCGGGTATTGCGGCGCGCCGAACGGGCAAGCGTAAAAGCAGTAACCACATCCAATACACAAATCCTTGTTGTGCAATACGATGCCGTCGACCGTCGTGTAGAAACAGTTGGTCGGACACACCGCCGCACAGGGTGCATCAGTACAGTGCATGCATGCTACGGAGATCGACTTCTCGCCCGGCAGACCGTCGTTGAGAGTCACCACCCGGCGGCGGTTGACGCCCCAGGGAACCTCGTTGACGTTCTTGCACGCGGTCACGCAACCATTGCACTCGATGCAGCGTTCGGCATCACAAAGAAACTTCATTCTGGCCATGTCCGCGCTCCTTTATGCCGCCGTGATCTGACAGAGGGTGGCTTTCGTCCCCTCCTGCATCTGGGTGACAATGTCGTAACCGTAAGTGGCCGCGGTGTTGCTGGATTCGCCGCGCACGTACGGGGCAGTGCCTTCGGGGTACTTGTCCAGGAGATCCTTGCCCTCAAACCAACCACCGAAGTGGAACGGGCACCACACGACGCCGCGGCCAACTCGCTCGGTGACCATGGTACGAATCTTGATGCGCGCGCCTTCCGCTCCCTCCAGCCAAACCCACTGTTGGTCGCTGAGGCCACGGTCATTGGCATCCGCCGGGTTGATTTCCACGAACATCTGCTGCTGCAGTTCCGCCAGCCAGCGGTTGGACCTCGTCTCCGCACCACCACCCTCGTACTCGACCAGGCGGCCGCTGGAGTAGATCAGCGGATACTTCGTTGCGTGATCGTCTTTCTGGATTGACCAGAAACGGGTAGGAAGCCGGTAGACCGCCGTGATGTCATCGTAGGTACGATAGGCTGGCAGCAGGTCAGGCCGCGGAGTGTAGATCGGCTCGCGGTGAATCGGCACCGGGTCGGGGAAGGTCCAGACGACGCAGCGTGCCTTGGCGTTTCCGAACGGTGCGCACCCGTGCTTGATCGCAACTCGCTGGATACCGCCGGACAAGTCGGTCTTCCAGTTCACCCCATCAAGCTTCTTCGGGTCATCCACGGTGGCACTATCGGAGTCACTCGCAGCGACACTGCGGATCGACGCCGTTTCCGTATCTGTAAGGTCCTTGTCCCAACCTAGCTTGCGCAGCATGCCATAGGTGAACTCAGGGTAGCCGTCCTTGATCTCCGAACCCTTGACCCAGGAGTCTTCCGCGAGGAGGTTCACGCCATCGCGTTCGGTCCCAAACCTTGCACGGAAACACAACCCTCCCATGACCACCGGGATGTCCTCCCGGTAGAGGATATGGGTCCCCGGATGTCCTTTGCGCACCTTCCCGTCCGGCCACGTCTGCTCCATGTCCGGTGAGCCCCAGCACGGCCACGGCAGTCCATAGTATTCACCATCGCACGGACCGCCTTCCGCACGCAGCGTAGTCGTATTGAACGTACGGCGGTTCGCCATCTGAAGCTTCAGGCGCTCCGGGCTCTGACCGCTGTAGCCGACACTCCAGGCTCCGCGGTTGATTTCCCGCAAGATGTCTTCGGCCACCGGGACTCCGCCCTTGATCTCGATGTGCTTGAAGAGTTCGTCAGCGAAACCGAGCTTCTTCGCCAACAGATACATGACCTCGGTATCGGGCTTGGACTCGAACAACGGTTCGATGACCTGTTCCCGCCATTGCATGGCACGGTTGGATGCGACGGCCGATCCAGACGTCTCCAATTGAGTTGCGTTCGGCAGCAGATACGTGTCGCCCTTGCGATCGGACATGACCGCCATGTGGGTCGGATAGGGGTCCGAAATGACCAGCAAGTCGATCTTTTCCAGAGCCTTCTTGATATCTGGTCCGCGCGTCTGGCTGTTGACTGCGTGTCCCTGGAAAAGCACAGCACGCACGTTGGTCCGCTGGGACAGATTCGCGGGATCCTCGAGCACCGCGTCCATCCAGCGCGAGATCGGGAAACCCGGTTGGTTCATGGTGTACGCCACACCGTCGGGAGCGGTGGAGTCCGGGTACTTTTTGGTCTGGTCGAAACGTTTTACGAACCAATCGTACGGAACGTCCCATACCCGCGCCCAATGACGCCATGCTCCTTCAGAGAGGCCGTAATAGCCCGGCAATGACTGCGACTGCGGACCGATGTCGGTCGCGCCCTGGACGTTGTCGTGGCCACGGAAAATATTGGCCCCGCCGCCTGGCTTGCCGACATTGCCAAGCGCCAGCTGCAGAATGCAGTAGGCACGGGTGTTGTTGTTGCCGATATGGTGATGGGTCGCACCCATGCACCAGATAATCGACCCGGGCCGATTTTCGTTCATGGTCTTGGCGGCCTGGTACAGCTCGTCCTTGGGTGTCCCGGTGATCTTCTCAACTTCATCAGGCGTGTACTTCGCGACGACCTTGCGAACTTCGTCCATGCCGTACACGCGCTGCCTGATGTACTCCTTGTCTTCCCAGCCGTTTTCGAAAATGTGCCAGAGAATGCCCCAGATGAGGGCGACGTCGGTCCCCGGCCTGAAGCGAATGTATTGGTCAGCGTGCGCCGCAGTTCGGGTCCGGCGTGGATCGCAGACGATCATCTTGCTGCCATTTTCCTTGGCGCGGAGGATGTGCTGCATGGCAACCGGGTGTGCTTCAGCGGCATTCGAACCGATGAAGAACATGCACTTCGATCGGTGGAGGTCGTTGAACGAGTTGGTCATCGCCCCGTAACCCCAAGTGTTCGCCACACCGGCAACGGTGGTCGAATGGCAAATGCGCGCTTGGTGATCGCAGTTGTTGGTGCCCCAGAACGAAACCCACTTGCGTTGCAGATAGCTGCTCTCGTCACTGCCCTTGGACGACCCACCATAAAACAGCGCATCGGGGCCAGATTCCTCGCGGATTTTCAACAGCTTGTCGCCGATCTCGTTGATCGCCTGATCCCACGAAAGGCGCTTCCACTTGCCGTCCACCAGCTTCATCGGATACTTGATTCGCTTGTCGCCCTGACCGTGCTCGCGCAAGGCGGCACCCTTGGCGCAGTGCGCACCGAGGTTGATGGGCGAATCGAAATCGGGCTCCTGTTCAATCCAGACCCCGTTTTGAACTTTGGCGATCACCGCACAACCGACCGCACAATGAGTGCAGATGGTGTGTTTGGTTTCGACCTTGGCATCCTTTGCCTGCGGCGCTTCCTGCGCGTTGGCGCGACGCATCATACCGCCTGGGAGTGTGCCGATCGCCGCGATACCACCGGCCGCCAGTCCGGAGCGCTTTAGAAAGCTGCGTCGGTTCATGCCTGCGACAGTGGCCGGCGCAGAAGCCGAGTCAACGCGTGCGTGTTTGCGAATCAGCTGCATGGTTACAATCTCCAAAGTCGACTATGCGTGGTTACCAAGTAGCAGGCAGGTCACACAGCAGTGCGGTAGTACTGACGAATATGTTCAGTCTCGCGGTACCCACCCGACTCCGGCTTTTCCGTCGGTGAATGGGCCACTGCCGTCCGCGGTGCCAGCTTTACGCCCAGCACGCCGAGACCGGCGCCTACGGCTCCGAGGGTAACGGCCCCGCCCAGCAGGCGTCGGCGCGATTCGTTGACATTTTGCTGTTTGCGTTTCATGAGCGTCGCTACTCCATGATGATGGCCAGCCTAGCTAAGGCAGGCTCAACCAGGACTGTTCAACCGGCAGGAAAGCCGAACCCAAGGCCGCGACTGCACGGTAGAAATCGGCACTCTTCGCGGTCGCGATGTCACGGAAGAGTTTGCCCATCCACGAGGCGACATGCATCAGCAGAAAATTGCGTTGCTCAGCCAGACTGACGCCTTCGGTCGGGTCCGCCAGCAACACCATTGCCTCGCACAGCGCCGACACGTGGTCCTCGGGCTCTTTGTTGTCGTCGTATCGTGTGATCGCCAGCCGCGCCAAGTCGGTCCGCAATGCGACCAGAGACCGGTCCATCAGCGCGCCGGACAAGTACCAACTCGCGTACGGCAAGACTTCGCCGCGGCCCATGCCGATGAACAACTGATGGAACTCATCGTCAACAGCGGACAGATCTGCCACACGCGCAGCGTCCCGCAGGCCGCGCCACGCAGTGGTCAACGGGGGCTCATTCAGTTCTGGTTCCGGGAGAGAAGCGCTCGCCAGCTCGGCCAGCAACGTCGCATCAGGCGGCTTGCGCATCAGCGTAGCAAGCAGTTCGTAGATTCCGATTCGCTCACAAGCTGTCTGCGAGGCGACCAGCTCGTCCGGCTCACAACCACCGGCCGCAACCATCGTTCTGTCCACGCTAGTGCTTGTAGCAGACAACGCCGTACTCCCGACACTTGGTGCAACTTGCCGACAGCAGTCGTAAAACACCCTGGGCCGACATTCCAAGTTCAAGCCGGCTGCGACTGCGTTACTTCGCTGTTCATCATTTGTACACGCGTCACCAAGTTGTGTCAACGCGACCTTCGTAGTGCCTCGCGCTGCGTGCGCCGAAACGCCACCTGCACGATCAAGCACCACTTCTTCAATTCGGATGCGGGTGGATGGGACTGCCGTCGGCGAAGGCGGCGTTGATGCGGCAGTCGTCACACATCAACAACACCTTCCGCGCCTCAGGGTCCTTGAACATCCAGTGGTTCTGCAGCTTCTCCTGCATCCGGACAACCATCTTGTGCGTAGTGAAAGGCTTGCCGCAACCAAGGCACACCTGCATGATTTCCTGATGCAACAAACGCCGCTCCGGCTGCAGATGCGCAGCAAAATCGATCTCTGGAACCAGCTCGATGGCATCTTCCGGGCAGGCTTTCTCGCACAGTCCGCATTGCACGCAGTTGTCTTCGCGGAACCACAGCTTCGGTTCCGTGCCCCCACCCAGTACCGCCGACGCCGGACACACCGACACACACGCCATGCACAACGTGCACGCATCGCCGTTGACCTTGATGGCGCCGAAGAGTGCGTTTGCCGGCAATGGCGCGCGCGCGATCGCAGCAGACGAATGCTGATGCAGATGCGCAAGCGCCATGCGAAAAATTTCGCGCTTGTTGCCCAATACGGCGAACGTGGCTGGCTCGCCGGGCAGCGCGCACGGCACATCCGCGGACTGCGCTGCATCTGGCGTGGTGACCAGCAGGATGCGCCGATCTGCGTCAGCATCCCCCAACCCCGCGAGGGTCACGCTGGCGATGTGGATTTGCCCGCGGGTGGTGTCCAGAAGCGTGGCGGGAGTTCCAGCTCCGACCAGCAGCCGGATCTGGTTGGCGCCATAGGCAAGCAGCGCGACAAAGGCTTCCAGTCCGATCGAGCCAATGTCTTCCAGTCGCACCGGCAAGACGTGTGGGGGCAGCCCTTCAAGCACAGCGGCATCGTAACCGTCACCGTGCAACGCAATCACCGGGTTGGTACCACCGGCTGCCCGGTACGTCGCCAACATCCGGCGCACCGCGCCCAGCAGGTCGCCCACGGGCGGCGTGGCATAGGTGATCGCGCCCGTCGGACAGGCGACAGTGCAGCTACCGCATCCCTGGCAAAGGTTGTAATCGACTTCGATGCGCTCGCCCACGCTGAAAGGCGCCTCGGCTGGGCAGGCGTCGATACAGGCACGACATCCTTCCAGTCCGCGTTCACCATGCGCACAAATGTCGGCGTTGTAATCGATGAAACGCGGCTTCTCGAATTCACCCACCAGGTCCGGCAACTCCCGCAGTGCGTGTTCGCGCGTAGCAGGATCGGGGGCGTGGTGGTAGCCGAGGGGCGGAACTTCCCGCTTGATCGCCGGCTCGGATTGAAGATCCAGTACCAGGTCGTAGCCCGGATGACCCGCGCCGAACACGGACACGTTTTCCGCGAAAGCACCAGCCTCGGTCTCGATCTCGAGCTCAAAAGCACCAAGATGGCCGGTGAGAGCGTGCACCGTTCCGTATGCCGTACGCACCGGCGGTGCTGATTCCGGCGGCTCGGCTGGGCGGCGGGTCGCAAGCACCACACAGTCGAGTTTCGTGGCCAGCGCTTTTGACAGCGGCCAAGCCTCATCGGCCGGGCCGATGATCAGCAACCGACCGGTCGATTTGTATTCCACCCACTGAACCACGGGCTGCGGTGCAACGAAGGCCGCCAATGCCCCCGCGCGCGCGCGCGCATTCGACGCTGCATCCGGCGGGATGGCAGTCACGGTCTCAAGCGTTGTCATCGGGTAGCTCCTCATCTTCAGCTGATGCCTCCACTTCCGGCAGGCGTGCGACAGGTTCAGCCGATGCTTCCGCTTCGGGCAGGCGCGCAGCATCTGTTTCAATACCCGGGTCACGGGGCTCGTCCGCCATTTTCAAAAGCCGCTCCTTGGCTCGTTCCATTTGCAGGCGCATGTCCGACGTTATGACGTTACCGAGCGGTTTGAGATGTCGATAATCTGCACAATAGTCATCCAGGCCATCAGTGACGTTGAAAGATGGTTGGTGAAATATGCGATGCAGGGCGGCGCAGCGCAGGGCCTCGCTGACGCGCGGCGAAAAGAACGCGCTGACTTCGCTTTCCGGGCCCAGAGTATCCAGCGGTGGCATGTCGTCGTCTCCAGGCGGCTCGGGCGCCGCTTCCGCTTCCGCTGCCGCAACGGCACCGTACCCGTCTCGTCCGTCTTCGACAGGCACAGCCGCTGCCGGCGTTGTCGCATTTACGACGGCTGGAGCGGCGAGGTCCGGGACCTCGGCAATTGGCAGATCCGATTTGGTCGAGGCTTGCGCGGCCCTCGCTTCGCGTGTGCGACGTGACCAGCGGCGCAGAAAGCCTTCGTCACTGGAAGCGGTGCTGTCCGGTTGCGGCTCCCGACTATGGGTCATGGCCATTCCTCCTGCAGCCTTTGCCACTTGCGCCCTTTACGCTGACTCGGTTTCCAGTATTTTGGCACCCATTCCGCAATCCAGGATGCAATGGGTGGCGGCATGTCAACTTCGAACACCGACCCATCGACTTCAAGCGCATCCACGCCGTCCTGCTGGTCCGCCGACACGGTGATCGGGCGCAACTCGCCGTCGGAGTCGGACTGACAAATGACGAACAAGAGTGGCCGTTCACTACGCAGGTTCAGCACGTAGTCGTCACACGAAACCGGGTTCAGTCGCAGACAAAGGCCGCTCCAAAGATATACACGCGTCGTTTCACCGTCGTGAGCAAGGCTGCGCGTGGGGGCTCGCATTGGCGTGCCCGGCGACTCCGGTACTATCCCGGCGACTTTCCAATGCGCTTGCCCCCACCGATCAGGGGTAGCCCCACGTTGCAGCAATACGCTTACCGCACAACAGCGATCGCCTGTCGGAGTGTCGGCCATCAGGTTGCCTCGATCGTGATTTTGGGAAACTTGCGGGCGCCACTCGCGCCCTGCAACGACAATCCGGCGGCCATTTTCAAGGCGATTTCAGTGAAGCGCCGCGCAGGATAGCCATCGGGGTCCGCGACAACGCTGGGCCTGCCATTGTCGGCGGCCTCCCTGATCGCATTATCCAGCGGCAGCTCACCGAGCAGTGGTACGTCGTACTGCGCCGCAATCTTGAGACCGCCGCCTTCCCCGAACGGGTGCGACTCGTGGCCGCAGTGCGGACAGCTTTGCACACTCATGTTCTCGATGATGCCCAATATGGGCACGGACACCTTGCGGAACATCTGCAGCCCCTTGCGCGCGTCCAGGGTGGCGATATCCTGCGGTGTCGTAACGATCACGGCGCCCGACACGGGTACCTGTTGCGACAACGTGAGCTGGATGTCGCCGGTGCCGGGTGGCATGTCCACAATCAGGTAATCGAGGCTTCCCCAGCGAGTCCCTTTCAAGAGCTGGGTCAGGGCCTGGGTGACCATGGGCCCGCGCCAGACCGTCGGTGTGTCTTCTTCGTCGATAAGATAGCCCACTGACATGGACTCGATCGAGTAGCTGCGCATGGGCGTGAAAAGCTTGCCGTCGTCCGTGTTCGGTCGTCCCTTGACACCCAGCATGCGGGGTTGGCTGGGGCCATAAATATCAGCATCCAGCATACCCACCGATGCACCCTCGGCGGCCAGTGCAAGGGCGAGGTTGGCGGCCACAGTGGATTTGCCGACCCCACCCTTACCCGACGCAACCGCGATGATGTTCTTGATCGCCTGCACGCGTGCCATCCCCGGTTTCGCCGTATGGCTGACGATCTCGGCGGTGACGTTGACACGCGCCTGCGTCACGCCGGCAACGCTTTCCACGGCACGCTTCAGGTCGGCGGCCAACTTCGGGCCGTGGCTCTTGACCGGAAAGCCGAGCTGAATTTCGATTGTGGCCTGGCCATCTTCCACTGCCGTTGATTTCACTGCGTGCGCACGCCCGAGGGTTGTGCCCAACAATTCGTCGTCGTAATCGTTGACCAGTTGCTCAACCTGCGTTTGAAGTTCCGTGCTCATGGTGTGCGATCACCTGTTGTGGGTACCGCGGGGTCTGGAATCGGCGTGAAAATGCCGGAATCACGTTCCCATAGTGGACGCGAATCATGCACCGCGTAACTCTCCTCGATGCCGTCATCGGTGATGACCCGAGTGAGCGAAAGCAATGTGTTGACCGGTTGATCACACAGGCTCTTGCTGAAGGTCAGTTCTGCTTCGGCAACCCGACGTGCCTCGGTGGGACTGGGTGCGCCGTAGACCTCCATCAAGTGTTTGGTCAGCGCTTCCAGCGCATACACATAGTCGGACGGCTTGCATTCTGAAACCACGACCAGGGACGCGCGACCAAAGCTGGCCAGGCCCAGGAAACCATTGACAAATGCCCGGCGCTCCTTGCCGTTGAGCGCTGCGGCGTCCACGCCACCGAAGTTGAACGCGAAACCACCGGCGACAGCCGCTTCATCATTCCGCGCTGCAAACGGAAAGATGTGATCGTCGCTGGCATCGAGCCGGATGGTCCGTAGCATGCGCATGATCTGAGTCTACCCGTTCCACCTTCGCTCTGTCAGGGGTGGACAACCACTTCCCGGAGACGCCCGACCATGGCGCATCCCGGGTAGCCCGCGACCCAACCGCAGACGCGTCTCTCGCGAGGTTGGAGCCTGTGTGCCAGACCCCGGGGAAACCCACAACGGTGCTTGTTTGACGCTGTGCAGTCGAGCGCTTGCCATCAAGCGCAGATGACCCCGCGTGGCGTGCGTGCTGGAAAAGACGCCAAGACAGCGGGCTGTCAGTGTACGCACCACCCAACCAGTCAGTAGCTTCGACGATTCCGCAAAAAAAGACTGTGGGCTTGATGAACCGGTCCTCATGGCCTCATGCCTGCCCTTGGTTCCTGCCCCACCCCGTCGCTGGCCATGGACGCGGCCAACGCGAGTGGCCGAACCCGCGCCTGCTGACCTGCTGCGCCCTTGCAACGCACGCTCGACCAAGGTCACCACACCGCGACCGGACTACCACCGCGCGACCATTTAGCTTGGACGTTGGCTGGTCGGTGCCTCACGGCGCCGTCCGCATAACTTCCCCCCCCGATTGAACCATCGTGCCGTTTACATCACGACTTCACTCTGCACTGCCTGCGCGTCGAACCCCGTCCTCGATGCTGGAACTCCGCTGGCCTTCACGCGGACACCGCAGTACTTGAGACTCGGGATTTTTGCCTCCGGGTCCAGCGTCGGGTTGGTCAGAAGATTCACCGCCGCCTCGTAATAACAAAACGCCATGAACACGCTACCCCTGGCAACCTTCGAGTCAGCGCGTGCGTAAGCTACGATCGTGTTGCGGCGAGTTTCCAGCGTGACCGGGTCCCCCGGTGCGACACCCATCTCCTGCAAGTCCTGCGGAGACATGTAGCACACGGGGTCCGGTTCAATCGCATTGAGTACCCTTGAGCGCCGGGTCATGGTGCCGGTGTGCCAGTGTTCCAACTGCCGACCGGTCAGTAGCACAAACGGATACTCATCATCCGGGCGTTCATCCGGCTCGACGATCTCGCAGGGCACAAACAACCCCTTCCCCCGCGGAAAATCGTCGACAAACGTTACTGCATTACCGGGATCGCCTTCATGCCGGCAGGGCCAGACAACGGAGTCCTCACGCTCCAGACGTTCCCAGGTAATTCCCGCCATATTGGCCGACGCCGTGCGGATCTCCGCAAACACATCAGCGGGCCCAGCGTAATTCCAGTCCAGTCCCACGCGATGCGCAAGTTCCTGGATGATCCACAGATCTTGCCGCGCTTCCCCCGGCGGATCCATGGCCTGGCGCCCCATTTGTACCCAACGATCCGTATTCGTGTAGGTGCCAGCCTTCTCGAAATAGGTGCTGGCCGGCAGCACGACATCGGCGTTGTAGGCAGTCTCCGTCAGAAATATATCCTGCACCACCAAGTGCTCCAGATGCGCAAGCCCCATGCGGGCATGCTGGGCGTTGGCGTCCGACATGGCTGGGTTTTCACCCATGATGTACATGCCCTTGACTCGATCGGCAAGGATCTCGTCGATCATTTCCATCGAGGTCAAACCCTTCTGCGGGTTCAGCTTGCAACCCCAAAGCTTTTCAAACCGGACACGCTGCTCGGGGTCTTCCACGCTTTTGTAATCTGGAAAGCGGCTGGGCATCAATCCCATGTCAGACGCACCCTGGACATTGTTTTGCCCGCGAATCGGATGCAGGCCCGCACCCGGATGACCGACCTGGCCCGTCAAGAGTGCCAGTGCGATGATGCAACGGACGTTGTCCGAACCGTGCTGGCTTTGCGACGAACCCATACCCCAGATGATCATCGACGCCCTGGACCTGGCGTAAGTGCGTGCTGCCTTCTTCAGATCCTCCGCCGGTATGCCGCAAATCGGCGCCATCGCCTCCGGGCTGTAGGCCTGGATATGGCGCTTCAACTCGTCGAAGCCTTCGGTGCGATCCCGGATGAACGCGTCGTTAGTCAGGCCTTCGTCGATGATGGTGTAGATCATCGCGTTCAGCAGGGCGACGTCGGCGTCAGGCGTGAACTGCAAGTGCATGAAGGCGCGCCGTGAAAGATCCTGCTGTCGCGGGTCGGCAATAATCAGCTTCATGCCATTCTGATCGATCGCATTTTTTATCCAGCTCGCGGCGACCGGATGATTGATCGCCGGGTTGGAACCAATCAGGAAGACCGTTTCCGCCTTCATGACATCACGAACCGGCAGCGACACGGCACCAGAACCCAGGCATTGCATCAACGCCACGACCGACCCTGCATGGCACAACCGCGTGCAGTGATCGATATTGTTGTTGCCGAACCCCGTACGTACCAGCTTCTGTACCAGATACGCTTCCTCGTTGCTGCCCTTCGCACAACCCAGGGCAACCAGTGACTTCGGACCATACTGTTCGCGAATGCGCTTGAGACCGCCTCCGGCGAAATTCAGCGCTTCGTCCCAGCTCGCCTCGCGGAATGCTTCCATGGGATTCGCTGGATCCAGCACCAGATCGGCCGACTTGGGCGGGGCATCCTGACGCCGGATCAGCGGTTTCACAAGCCGATTCGGATGCCTGTAGTAGTCGAAGCCATAGCGTCCCTTGACGCACAGGCGGCCTTCGTTGGTGGGACCGTTGGCACCGTTGACCGCAACGATATCGTTGTCCCGGATGTTCAGCTTGACCCGACAGCCGACACCGCAGTACGGACAGACCGTGGTTACCTGTTTCATCCCTTCGCCTCCGATTCCTGGCCTTGCCAGGCCCACTGCTGCTGCCGATCGACACCCGCAATCGACAACGCTCCGGTCGGGCATGCGGCCACGCACTCGCCACAACCGACGCAGGTGCTTTCGCCCATGGGATCGTCGATATCGAACATGATGTGCGAGTCGCCACCACGCAGTGCATAGCCAATCACGTCGTTGCCCTGCACTTCGCGGCACGCACGCACGCACAACGTGCACTGGATGCACGCCGCCAGATTCACCGCGATCGCCGGGTGCGAAAGATCCGGCTGCGGCTCCTCGCGCCGGCGGAACCGCGGCTCGCCTACCTCGAGCCGGCGCGCCCAATAATCCAGACGCGAATCCGCCACATAGGACTCATTCGGCATGTCGGCTTGCAGCAGCTCCAGCACCATTTTCTGTGCATGCACGGTGCGCTCGTTGCGCGTACTCACGTTCATGCCTTCAGTCGGATTGCGCCAACACGACGGTTGCAGCTGGCGTTCGCCTTCGATTTCACACATGCACACACGACAGTTGCCGTCCGGACGCAGCCCTACTTGGTCAGGCTTGTAACACAGGTGCGGGATCACAACGCCATGCCTGCGCGCCGCCTCCCAGATCGTCTCACCGCTCAGTGCATCCACCTGCTGGCCATCAAGCCTGAACTGGACAATCTCGGCTCCCTGCGCGTCTTGTGGTTGGGCCGCCATCACGCCACCTCGTTCGGAAAGTACTTGATCACGCAGTTCATCGCATTCGGGGCCGCCTGCCCCAGGCCGCAAATGGACGCATCCACCATGACCCGCGACAAGTCCTCCATCAGCGCCTTGTCCCAATGCTCGGCGCCCATCAGTTCGGCCGCTTTGACCGTGCCGACGCGGCACGGAGTGCATTGGCCGCAGGATTCATGGGAGAAGAAGCGCATGGCGTTATGCGCCAGGTCGCGCGCCTTGTCGTGTTGCGAAAACACAATGATCGCCGCCGACCCGATGAAGCACCCGTATGGCTGGAGCGTATCGAAGTCCAGCGGCACGTCCGCCTTCGAGGCGGGCAACATGCCACCGGAGGCACCGCCGGGAAAATAGCCGTACAACTCGTGGCCATCCAGCATCCCGCCACAGTATTCGTCGATCAATTCGCGCACGGTGATGCCAGCCGACGCCATGTACACGCCCGGCTTCTTGATCCGGCCGCTGACCGAAAACGTACGCGCTCCCTTGCGGCCGTTACGCCCCTGCGACGCAAACCACGCACTGCCTTTCTCCAGGATGTCGCGCACCCAGTGCATGGTTTCCATGTTGTGTTCGAGCGTCGCCAACCCGAACAGGCCGTTTTGCGCAACGTACGGCGGGCGCAAGCGCGGCATTGCACGTTTGCCTTCGATGGACTCGATCATTGCCGACTCCTCGCCGGCAATATAGGCGCCGGCGCCACGGCGCAGGTAAATGGCCGGCAAGTGCGCCGGCGTATCCGCCTGCAACGCGGCAATCTCGCGTTCCAACATCAGGCGACACGCGGGATATTCATCGCGCAGATACAAATAAACCTCATGACTCTCGATCGCCCACGCAGCGATCAGCGTGCCCTCAAGAAATCGATGCGGATCACGTTCAAGGAAGTAGCGATCCTTGAACGTACCCGGCTCACCCTCGTCGATATTGATCGCGACCACGCGCAGCCCCGGCTCCTTGCCCACCAGCCGCCACTTGCGTCCGGCCGGGAATCCGGCACCACCGAGCCCGCGCAGGCTGGAATCTTCCATCGCCTTGATGACCGACTCGCGACTGCGCTTGCCAGTGATGCACTGGACCCATGTCTGGTAGCCACCGCGACGGCGATACTCGGCGTACGTCACCGGGGTCAAGCGCTCCGGAACCACATCGTGCGCCGCCACGGCCTCGACGACACGCTCGGCGGTAGCTTCCGGAACCGGCTTCTGGCCGCATATCGCGACCGGCGCATCTGCGCAGCGCCCGACGCAGGGCACGCGCTGGATACGCACGTTTGATTCCAGCGTGCCCTGCAGCGACTCGATGAGTTTATCCGCACCGCACATCGAGCACGTCACCGAATCGCAGACACGGACCGTAAGCGCTGGCGGCTGAGTCGCAGGGTCACGGACGACGTCGAAGTGATGATAGAACGACGCGACCTCGTACACCTCGGTCATCGACAAGCGCAACTCGTCAGCCAACGCGGTCAAATGCTCGACGCGCAGACAACCATAACGGTCGTTGATGCGGTGCAATCCCTCCAGCAACATGTCGCGCCGGCGCGGCATATCGCCGAGAACCTCGCACACCTCAGCCAGCGAAGCGGGATCCACGTGCCGCCCCTTGGGCCGAGCACGCTTATTCTTGCGGCGTCGAATAAAGTCGACACCTGCCGCGTCACTCGCAGTACTCATGCCAGCCATCCCTCATTTGAAGTTGCCGCTCCCGTCGTCGCCAAACCCGTCGATCACAGGATTGTTTATCAAAGTGATTGTTACCCGTGTGTGACCTGGATCAGTCAAGGCGGTCCCATCGAGATGGCATATTTCAAGGTGTCCACACTCCCGATGTCCTGCCGCTCGGAGACACCGCGGAGGTCAACGACGAGCGGTTCACGGCCAGCGTACGCCAGTTCCTCACGACAGTATGCGTCACCTCCCCAAAAGAGTTGAAAAACGGCGCGCGCTGCGCCATCGACAGCAGTTGCCAGCACGCGGCAGCTAGTCGTGGGGCAACACTCCCGACGTCAGCCCGGGGTCTGCGCTGGCGAAGATCGCCATGCCGCCGGAACAATCAGTCCCAGTCAATTACGCGATGAGCGTGTTGCTGCGTCCGGACAAGCCGGCAGGTGGAACCGAAGCCTATCGATTCGCCAATTTCCTGATGACTCCAAATGCCCAGGCGTGACTGCCACGCCAGAGATTCGCATGGCTGGAAGGCATAAGCGGTTACAGGCACAGCCAGCGTCCAGCTGGACTGAGCACGTCGGAAAGCATCCCGCACGTGGTGTCACCTGACATGCGCCCACGGCACACGTCGACTCCCACGATCATTTTCTTTCTCAGCGCCGGCGGCCGACGAGCCACGCTCTTCCGTCGCCTTCGCCGTCCTTGAGCAGCTCCAACGCTGCGAACGCGCGCCGCAACTCCCCTGGCCGCGCCCGGAACGACCCGGGACGAGCCGCACCGACGTCGCTCAATGCCGCGATGGCCAGAATTCCGCCGGGCGCCAGGCGCCCCAACATCGCCTGGTCCAGTCGCGGATCGCGGAAGTTGCAGCACAGCACCAGCGCGCAGGGAGGGCCGACCGGCAAACCTTGGTCGAGATCGAAGATTTCGAACCGAACGCGCTCGGCATATTCACTCTTTGCCAGCGCGGATCGCGCCTGACCGATTGCCACGGGCGATATATCCACGGCATGGACCTGCATGCCCCGAGCAGCCAGCCATAGTGCAGCTTGCCCGCGGCCGCAAGCGATCTCCAGCGCGTAACCCGCGCTGGGCAACAGACTCTCACAGGTCGCAAAAACGGAGGGAGCGCTCACTTGGCCGACCTGCGCCAAATCGCGCTCGGCGTAACGCTGATCCCAGCGGTGGCGATCCTCGACACTCACGGTCTCGATTCTACGGCGAGGCGCGCGGCAGAACGAGCTACCAGAACATTCAAGGCGTGACTCATGCGATGAACAACGGGCCCGACAATCCGCTGGTATCGCGCGCGCCTGCGGGTTCCGGTGGCGGCAGCACGCCGTTCCCGCGAGCATTGCGAGCGCTCAATGTTTGTCCTAGGCTGACCGGACGCGATCACAGGTTTGCCCAACAGCCGGGCGAACTTCGTGATGAATCCACGGCCGACACCCCGCTGCTGAGGTGATTCATGATCAAGACCAGTGCGCGTAACCAGATCTCCTGCAAAGTAACCACGGTGCACAACGGCGCGGTGAACGACAGCATCGAACTGCAGATGCTGGGTGGCCAGAAGCTGGTCGCTACGATCACCTGCGAAAGCACGCGATACCTGGGACTGACACCCGGCAAGGAAGTGATCGCGTTGATCAAGGCCTCATCGGTAGTCGTGGCGTTGCCGAATCCGGGCATGAAGCTCTCCGCGCGCAATCTGCTCGCCGGCAAGGTGGGGCACCTGACGCCCGGCTCGGTGAATGCCGAGGTAAGTATCGAGTTGAAAGGTGGCGGCACGCTGACGGCTATCATCACGCTTGAGAGCGCCGGTAGCTTGGGTCTGGAGCAAGGCGCAGAGGTGATTGCGGTGGTCAAGGCATCCATGGTCATCCTTGGCACTACGGCCTGACCATTCGGCGAGGCTGTTGCCGATTTCACCAGACACCGATCCTGGGCGCGAGGGTGAAGTCGAAAATGATCCGGCGCGGCGCTCGGCATGACTCGCGCGATGATCTTCAAACGGTGAGCATCAAACCCCTTTTACACGCCGAGCGCGTGGATGAGCGCCGTCGCACACGCCCGTGACCCGCTGACCATCAAGGGAGGAACGGCTCCACGGTGACCCAGTCCCCTTTCTCGACCGAACCGCTATCGAGGTCGAGCACGATAAAGCAATTGGCCTGGTTTACCGAGTGGAGGATGCCCGAACCTTGACGGCCGGTGCTGTCCACGCTCGGATCGGCGCCTTCGTGGCAGGTCAAAACGCCTCTCTGGAACTCCATTCGCCCTGGTTTCTTGTGCAATTTGGACGCAGCACGCGCCCTGAACCGGAGTGGCGGCGCGTAGGGTTCACCGGACATGACCGCAAGCGCGGGCCGCACCACTTGGAGGAATGTCACCATGACGGATACAGGATTACCTGGAAGTCCAAAAAATTCGGCGCCATGCAACTTGCCGAAAATCAATGGGCGCCCCGGTTTCATGGCTACGTTCCAGAACGAGACTTCCCCCAATTCGGCCAGGATGTCGGTCACATAATCTGCCTCTCCTACGGATGCGCCGCCGCTGGTCACGACCACGTCGGCACGTTCGGCGGCCATCGCAAAGGCCGCGCGCAGGGCCGCGGGATCGTCACGTACCACGCCCAGGTCAATGCTCTCGACGCCGGCCGCGCCCAGCATCGCGTGCAGCGTGTATCGATTGCTGTCGTGGATCTGTCCGTTTTCCAAAACCTCGCCCACCGCGCGCAACTCGTCACCGGTAGAGAAGTAGGCCACTTTGACTTTGCGCTTTACCTGGACGTCTGGAACCCCGATCGAGGCCAGCAATCCCAAATCCGCAGCACGCAATTTTCGTCCGGCCGCCAGTACCACAGTCCCGGCCCGGATGTCCTCCCCAGCAAGCCTGACATGATCGCCCTGCCGGCACTCGGCCTGCAATTCGACCATGTCGCCGTTCCGCTGCGTATCCTCCTGAATGACGATCGTGTCCGCGGAGTCCGGTATGACTGCGCCGGTCATGATGCGCACGCACTCACCGGCCTGCAGCGCGCCGGTGTACGGGTGGCCCGCGAAAGACTCGCCAACCACATGCAGCGAGACACTGCCCGGCGAGCGGGTATCTTCCCAGCGGAGTGCGTACCCATCCATCGCTGAGTTCGTATGCCCGGGCACGTTGGTTGTGGAAACCACGTCCTGTGCCAGGATGCGGCCAGACGCGTCCATCAGCCCGACCGATTCGGACTCGGCCACGACGTGGACCGACTTGAATACCGCATCAAGCGCGGATTCCAGCGTCATCGCACTGGCGTGATGTCCGCCGCACCCGACACTTGTGGCCTTTACAACCATGCTCTTGTTCCTCCTCTCCAGGCACATCTCACTCGCTGACAAAGTGCGCGAATTTCTCCACGTCCTCTGGCGTATTGATATTCAGGAACGCTTGCGGGTAATCCGAGAAATCAACGGGCGCGAACGTATGGCGATAATAGAACGTGTCGATCTTGTGCCCACCGGATGCCAGATAGGCATCAAGGTCGTCCAGCACACTCACGGGAAGTAGCGCAAAAGTCGGATGCAGCCGTTCGCCGTCATGCGCGGCGACGATCATATCGTTCTTGCCGGCACTGGCCGTCCACAACCGTTGCGCCAGCCACGCCGGGACAAACGGCCCATCGCAGGGAAGTACCAGCACATGGGTGCGGGTCACGGCGTGCATTCCCGCGGAGATGCCGGCCAACGGCCCCGCAAACCCGGTCAGCGCGTCCGACACCACTCTGCATCCAGTCTCGCGGTAAGTCTCCTCATTGCGATTGGCACTGATAAGGACTTCCGCAACCTGCGGCCGCAACGCCGCCAGTACGTGCTGGACCATGGGCTTGCCGTTGAACTCGACCAGACCCTTGTCCCGGCCGCCCATGCGCGTGCCACGGCCGCCGGCAAGAATGAGTCCGGCGATATGGTCATAGGCGTGCGGCGCATCGCCGGACACTGTCGTCACCATCGCCGATATTCTCCGAGCCGCTGATTGGCATGGAGCGCGCGGTACCACGAATGAACCATCAACACGGGAACATCACCTCGTCAGGCCGCCTGCGTGTCGCGGCAGAACGCCTCGTAATCAATATATCCGGGAAACGCATCAGGCTTGCTGCAGTACGGGCATTGCGAGTCGGCCGTCGTCTTGAATTCGCGAAAAGTTGCCGTCATCGCGTCGTAACACAGCAAGCGCCCGATCAAGGTGTCGCCGATCTGCAAAATGAGCTTGAGCGCTTCGATGGCCTGCAGGGTGCCGATGACACCGGGCAAAACGCCGAGTACTCCCGCCTCGGCGCAAGACGGCGCCAGTTCGGCTGGCGCGGGTGCGGGATACAGGCAGCGGTAACAGGGTGTCGGCGTGGCAGCCGGCGCAGCAGCTGGCCAAAACACGCTGACCTGGCCCTCGAACCGATAAATCGAGCCGTACACGTAAGGCAGTTTCAACTTGAGGCACACATCGTTCAACAAATAGCGTGCCGGGAAATTGTCCGTGCCGTCTATGACCAGGTCGTAGTCACGCACCACCTCTTCTGCGTTCGTACTGTCCAGACGCAGCTGGTGTGTGTTGATCTGTATGGAGGGATTCAGCGCATTCAAGGTTTGCCAGGCCGACTCGGTCTTGGGTGTCCCCACCCGTTCGGTCGTATGCAGTATCTGGCGCTGCAAATTACTCAGTTCGACCATGTCTTGATCTGCTATGCCCAGCGTTCCTATCCCTGCCGCTGCGAGATACAGCGCGGCCGGCGACCCCAGCGCACCAGCTCCCACCAGAAGCACCCTACTCGCCAGCAATTTCGCCTGGCCCTGCTCCCCGATCTCGGGGATCCGCAACTGCCGCGCATAGCGGCTACGCTCCTGCGCACTCAGAATCCGGGGCTGTTCAGTAGGCAATCCTGTACGTTTCCAGGCCTCATACCCGCCCGCTACCGAACGGACATCCTGATACCCCAGTTGCAGCAGGCTCTCCGCCGCAAACAGGGAACGTATGCCGCTGGCGCACAGCACAAGTACCGGATTGTGCAAGCCGGGAATGGCGTCTTCCACCTTGAGTTCGAGAAAGCTGCGGCCAAGCCTGACCGCACCGAGTGGCGAGCCAGCCGCCAATTCTTCCGGATCACGCACATCCAGCAAGGTCGCACTGCCTTGCTGAGCCAGGCGATACGCTTCTTCCGGCGCAACTTCTGGCACGTGCTCCCTCAGTTCAGCCATGCGCTGTTCCCGACCCGACATGGCGCTCTCAACCTCCGGCTATCGACGGCAAGATAGTCACCACATCTCCCGTCCTGAGATTCGTGCGCAGGCCATCCAGCGCACGTATGCTGGCGTCGCCCACGTACAGATTGACGAAGGGTCGCAACTGACCATCGCGCGCGCAAATATGGTTGACCAGAGTACCGTACCCGGCTGCGACCGCACCCGCTATCAGCTCATCGACGGACGAAGCCACGATGCGCAACTCCCGGCTGCCTCCGGCAAATTGGCGCAAGGCTTCAGGGATGCGTACTGTCACTTCCGCGCTCATACAGACGCCACCGCCGCGTGCTGAGAATGAACCTATCGTAACACCGACACAGACCGCAGACGGCAGCGCTGGCAACGGTATCGCCGCGGCTCGACTCACAGCGCGCAGCGCACGAGTGGGCGATCGCGGACGCCACGATCAGCGCATGCCGCAAAAGACCAGGGCCCGTCGAACACCCCTTGAAGCCACGCGCCAGCGGCAGCAGGACAAACCGAAATTATCTGTCAAAACCGCTTGCAGGCTTCCAGCATCCACGACCAATGCGAAGATACGCCACGGCGTTGCTCAGCGCAGCGGTTCAGCGGCCTTGTTCCCCTGACACTGGATTGGATGTCCGTCCTTGCCCATGGCCTGGCTGAAGGTCGAGCCACGACGGTTGATGACGATACCATCGGCACACTGCTGACTCTTGTCCAGCAGGTAGCTGTCTTCAACGCGCTGCACCTCTTGCAACTGTCTGCCCAGCTGCACGGCCTGCTTGACCTGATATTCCCGCGCCTGGCCGGCCACGTGCCGGTAGTTGCTGGCCAGCTCCGCACGCCGCTGTCGCAGATGGGCTGCAAGTTCGTCATGACGCTGCCGCGCCTGCGCCTCCGCCTGCTGGGCTTCCATCGCGGCAGCACGCGCGGATTTCTCAATGACTTGATCGGCCTGACGTGAGGCGAGGTACCGCGACGCTCCATTCCAGGCAAACCCTGCCGCGATCAGGCCAATCGCCACACCGGCGATTTTCCAGGACAAGGTCATGGCCATCGCTCCCCGCTCTGCTGACACATGGTGAAGAATTCTGCCCGACTCGACGTTGAACGCCAATCAACCTCACGCACGTCGGTCAAACAAGGCGAGACTCAGCGGCCAAAAATGATTTCCTTGCCCTCGTGATCACGATCCCAGCCGCGCAATTGATCGCGGATATGCGCGATGCCCTGGCGGCCGAGCGCGTTGCGTTCTTCATCGAGCACCTGGCCGTCCAGCAGTTCGGCCAGCCGCCGGGCGGTCGGCAGCATGGCGTCCCAGGCATCCAGCGCGGGCATCGGCGCAGGCAAGGTCATGAAAAAGCTGACCCCAGGCGTCTGCAGCGCGTCCAGTCGAGCCAGGTCGAAGTTGCCGGGTTTGAGCATGTTGGCGACGCTGAAAATCGGACCCAGCTCGCGTTTGCCGTCGACCAACCGATGGTAGATGCCCATGTCGCCAAACTCGAGACCCGCCTTTTCGGTGGCTACGACCAGATCCGGTCCATTGAAGTGCCCTCCTTCGCGTGCCACCACGAACAAAGTGACGATACGTTCTACCGGCAGATCGGTGGGACGTCGGCCCAGGTCCGAATGCGGCACCTCCTTTGGAGTTGCCGGCGCGGGCGCGGGGCGCTTGCTGGCCTCCGGCAGCGGCACATTCTTGCCCGATGGCGCGCGCAGCGCATCGACGATCGAGGCGGCAGATCCGACCAGCCCCGACCTGGATCTCGTGGCAGTTCGTTCGCCTGAGAGCGTGGCACCGAGGCGCTCCAGTTCTTCGCGCAACCCGACTTCAAGCTCGCCCTGCTGCGGAGTCTCAGCAGGACCGGCTTCGCCGTCCAGGCTGAAGAACGGATCGTCCGCGAGGCTGGCGCCGCCGACCGTAGGCTCGCGCCGCTCGTGACCATGGCCGTGTCCATCCCCGCCCGAGCGACGTTTGCCCTGCTCCTTCCTTGGCTGACCGAACAGCCAGATCAGGGCCAGCACGATCAGCCCCACGATCAACATCGGAATACCGACAGCGGCATTCCAGGCGAGGGCAAGCAAGGGTTGCACAGTCATCATTGGATCCTCAGGCAGCGCCTGCCAGTTTAGCCGCTTCGGCCAGATCCACCTGCACCAGACGCGATACGCCGGGCTCGCGCATGGTCACGCCGCACAGCTGCGTGGCCGCTTCCATGGTGGCCTTGTTGTGGCTGATGAAGATGAATTGCACGTGTTCGCTCATTTCGCTGACCAGGCTGGAGAAACGGCCCACGTTGGCTTCGTCCAGCGGCGCATCGACCTCGTCGAGCAGGCAGAACGGGGCCGGGTTGAGGCCGAAAATGGCGAACACCAGCGACACTGCGGTCAATGCCTTCTCGCCGCCGGACAGCAGCGAGATGTTGGACGGACGCTTGCCCGGTGGACGCGCCATGATAGTCACGCCGGTGTTGAGCAGATCGTCGCCGGTCAGTTCCAAGTAGGCGTGACCGCCACCGAACAGACGTGGAAACAACTCCTGCACGCCAGCGTTGACCTTGTCGAAGGTCTCCTTGAAACGCTGGCGCGTTTCGCGATCGATCTTCTTGATCGCGCCCTCCAGCGTCTCCATCGCGCTGACCAGGTCGTCGAGTTGGTTGTCAAGATAGGTTTTGCGCTCACTTTGTTCGGCATGTTCCTGGATCGCGGCAAGGTTGACCGGTTCCAGCCGGACAATCTTCTGGCTCAGCTCCCCGAGTTGTGACCGCCACTGCTCGGCATCGATATCGTCGGCAAGTTCGGTGAGCAAGATCTCCAGCTCCAGGCCCGATGACTTGATCGCTTCGGCAAGCTGCTCGGCTCGCAGATGCAGCGCCTGCGCGGCGAGGCGCTTTTCGGACAGGCTTTCGCGCAAAGTCGACAGACCCTGCTCTGCCAGGTGCCGCTGTTGTTCGAGCTTGCGGAATTCGAGGTCGCAGTCCTCCAGTGCACGACGCGCCTCGACCAACTGCTTGTCGACCAGCAGGCGTTGGTCAAGACAGGCCTGGCGCTCGGCTTCCAGTTCGGCGATTGGATCAGAGCCGGCGGCAAGCTGTTCGCCGATCTCGGTGCGACGCGCCTCGATCTGGCGCAACTGCGTATCCATGCGCGCCAGAGCCTGCTCCAGCGAGGCCAGCGAGGAACGTTTGGATTCCAGCGACAGTGCCAGCGAGTGCGACTGGTCGGCGGCCTCACGGGCATTCATGCGCGCTTCCTCGCGGGCCTCAAGCAACGCGCGCCGCGCGTTTTCAAGTTCGCGGCGCTGATCTTCCTGATCGCCCATCAGGCCGACCGACTCGTCCAGGCGCGAACGCGCTTCACGGGTCTGACCCTGCAACTCATCCAGCTGGTTGGCGAGGTCGGTCAGCTCGCCGCCGACCTTCTCGGCACGTGCGCGCGCCGTTTCCAGCTTGCCACGGTGGCTCTGCAACTGGCCGGCCAGTTCGGACTGGCGGCGATGCGCGTTGTACAACTCACGCTGGGCATCGTCGCGAGCTCGTTCGGCCTCGAACTTGCTGGTACGCAACGCCTCCAGTCGTTCGACGGATTCCTCCAGCTGCGCTTCCAGCGTGGCGATCTGTTCGCCGAGCAGGCGCAACTCGCGCTCACGGGCCAGCACGCCAACCTGGCTGCCCTGTGCCCGCCGCACGCGAGCCCAGCCCGGGCCCAGCCATTCACCGGCCGGTGTCATTACCGAATGATAGGGTGCCAGTGCTTCCAACGACGCCACTCGCTGCTGCGCTTCAGCCAGCGAATCGGCCGTGAGCACGTGACCGAGAATGGCACCGGCGGCGGCTGGCCCGCGCACGTGCGCAGCCAGCGTACCGGCCGTACCGGGACCGCCGACGGCAGCATCGAGCAAGGCCACGTCGGCATCCTCGATGGTGCCAAACTCGGCGGCCAAGGCGTGAGCCCCATCCACCAGCACACTGTCCAGGAACCCGCTCAGCGCAGTTTCCACTGCCGTCTCCCAGCCGGCTTCGACCTGCAGCGATCCGCCCAGTCGACGTGCGTTATCCAGACCCAGGCGGGCAAGCCAGGCACTGGCGGCGCTTTCGTCCTGCCCCAGTGCGGCGTGCTGCAGTGCCTCCAGCGATGCGTACCGGCCACGCGCCGTCTGTAGCTGCGAGCGGGTCTCGTTCAGGGATGACTGAAGTTGGCGCTCCTGCTCGAGCACCTTCTCGTGGTTGCTCTTGTGCTGGTCGAGCAGGTTGCCGAGTGTCTCGACGCGCTCACGCTGGGTGTCGTGCTCGCTGCCCAATTGCTTTCCGACCGCGTCCAGTGCGACGAGATCGGTGGTTTTCTGCTCGGTCTCCAGCGCTTCACGTCGGCGCGCCAGATCGATCGCCTGGCGATCCAGATAGTTGAGCTTGGTGCGCTCCACCTCGGCGGCGCGATTGGACTCGCCTGCATTGCGGGTGTGGTTGTCCCAACCCTGCTGCCAATCGGCCAGCTTCGCCTCGGTGTCACGTTGGGCCTGCCCCGTGTCTTCCTGCAGTTGCTGCAGCGCTTCGAGCCTGGGTTCGCCTTCGGCCAATGTCTGACGTAGTGATTCTGCCTGTTCACGGTCGGCGGCAATTTGTGTCGCCAGCTCGACATGCTCGCGCTCGCAATCGGCGTGAGCGCGTTGCAGGCGCTCGGCGCTCTCCCGGTTGTAGCGCACCTGCTGTTCGACCCGGGCAATCTCCGCGCCGACCTTGTACACATCGGCTTGAACGACGTTCACGTGTTCGTTGGCCTCGGTATGCCGCTCGCGTACGTTTTCCAGCCGCGCCTCGATGTCACGCTGCCCGGCTAGCTGCTTCTCGATCTCGATCTCGGCCGCGGACAGCCCGGCGCCTTCGTCATCGTGTTGCGCACGCAGACCGCGGTACTCCAACGCTCGCAGTTCGGCTTCCTTGCGGGTTTGTTCTTCCTTCAGCGCTTTCCAGCGCTCGGCTGCACGCGCCTGGCGATGGAGGTGTTCGAGCTGCTTGTCGACCTCGTCGCGCACGTCGCGTACGCGGTCTAGGTTCTCACGGGTGGCCTTGATCCGGCTTTCGGTTTCCTTGCGCCGTTCCTTGTATTTGGAGATACCCGCCGCTTCCTCCAGGTGCGTGCGCAGCTCCTCGGGGTGCGCCTCGATGATCTGGCTGATCATGCCCTGCTCGATGATCGAGTAACTGCGTGGGCCCAGGCCGGTGCCGAGAAACAGGTCGGTAATGTCGCGCCGGCGGCAACGCGCCCCGTTGAGGTAATAGCAGGACTGACCGTCGCGGCTGACCTGACGCTTCACCGAGATTTCGGCGTACTGGCCGTACTCGCCGTGAATCGAGCCATCGGCGTTGTCGAAGATCAGTTCGACCGTGGCCTGCCCCACCGGCTTGCGCGTGTTGGAGCCGGAGAAAATCACGTCGGTCAGCGCATCGCCGCGAAGGCGGCTGGCCGCGCTCTCGCCCATCACCCAGCGGATCGCGTCGATGATGTTTGACTTGCCGCAGCCGTTGGGGCCAACCACGCCGATCATGTTGCTCGACAAGTGCAAGGTGGTCGGGTCCACGAAGGACTTGAAACCGGCGAGTTTGATGGTGCTCAGGCGCATGCGGTCTTCTAGTGAGTCAGCAGTGGGGCCCGTACCGTCGGGCGACAGGGCACTGTGCCAAACGCACGCTGGCGCTGCAATGCACTTCTGGATGATGTTTTGGTTGAATAAGTCAATGCAACAATTTGATTTAAAATATTATTTATCTTTTGCATCGATCGACAAGGCGTGGATGCCGTGATCCATCAGGCCATCCAGCGCCCCGTAGATCATCCGATGTCTCTGCAGCGGCAGCTTCCCGGCAAAGGCAGCGCTGACGATGCGCACATGGAAGTGGCCCTTGCCCTCCCCCGCGTGGCCGAGGTGGCGGTGGCCGTCATCCGTGACCTCCAGTTCCGCCGGAGCCAGCGCATCCGCCAGGTGTCGACGGATTTGCTCGGTCATGACCTCACTCACGCCGGCAGCGCCTTGCGGAAGGGCTTGATCTGCACTTGGGCGTAGACGCCGGCAGCCACGTAAGGGTCGGCATCGGCCCACGCCTGCGCGTCGGTCTGCGAAGGAAACTCCGCCAGGATCATGCTGCCGGTAAAACCGGCCGGGCCCGGATCCATCGACTCGATCGCCGGAAATGCACCCGCCACGAACAGCCGACCGGCTTCCAGCAACGCCTGCAGGCGCGCGATATGCGCCGGCCGGGCGTCCTTGCGCTTTTCCAACGAATCGGCGACATCCGTGGCAATGATGGCAAACCACATGGGGCAGGCTCCAAGCGTCAACGAAACCGCAAGTTTAACCCACGCCGTCGCTTACGCGTGGCGCACGGCCTCGGCCAGGCGGGCGGTATCGACCCGCACGAAAATGGAATCGCCCAATGCAGTCAGGACGTCGCCGGCATACACCTCGCACCGCACGCGGGTTTTGCGCGCTACCTCGCCCTCGACGCGAGCCTTCAGCAACAGCGGCACGTCCATCGGCGTGGGTTTGAGGTATTTGACCCCGAGGCTACCAGTCACGCAGTCGATGCGTGGCTTGCTGTCGGGTGCTCGGCCCTCGGCGCGATAGTGATAGGCCATCGCGGTCCAGTTGGAATGGCAATCCACCAACATCGCGATCAAGCCGCCATAGACCAGGCCGGGCCAGCCATGGAAGTCGGCGCCAGGCGTGTGGGTGCAGACCACGTGGACGCCGTCCTCGTCCCATTGGCTTTTGATGTGCAGCCCATGCGGGTGCGCGCTGCCGCAGCCGAAGCAGACGCCGTCGGGCGCGGCCAGATCCTGCAGGGCGACAGTGCTCACGCTCAGTTCTCCGGTCGCATGTAGGGGAACAGCAGCACGTCGCGGATCGAGGCCGAGTCGGTCAGCAGCATCACCAGGCGATCAATGCCGATGCCCAGGCCACCCGTAGGCGGCAGCCCTACTTCGAGGGCGCGGATGTAGTCGGCGTCGTAATGCATCGCCTCGTCGTCGCCAGCGTCAAGGGCATCGACCTGGGCGCGGAAGCGCGCGGCCTGGTCCTCCGGGTCGTTCAGCTCGGAGAAACCATTGGCGATTTCCTTGCCGTTGACGAACAATTCGAAGCGATCGGTCATGCCTGGATCGGTGTCACTGGCGCGGGCCAGCGGCGACACCTCCATCGGGTGATCGGTGATGAAGGTGGGCTGGATCAGCGCCTGCTCGACCGTGTGTTCGAAGATTTCCAGCAACAGCTTGCCCCAGCCATAACCCGACTTGACCTGGACGCCAAGGCGCTTCGCATGGGCGGCCATGGCCTCGCGATCGCGCAACTCCTCGCGCCTGATCTCAGGGTTATGTTCGAGCACGGCATCTTCCATCCGCCAGCGACGGAAGGCCGGGCGGACGTCGATGGCGGTACCCTCCCAGGTCAGTTCCGTCGTGCCGAGCACGTGCTGAGCCGTATCGCGGATCACGTTCTCGGTGAGATCCATGATCTCCTGATAGGTGACGTAAGCCTGGTACAGCTCCAGCATGGTGAATTCGGGGTTGTGCCGGGTCGACACCCCCTCGTTGCGGAAGTTGCGGTTGATCTCATAGACGCGGTCGAAGCCGCCGACCACCAGCCGCTTCAAATACAGCTCCGGCGCCACCCGCAAGTACAGGTCGAGATCCAGCGCGTTGTGATGGGTCACAAATGGTTTGGCGGTGGCGCCACCGGGGATGAGGTGCATCATCGGCGTTTCCACTTCCATGAAGCGCCGCGTAGGCGCTTCCAGCCATTGGCGCATGTAGCCAATGATCCGCGAGCGCAGCACGAAGGTACGCCGCGCCTGCTCGGTAACAATGAGGTCGACGTAGCGCTGGCGGTAGCGTTGCTCGACATCGGCCAGACCATGGAACTTGTCCGGTAGTGGTCGCAGGCTCTTGGTCAGCAGACGCAGCTGGTCGACACGGACCGACAGCTCGCCGGTCTTGGTGCGCATCAGCAGCCCCTCGGCGCCCACGATGTCGCCGACGTCCCAGCCCTTGAACGCGGTGTAGGTCTCGCCCAGCGTGCCCTGGTGCACAAACAGCTGGATGCGGCCGGTCTGGTCCTGGATCTGCACGAAGCTGACCTTGCCCTGCCCGCGCTTGACCATCATGCGGCCAGCCACGCTCACGCGGCGCGCGGCCGCCTCGATGGCTTCGGGTGTATGCGTTTCCTTGTCGGCAAACTCGGCCTGTAGATCGCCGGCGAAGCTGTCGACCTTGAAGTCGTTGGGAAACGCGACGCCCTGCCCGCGCAGCGCCTTCAGTTTCTCTCGACGCTCGGCAATCAGCCTATTCTCGTCGATGGTCAAGGTGTCGGTCGATTCGCTCATGGGAATTTTGCTACTCCGGGCGCTCACCTTGATCGGCGAGCGCCTGATTGTCTATCGCCTGGTTAGCCGGTAACGCGTGACGGCTTCCGCCGGGGAAGCGTCACCCGTCAATTACCTTTGTGGAATACCTGCTTGACCGCCTGTCTGGATGCATCCCAACCTTCGCGCGCGCCATGACCGATACCCACGCCCGCTTTCTTCGCGCCGTGGCCGATCCCCAGGCCGGCGTCCTTCGCACCGTGACCAATTTTCTTGGCCACATGCCTGGTCGCGTGCCCGACGTCACGGGCACCGTTGGCAATGCCGTGGCCAGCAGTCTTCGCGTCGTGCTTGATGCCCTGGCCGGTGCTGGTCTGTCCTGCACAGGCGATAACCGTGAACCCTGCAAGAATCGCGCAGGCAATCAAGTGGCCGCAGATTTTCTGGCTGTTCATGGGGTGTCTTCCAAGTGGTGACTACAGAAGTTCAAAGCATCAACACTCATGCGTCGATACGTTTGGCGCCAGCTTGCAGACCCGACTTCAAGCTCGCCTCGATGAACTCATCGAGATCGCCGTCGAGCACCTTCTGCGTGTCGGTGCGCTCGACACCGGTGCGCAGGTCCTTGATGCGGCTCTGATCCAGCACGTAGTTGCGAATCTGGCTGCCCCAGCCGATGTCGGACTTGGTCGCTTCCAGCGCGTCCCTTTCGACGTTGCGCTTCTGCACTTCCAGCTCGTACAGCTTGGCCGCCAGCATCTTCATCGCGGTTTCGCGATTCTGGTGCTGGCTGCGGCCGATCTGGCAGGCCGCGACCGTGTTCGTCGGAATGTGGGTAATGCGCACCGCCGATTCGGTCTTGTTGACGTGCTGGCCACCGGCACCGGATGAACGATAGACATCGACGCGCAGGTCCGCCGGGTTGATCTCGATGTCGATGTCGTCATGCACCTCCGGCGATACGAACACCGAGGTGAAGCTGGTGTGGCGGCGATTGTCCGAATCGAACGGGCTCTTGCGCACCAGCCGGTGCACGCCGATCTCGGTCTTCAGCCAGCCATAGGCGTAATCGCCCTCGACGCGAAACGTGGCCGATTTGATGCCAGCTACGTCACCACCGCTCACTTCCATCAGCTCGGTCTTCCAGCCGCGCGACTCGCACCAATGCAAGTACATGCGCAGCAACATCTCGGCCCAGTCCTGCGCCTCGGTGCCGCCGGCACCGGCCTGGAGGTCGACGAACGCATTCGCGGAATCCATCTTGCCGGAGAACATGCGTTGGAACTCCAGCTTGCCAACTTCAGACTCCACCTTGGCGAGGTCATCGGTTACCGATTGCGCGGTGTCGTCGTCACCATCGGTGATAGCCAGCTCCAGCAGCTCGGCGGCATCGGTGAGGCTGGTGGTCATGCGGTCGATGCCGTGGACGATGGAGTCGAGCCGGGCGCGCTCACGGCCCAGCTCCTGCGCGCGTTGCGGATCGTCCCAGATGGTAGGGCTCTCCAGTTCGCGGATTACTTCTTCCAGACGCTCGCTCTTGGTGGCGTAGTCAAAGATACCCCCTAAGCGACTCGACCCGGTCCCGGAGGTCCGTGATCTGCGCGTGGATCGGATTGGTTTCGATCATGTGTTGGGCCAATGAGGTGACAGGCGCCGTGGAGCGCCCGGTAAACTGTTCAAGGATAGCAAACGAGTCAAGCCAGTGCGTCGCTATGCACCCCGCGCACCGCCCGGCCGGAGGGATCGGCGGCGTTGGCAAACGCCGGATCCCACGCCAGGGCGGCGGGCGACGAGCAAGCGATGGACTTGCCGCCCGGCACGGTCGCCGCGCAAGCCTCTCCCGGGTAGTGCTGTTCGAAGATGTGCCGGTAGAAATAGGCCTCCTTGGTTGCCGGGGTGTTGCATGGGTAGCGGGCGGCAGCCGCCGCGAACTCGCGGTCGCTGACCTGCTGTTCGGCGTGCGCCTTGAGGCCGTCTATCCAACCGTAGCCGACGCCGTCACTGAACTGCTCCTTCTGCCGCCACAGGATCGCGTCCGGCAATACGCCCGCGAACGCTTCGCGCAACACGGCCTTCTCGATCCTGCCGTGCCCGGCCATCTTGTGGATGGCATCCATGCCCATCGCCACATCGATGAACTCCAGGTCGAGGAACGGCACGCGCGCCTCTACGCCCCAGGCCAACATCGACTTGTTCGCACGCAGGCAGTCGTAGCTGTGCAGCGCGTCAAGCTTGCGCACGGTTTCGGCGTGAAAGGCCTCGGCCGACGGCGCCTTGTGGAAGTACAGATAGCCACCGAACAGCTCGTCCGAACCTTCGCCGGAGAGCACCATCTTTACCCCCATCGCCTTGATTCGCCGCGCCAGCAGGTACATCGGCGTGGCGGCGCGGATCGTGGTGACGTCGTAGGTCTCGATGTGCCGGATCACCTCCGGCAGCGCATCGAGCCCTTCCCAAAACGTATAAACGAAGCCGTGATGCACAGTGCCCAGCGCCTCGGCAGCGATCTGCGCGGCGGCCAAATCCGGCGAGCCCGCCAGGCCGATGGCGAACGAGTGAAGCCGCGGCCACCATGCCTCGCTGCGATCCCCATCCTCGACCCGTTCACGAGCAAACCGCGCAGCACAGGCGGCGACCAACGAGGAATCCAGCCCGCCGGACAGCAGCACGCCATACGGCACATCGGTCATCAGCTGACGGTGTACCGCCTGTTCGAACGCCTCGCGCAATGCGGGTGCCGTCACGCTGTGCCCTCGCGTCGCAGTGTAGTCGCGCCATGGTTTGGCGTAGTAGCCATGCAACTCGCCGCTGGCGCTGTCGTAGATGTGGCCGGGTGGAAACGCAGTGACGTCGGCACACAGTCCCACCAACGCCTTCATCTCCGAGGCCACGCACAAGCGCCCCTGCTCGTCGTGTCCCCAGTACAGCGGACACACGCCGATTGGATCACGTGCGATCAGGTAGCGCCGCGCCGCGCCATCCCACAGTGCGAACGCAAAGATGCCGTTGAGCTGCGGCACAAAGTCGATGCCGTGTTCGCGATACAGCGCGTTGATCACCTCGCAGTCCGAGTGGGTGGTGAAATCATAATCCAGCTCAGACGCCAGCTCGCGATGGTTGTAGATCTCGCCGTTGACCGCCAGCGCGAGCGCACCATCGCGTGAACGCAACGGTTGTGCGCCGCTGGCCGGGTCGACGATGGCAAGCCGCTCATGCACCAAAATCACCCCGGCATCAACGAAGACCCCGCTCCAGTCCGGCCCTCGATGGCGCTGGCGCTGCGACAGCTCCAACGCCTGCCGGCGCAACGCGGCCAAGTCATCCCCCGGCTGCAGATCGAACATTCCAAAAATCGAACACATCGCAATTCACCTTGTCGTTGAAGAAAAACATGGACGCAGAAACGACGAAGGCCCGCATCAAGCGGGCCTTCGTCGCGTATTTTTCGTGGAGACTTGAAGCTACGCGCGGGCCCGCCAACGGTTGGCGTTATTGTTCGCACGGTTATTGTTGTTGCCGGCCAGCACGAGGCTGCGCGCGAAAGGCGCGGCAACGTTCAGGAGGCTGGCGGCTGCAGAATGCATGAGTCAACTGAAACAGATTCGCTCGCGGTTGGCAAGTGCCACGGAAGCGACAAGCGATTCACTCACTCACGGATGGCCGCGTCGATCTCCGCACTGAGGAACAGGCGGAAGTCCGCCGGGATGGCGAAACTGAAAGCCGCAGCAGTACCGCGCAGCCAAGGCACATCCGTGACCAGCGCCACGCGATCCCAACCGCTGAAATGACGCGCGCCCATCTTGGCGTCGTTCCACATGGCGCCCGGATCAAAGCCGGTGAAGTCGTCGGCCGTGACGTACAACAGGCGCAACTTGCGGTTCAGCGCAAACGCCGCCTCCACATCCGGCACGACAATGCTTTCGTAATCGGCGGCGGTCACCTGGCCGTGGGCGCGAAAGCCCAGCGTGCCGGCGGGTAGTCCTTCGATCTGTGCGATCACGGGCGTTCTCCATGCGTGGCGTTGCCGGAAGCTTGGAGCAAGTCGCGTGAAAAACACGCAAGTGGCATCAGAGGCTGTGAAACCAGGATCGCCGTAGCGAGAGCGCCGCCGACACCTCCTCCGGGCGCAGCAGGCGGACGACTTTTCACAGCCTCTCAGGCCGGCTCGATATGGCGCAACAGCAAGCGCGGGCTTTCGCGTCCCTGCCAGTCGTTGACCGTCAGCTCGTAGGCCGCCCGCAGCCGCGGCGGCGGCGGTTGGCCGTGATACGCGTTGAACATCACCGCATCGTGCAGCGTGCCATCGCGCGGATCGCGAAGTTGCAGCCGCAAGTGGTTGGCGCCCATCACTTTCCAGCCGGCGCACTCGAACAGGTTGTCGAACAGCGGCTCGGGAAAGGCTTGGCCCCACGGCCCGGCCCGGCGTAGTTGACGCGCCAGCTCCAGCGAGGCGGCGCCGGGCGGCAGCTCGCCATCGGTATACAGCAATGCCTGCAGCTGCTCAGGTGCGATCAGTTCGGTGGCGATCGCATCGAACGCGGCAGCAAAGCGGGGGTAGTCAGCCGCCTTCAGGCTCAGACCGGCCGCCATGGCATGGCCACCAAAGCGTTCGATCAATCCCGGCTGGCGGGCATCGATGGCGGCCAGCGCATCGCGGATGTGGAAACCGGCGATCGAGCGGGCGGAACCACGCAGATGACCGGGATCATCCTCGCTGGCGGGTGCGAAGGCGATTACCGGGCGATGCAACTGTTCCTTCAGTTTCGAGGCCACCAGCCCGATCACGCCGGCATGCCACGAGGGTTCGTACAAGGCGACGCCCACCGCCTCGATATGCTTCAGGCCCGCGACCATCGCCTCGGCTTCGGCCACCATCGAAGTTTGCAGCTCGCGCCGCTCGTGGTTGATCGCATCGAGCCGTTCGGCATGGCGCCGCGCCTGCGCCAGATCATCGACGAGCAGGCATTCCACGCCCAGGCGCATGTCCTCCAGCCGTCCTGCCGCATTCAAACGCGGACCCACGGCGAAACCCAAGTCGCTGGAACACAGCGTGGCCAGGCTGCGCTTGCCTGCCTCGACCAGCGCGATGATGCCCGCGCACGCGCGACCGCTGCGGATGCGACGCAGGCCTGCCTCGACCAGCACCCGGTTGTTGAAATCCAGCGGCACCAGATCAGCCACGGTACCCAGCGCGACGAGGTCGAGCAGGCAGGACAGATCGGGTTCGACACCGACAAAGGTGCCCTGCTCCCGCAGCCTGACGCGCAGGGCCAGCAACAGGTAGAACATCACGCCGACGCCGGCCAGCATCTTGCTCGGAAACGGATCGCCGGCCAGGTTCGGATTGACCATCGCGTCGCAGTCCGGCAGTTGTTCGCCGGGCAAGTGGTGATCGGTGACGATGACTCGGATGCCGCGCGCTTTAGCGGCCGCCACGCCGGCAAGGCTGGACACGCCGTTGTCCACGGTGACAATCAGCTGCGGTGTCGGTTGCAGCGATGCGACCAACGCCGGACTCAAGCCGTAACCGTGCACGAAGCGATTCGGTATCGCGTAACTCACGCGGCTTGCGCCAAGCAGGCGCAGGCCGCGCACGGCCACGGCCGTACCGGTGGCGCCGTCGCAGTCGTAGTCGCCGGCAATCACGATGCTCCAGTCCGCGCGAATCGCCTCCAACAACAGCGTCACGGCGACATCGATGCCGCCCAGCGCCCGTGGCGGCAGCAGTCGCGCCAACCGGTGTTCCACCTCGGCTGGTGTCAGCACGCCACGAGCCGCATAGACCCGGCGCAATACCGGATGCACCGAGTCCGGCCAACCGTCGGGCGTTCCCTTCGCTTCACGGCGGCGCAACTGCATTGCGCTCAACGGCCGGCCCTGCGCCAGATACGCCAGCGGTGCCACGGTCGGTGCAACCAACGTTCGCCACTGCCGAACTGCAGCTGCAACGGATGACGCTCGAACAGCGCCTGTATCGATGGCCACCAGACGGAGGCGATTTCCGCGGCCGGCAGATCCTGCAAGTCGACCAGCCAGCCCAGGCCCGCGCTGGCGACCGTGTCCGCCGTGCGTGCCAGCTGCACGACATCGGCACGTGCCGCCAGCGCGCGCAGCAGCAGGTCGTCACTGATCGTGCCATCCAGGGTGCTGCGCATCGGCAGCGGCAGATGACCGCCGCCCCACAGCCACAGGCTGTTCACTGGCGCCAGCCCGCGAGCGTGCCGCTGGGCATTCAACGGATGCTGGTGCAGCAAGACCTGGATGTCGTTGAGCAGGATGCGCCACTGCCGACCTTCTTCACCGGCTGGCAGATGTTGCGACAAGTCTTCACCCATCGCTTGCTCTGGGGCGTCGAACTTCGGCAAAGCCAGACCTGGCGGCAACTGCACGTGCCAGTGATCCGGCGTAGAGACCAACAACTGCATGCCCAACTCCGCGAAGACGGGCAGCAGTGGCTCGGCCAGTGCCTGTGCCTCCTCCATGTTCAGTTGCAGCCGGCCGCAGGCCAGCAGGCGGACGCCGGTCATCTCCGGCCGCACCCAGGCCGGGTCGGCCGACAACCAACCAGTATCGGCGGCGTCGCCCAACAGGAATTCGCGGGTGATCGCCGCCGCCGGCAGGTTCGCGTCGACGCCGGCAAAATATTCGCCGAGTCCGTCCAGATAGCCGGCAGCGCCAGCATCCAAACGGTCGGCCCGGCGCAAGCATTCCAGCAGCGGATGGCCGGGCTCGAACGACGGTCGGGTCGGCAACCACAACTGCAACGTGGGCGCCAACCTGCCACTCATGATGCGGCCTGCGCTTCCAACTGGTCGATCCGTTCCAGCCATTCCGCTTCCAGGGCTTCCTTCTCGCGACGCAATTCGGCCTGGCGTTGGCCGAACCCCATCATTTCGCTGGTGGGGCCGTTGTAGGTGGCGGGATCGGCCAGTTTCGCCTCGAGCTCGGCGAGTTCGGCGTCGATCGCGACAGTACGGTTCTCGATACGCTTCACCCGTTGGCGCGACGTTTTTTCCTGCTCGCGGCGAGCCGCAGCGTGGCGCCGACGCTCTTCGGGTGACACCTCCGGCACGACCTTGACCGGTACCGCCGCGCCTGCCTTGGCAGCTTTCTTGTTGGCACTGCCCCGGCTCTTGAGCCAGCGGGCGTAGTCGTCCAGATCACCGTCGAAACTCTCCACCACACCGTCGGCGACCCGCCAGAAGCTGTCGCAAACCATGCCCAACAGGTGGCGATCGTGCGAGACCAGCACCAGCGCCCCGTCGAAGTCGGCCAGCGCATCGGCCAACGCCTCACGCATGTCGAGGTCGAGATGGTTGGTGGGCTCGTCCAGCAGCAGCAAGTTGGGCTTGTCCCAGGCAATCAGCGCCAGCGCCAGGCGGGCGCGCTCGCCACCGGAGAATCCGTCCACCGACTCGAACGCGCGGTCGCCGGCGAAATTCCAGGTGCCGAGAAAGTCGCGCATCGCCTGGGTGGTAGCCCCTGCCGCCACGTCCATCAAATGATCGAGTGGGCTAGCGCCATCGCGCAGACCCTCTACCGTGTGCTGGGCGAAATAGCCGATTTTCAGATCCTTGTGAACCTTGCGCTCGCCGCCAAGCGGTTCCAGCTCGCCGACCAAGGTCTTCACCAGGGTGGATTTGCCGGCGCCGTTCGGACCGAGCAAGCCAATTCGCTCCCCTGCTTCGATCGAAAAGCGCACGTCGGCGAGCACGATGTTCGCCACTTCGCCTCCGGCATCGCGCGTCGAGGGGTCGGCTAGATAACCGGCAGTAACGCCCTCCAACTGCGCCATTGAATCGGGCAAGCGCTCCGGTTTGGCAAAATGGAAGCTGAAAGAACGCTCCGCGCGCACCGCCTCGGTACCGGCCAATTTCTCCAGCCGCTTCATCCGCGATTGCGCCTGTTTGGCCTTGGTTGCCTTCGCCTTGAAGCGGTCGATGAACGACTGGAGATGGGCCCGCTCGGCCTGCTCGCGCTCGTGCGAGATCTGCTGCTGACGCAACTGCTCGGCGCGCAGGCGCTCGAACGCGCTGTAGTTGCCGGTATAAAGCCTGGCCTTGCCGTCGTCGAGATGCAGGGTGTGGGTGATCACGCCATCCAGGAATTCGCGGTCATGCGAGATGATCAGCAAGGTGCCCTGATAGCGGCGCAACCATTCCTCCAGCCACAGCACGGCATCCAGATCCAGATGGTTGGTGGGCTCGTCCAACAACAGCAGGTCGGATGGGCACATCAGCGCGCGAGCCAGGTTCAGTCGGCCGCGCCAACCGCCGGAGAACTCCCGCACCGCACGCTCGTGCGTCTCCGGCGCGAAGCCCAGGCCATGCATCAGGCGTCCGGCGCGGGCGCGTCCGTCGTAGCCGTTCAGCTCTTCGATGCGCTGGTGCGCCCTTGCCATCGCTTCCATGTCGCCGCGCTCGCCAGCATCCGCCTCGGCATTGATCGCCTCGGCCAGTTCCTCGTCGCCACCGAGCACGTAGTCGATCGCCGCATCCGGCAAGCCCGGGGTCTCCTGTGCCACCGAGGCCAGTCGCAACTTGCCGGACATCTCCAGCTCGCCAGCATCGCCTTCCAGTTGGCCCTGCAGTACGGCGAACAGGCTGGATTTACCACAGCCATTGCGCCCGACCACACCCAGCCGCCAACCGCTCTGGATGACCAGGTCGATGTCGGAAAGCAGCAATCGGCTGCCGCGGCGCAAGGCAAAATGTTTAAAGGAAATCATGTTGGAAACGCATCCGAACCGGGCAAACGCGCACCCGCAGCCGCCCATGATAACGGGGATAAGGTTATTCTCGACCCGTCGGCGATCTTGGGCGGCATAAGCAGCGAATGCCCATCCCATCGCAATCGAGACAACCCGGCATGGCGTAACATGGCTGGGTCTGCTAAAAACGACGCCGCACACAGCCTTGTCTGGAGAGGGGAGCCATGGTCAAGTTCACGAACAGTTTGCCGATCATCGCCATGATGATCGCCGCCGCCGGTTTTGCCGTGACACCCGCGGCTCACGCCGCCCAGTCGAGGCAAGGCGACAGCCTGCTGATCCATCGCGTGCAGCAGGAAAAAACGATGAACCTGCCCCGTCGCGGGCTGAGCATGAGCCAGGTCGAGAAGACCTGGGGCGCGCCACAGCGCAAGCTGGCGCCACGTGGTGGCGACACCTCGAAACACCCAGTTATCAACCGCTGGGACTATGCGCATTTCATCGTGTATTTCGAGCACAGCCACGTGATCCATTCCGTGCTGAACACGCCGGCTGGCAACAACACGAACCCCTCCGCCGTCAACTGATCCGGCTTCATTCCGACGCGGCCCGTGGCGACGCGGGCCGCGTTTTCGTATGTCGGGGTCTGGCGCCTTACACTTCGCGGTCTGTCCCTGCGCGAGAAAACCTCCGATGACTGACCACACCTGGCGCCTGCCAGCGGAATGGGAACCGCAAGCGGCGGTGCTGATCGCCTGGCCTCATGCCGACACCGACTGGGCCGATCGACTGGCATCGGTGGAAACCACCTACGCGGCGCTGGTGGCCGCCGTGACACGCTTCCAGCCCGTGGTTGTCGTAGTGGCCAGCCATGTCCTGCAACAGCATGTCGCGAACCTGCTGACTTCCGCTGACGTTGACGTCGGCCGCGTGCGTTTCGTGACCCTGCCCTATGACGACACCTGGTTGCGTGACTCCGGTCCGGTCACGCTGAAGGCAACGGATGGGACGTTTCAGGTCACCGACTTTCGTTTCACCGGCTGGGGTGGCAAGTTCGGCGCCGAGCAGGACGATGCGCTGGTGGCCGGGCTGGCTGGTGCCGGCGTCTTCGGCCAGGCCACCCACAAACGCATCGAATGGGCGCTGGAAGGCGGCAGCATCGAAAGCGATGGCGCCGGCACCGTGCTCACCACTTGGCGCTGCCTGACGCAACGACACCCGGAACAATCGCGCGCAGAAATGAGCGCGATCCTGCGCGACAGCCTGTGTGCCTCGCGCATCCTGTGGCTGGATCACGGCTACCTCGAAGGTGACGACACCGATGCGCACATCGACACGCTGGCGCGATTTGCCCCGGACGATCGTATCGTGTTCCAGGCCTGCGATGACCCTGATGATCCGCACCACGTCGAACTGCAGCAGATGGCCACCGAACTGGCCGCGCTGCGCAGTACGGACGGACGGCCCTATCAGCTCCACCCGCTGCCATGGCCGCAGCCCATTCTCGACCAAGGCCGCCGCCTGGCCGCGTCCTACGCGAACTATCTGGTTGTCAACGATGCTGTGTTGGTGCCGGCCTATGGCGATGCGGTGGATGCCGAAGCCGCCCGTATCATCGGCGCAGCGCACCCGCAGCGCGAAGTGGTGCAGATTCCTTGCCGTCCGCTGATCTGGCAAAACGGCAGCCTGCACTGCATCACCATGCAGCTGCCAGCAGGAATTGTCTGAATGGCATCGGCTAAACTATCCGGTCTGGCATACGCGGAGGACTCACGCCGATGACCCGCAAGACCCTGAAGGTCGCCCTGCTGCAGGAAACTGACCGAGGCAGCCGCGACACCAACCTGGACGCGATCGAGACTGGCCTGCGCGAAGCCGCTGCGGCTGGTGCGGAATTGGTGTTGCTGCAGGAATTGCACAACGGCCCGTATTTCTGCCAGCACGAATCTGTGGACGTGTTCGACCAGGCCGAGAGCATCCCCGGCACCGGTACTGACCGGATTGGCAAACTGGCCGAGGAGTTGAAGCTGGTAGTCGTCGCCTCGTTGTTCGAGCGCCGCACAGCCGGGCTGTATCACAACACGGCGGTGGTGTTCGATCGCTCGGCGGCGATCGCAGGTGTCTACCGCAAGATGCACATCCCTGACGATCCGGCATTCTACGAAAAGTTCTACTTCACCCCCGGCGACCTGGGTTTCGAGCCGATCGACACCTCGGTCGGCCGTCTCGGCGTGCTGGTGTGCTGGGATCAGTGGTACCCGGAAGCAGCCCGCCTGATGGCGCTGGCCGGTGCCGAACTACTGCTTTACCCGACCGCGATCGGCTGGGATCCGAACGACGAGCAGGCTGAAAAGGATCGCCAGCGCGACGCCTGGATCACCGTGCAGCGCGGCCACGCCGTGGCCAATGGACTGCCCTTGCTCGCGTGCAATCGCACCGGTTTCGAGGCCGACCCTGCGGGCGTGGGGGCCGGCATCCAGTTCTGGGGATCGAGCTTCGTCACCGGCCCGCAAGGTGAGTTCCTGGCCCAGGCCGGTATCGATGGCCGCGAATTGCTGCTGGCGGACATCGACCTGGCGCGCAGCGAACAGGTGCGGCGGATCTGGCCGTTCCTGCGCGACCGCCGGATCGACGCTTACGCCGATCTGCTCAAACGCTTCCGTGATTGATCCTTGCGTGCGTGCTTGTTCCACGCGGCCGTTGTCCCCATCCTTGGATTCTCCCCGATGACCGCTGTGCCAACCGCATGAGTGTTCCCGAAACCGAAGTCGCGTCGTTGCCAGCCTTGATTGGACAACCGATCGAGCATGTCCAGCGCGACGGCGTGGAATACGTGGTGCTGGGCACGGCCCACGTCTCTCGCAGCAGCAAGGAGGCAGTCGAGGCTCTACTCGCGCATGAGCATTTCGACGCGGTTGCGGTGGAGCTGTGCGCAAGCCGTGCGCAGGGCTTGCGCGACCCCGAAGCGTTCAAACAGATGGACCTGTTCCAGGTCATCCGGCAGGGCAAGGCCGGCATGGTCGCTGCCAGCCTGGTGCTGTCCACGTTCCAGAAGCGTCTGGCGGACCAGTCCGGCACCCTGCCGGGCGCCGAAATGAAGGCCGCGATGGACGGTGCCGACCAACGTGGACTGCCGACCTGGCTGATCGATCGTGAAGTCGGCACGACCCTGAAACGTGCCTGGCGCAGCGTGGGTTTCTGGCAGCGTTTCGGATTGCTTGGTGGCCTGCTGGCCAGCATGTTCGAACGCGCAGACATCGCGCAGGAGGAAGTCGAAAAGCTCAAGCAGAGTGATCTGCTGGAAAGTGCCTTCAGCGAGTTCGCCAGCGGATCGAAACCGCTCTACGAAAGCCTGATCGGCGAGCGCGACGCGTTCATGGCCGCCCGCCTGCGCCAGGAAGCCGCAAGCAGCACCACCGACGAATCGCGGCGCGTACTGGTGGTGATTGGTGCGGGACATCTCAAGGGGCTGTGCACGTTGTTGCGCGAGCAGCAGGACGACCCGGCGCTGAAAGTCGCCGAATTGGCGCAGACACCGCCCAAGGCGCGCTGGCCGAAATGGCTGGCCGCCGGCTTGGTGCTGTTGGTTTTCGCCGCGATCGCCTGGGCATTCCATCGCAACCCGGCACTCGGCACGCAGGCCCTGATGGCCTGGGTGCTGTTTACCGGTGGTTTTGCCGCGCTCGGCGCGCTCGCGGCAGGTGGTCATCCGCTCAGCATTGCCGCCGCCTTCATTGCCGCCCCGATCAAACCATTCCGCCCCGGCATTCCCGCTGGCGGGATCAGCGCCATGGCCGAAGCCTGGATCCGACGTCCGCGCGTGGCCGACTTCGACAGCCTGCGCGACGACATCGTGCACTGGAGCGGCTGGTGGAAGAACCGCGTCGCCCGCACCTTGCTCAACTTCATCCTGGTCAGCGTGGGCACCATCATCGGCGAATACACCGCCGGCATCCACATCTTCAAAAGCCTGATCTAGGAATCTGTCGGGCTTTGGCGGTCGCGGCGAGGGTCCGGCTGTGTGAGGATAGATTTCTGACAATTCGCCGGTCCATAGTGGTTCTATGGACCAAGAATCGGCGGAAATATGGACCACACCGGCGGACACGCAGACCGGCCAAGCGAAGTCCGACAGGCTCCTGGGCCGCGTGCTAGCATTCCCGCCGCTGCGGCCAGCGCCCGCCGCACGCACCGATTACGAGCCTGGGTGGCGAAACTGGTATACGCAAGGGACTTAAAATCCCTCGGCCGCAAGGCCATGCGGGTTCGACCCCCGCCTCAGGCACCATCCTGGTTCAGACCAATAAAAAGCCCGCCAGTGGCGGGCTTTTTATTGGTCCGACTTGCAGTTGCAATGCAATGGAGGCCAAGGTCGGAATCGAACCGGCGTACGCGGATTTGCAGTCCGCTGCATAACCACTCTGCCACCTGGCCATTGCTTGGTGTACAGCGACCTCGATGGTCGCAGGTTGACTCTATAAAGCAAAACCCCGGCAAACCGAGGTTCCCTTGAATTCTGGAGCGGGAAACGAGACTCGAACTCGCGACCCCGACCTTGGCAAGGTCGTGCTCTACCAACTGAGCTATTCCCGCATTAGAGCCGCAAATGATAGCAGAACGAGGGTTGGAGTGAACAGTCTGATCCGCGTCACGACGACGCGGTCTCAACTGCCGAAGAATGTTCCTGCACCAACCCGTGGAAAAGACAAAGCCCCGATCTGATCAGGGCCTTGGAGACAATCTGGAGCGGGAAACGAGACTCGAACTCGCGACCCCGACCTTGGCAAGGTCGTGCTCTACCAACTGAGCTATTCCCGCATCGGAGCCGCGCATTCTAATACCTCTTCGGTGCATCGCCGCGCAGCATGGGCCACGCTGCACGCAGGTAATACAGACCAGACCAGATCGTCAGAATCCCCGCGATCACCAACAGGCCCTCGCCAATGTGATACAGGCGCAACGCGGCGGCCTCCTTCTCATGCTGCACGATCAGCACCACCAGGGCCACCATTTGCATCACGGTCTTGAGCTTGCCGATCATGGCGACCTTGACGGTCGCACTCATGCCGATTTCGGCCATCCATTCGCGCAAGGCCGAGATGCTGATTTCGCGCCCGACGATGATCGCTGCAGTCACCGCGAGCAAGATGCCGGGCCAGCCGCTGCTGGGGTGTGACTGCACCAGCAAGAACAGCGTCACCGCCACCATCAGCTTGTCGGCAACCGGGTCGAGGAAGGCTCCGAATGCCGAAGTGAGGTTCATTCGCCGAGCCAGATAACCATCGAGCCAATCGGTGATTGCCGCCAACACGAACACGATCGCGGCGGCGATGTTGTGACCACGAAACGGCAGGTAGAAGACCACCACCATGACCGGCAGCAAGGCAACACGGAAAAGAGTCAGCCAGGTTGGCAGATTGATGCGCATGATTTGTTCCAGAAATTTACTGCAGTGTCGCACGCCTGCGTGTCGATGCCTTGTGCAATGGCCGCATCGCATTCAGCCATGCAGGCTCGCGTAGATCCGCTCGGCGAGACCACGATTGATGCCCTTCACCTGCATCAGCTCTTCCACGCCCGCCGTCTCCACCCCCTGCATTCCTCCGAAGGCCTTGAGCAAGGCTGTGCGACGGCGTGCCCCAATACCGGGAATATCCTCCAGCACGCTCCGCATGCGAGCCTTGTCCCGCCGGTTGCGGTGGCCGCTGATCGCGAAGCGGTGCGCTTCATCGCGCACAGCGGCGACAAGGTGCAGTGCTGGCGATGAGGTGCCCGGGTGCAATTCGCGACCCGGGCTACCTGGTTTGAGCCTGGCCAGTACCAGGGTTTCCTCTCCCGTCCGCCGGCCAGGTCCCTTGGCCACACCGACCACTTCGATGCCCTCGACGCCAAGCTCACGCAGCACGTCCAAGGCTTGCGCCACCTGGCCACTGCCGCCGTCAATCAACAACACATCGGGGCGGGCGCCCTCCCCCTCGGCCAGCCTGCGGAAGCGTCTGGTCAGCGCCTGGCGCATCGCCGCGTAGTCATCACCGGGAGTGATGCCGGCAATGTTGAAACGGCGATAATGGGACTTTTCAGGTCCCTCCGGTCCGAACACCACGCACGAGGCAACCGTCAACTCGCCCATGGTATGACTGATGTCGAAACACTCGATGCGTCGCGGCATCGCGGCCAGGCCAAGCACTTTCTGCAAGTCGTCGAAACGTGTCCCCAACGTCTGCCGGCTGGCCAGCCGCGCCGTCAGCGACGCCTGTGCATTGCGTTCGGCCATCTGCAAAAACTGCGCGCGGTCGCTGCGTACGCTGGATTTCAATTCCACCGTGTGTCCGGCATGCTGACCGAGCACCTCGGCGAGGAGGTCACGGTCAGCCAGCACCTCGCTCAGGATCAACTCACGCGGTACCGGCCGATCCAGGTAGTACTGCGCGATGAACTGCGCCAGCACATCGGCTGGCGTGGCATCAAGCGGCAGGCGGGGGAAGAAATTGCGCGTGCCCAAGCTGATCCCGTTGCGGAAGAACAGCACGCTGACGCAAGTCAGGCCGGCCTCGATCCGACAGGCAATCACGTCCATGTCGGCGGTGGCGCCCTGTACATGGTTTTGCGCTCGCAGCTGGCGCAGGGCAGCCACTTGGTCGCGCAGCTTTGCGGCACGCTCGAATTGCAGTGCGTTGCTGGCCTGCTCCATCGCGTCGGCCAACTCGTCCAGTACCGCGTCACTGCGCCCTTCCAGGAACATCTCCGCGTGGTGCACGTCCTCGCGATAGTCCTCCACACTGATCATGCCGGCGCACGGTGCACTGCAACGGCCAATCTGGTACAGCAGACACGGGCGGTTGGGGTGGCGACAACAACCGTCGACACACTGACGTACCTTGAACAGCTTCTGCATCAGGTTGAGGCTTTCGCGTACCGCGTGGGCGCTCGGATACGGACCGAAATAGCGCCCCGACAAATTCTTCGCGCCACGATGAAACGCGAGTCGTGGAAAATCCTCGCCACCGGAAAGATAGATGTAGGGATAGCTCTTGTCGTCGCGCAGCAGGATGTTGTAGCGCGGCTTGAGCGACTTGATCAGCTGCGACTCCAGCAGCAGCGCCTCGCTCTCGGTGCGCGTCACCGTGATCTCGACCCGGACGATCTGGGCGACCATCGCCGCGATGCGCGGCTCCATCCGCGGCTTCAGGAAATAGTTGCCGACGCGTTTTTTGAGATTGCCGGCCTTGCCGACGTAGAGCAGCTCGCCCGCCGCATTGAAATGGCGGTAAACGCCAGGCGAGGAAGTAAGCGTACGGACGAAAGCCTTGCCGTCGAAGGGGGGCGATTGCGCGGACTGCATGACAGCATTCTAGCGGGTGTGGATGGGGACCCGACCGATATGGTGGCTCACGGGTGCGAGCGCAACCAACGCTCGGCGCGCTCCAGATCCGCCTCGGTGTCAATGCCTGGCGGAAACGGCTCCGGGGTCAACTGCACCGCGATCGCGTGGCCGTGTTCGAGCACCCGCAACTGTTCCAGCGATTCGGTCTGTTCCAGCGGTGTGCGCGACAATTGCGTGTAGCGATGCAGGAAGCCGACGCGATACGCGTATATGCCGATATGGCGAAGAAACGGCGTGCCGGATGGCAGCGCATGTCGGTCGGCAGCGAACGCATCGCGCGCCCACGGCAGCGGCGCGCGACTGAAGTACAGGGCGCGACCGTTGGCGGCGCGCACCAGTTTCACCACGTTCGGATCGAACAACTCCTTGGCGTCGATGATCGGCGTGGCCAAGGTGGCCATCGGCGCTTCATCGCCGGCCAGCGCGTGCGCCACCGCCTGGATACCGGCGGCTGGCGCGAACGGTTCGTCACCCTGCAGGTTGACCACGATGCTGGCGTCGGCCCAACCGTAGCGCCGCGCACACTCCGCCACACGATCACTGCCCGACACGTGGTCGCGGCGGGTCATGCAAATATCCACGCCAGCCTGGCCTTCCAGCGCCGCTGCAACGCGAGGATCGTCCACTGCCACCACAACCTGGCTGGCGCCAGCCCGCAGTGCAGTTTGTGCCACCCGCACCACCATCGGCACCCCGCCGATCTCGCGCAACGGCTTGGCCGGCAGACGAGTCGAGCCGTAGCGGGCGGGAATCGCCACGATGAACGAAGGTACGGCAGGTGACATGGTCACTCCTTGCATGGGCCGCGGAATCGGGATGCCACGATACAACGACGGGCCGCCGCGAGTTCAGTCGGCATCCTGCAGCGCAAAGCCACAACCATTGGCCAGGTCACGGAAGCCGGGGAACGAGGTGGCGACGTGGCGGCAATCGTTGATCCGCACCGGGCCGGCAGCGAGCAGGCCCGCCACCGCAAAGCTCATGGCAATGCGGTGGTCGGTGAGGCTTTCGACCGTACCGGCGCCAATCACTCCACCATCGATGACCGCGCCATCCGGCGTTTCCTCAATGGCCACGCCCAGCGCTCGCAGGCCCGCCGCCATCGTGGCGATTCGATCGGACTCCTTCACCCGCAGCTCGGCTGCTCCGCGGATGACCGTGGGTCCTGCCGCGGCCGCTGCGGCGACGAACAACACCGGGAGCTCGTCGATCATGTCCGGCACCAGATCCATGGGCAGTTCAATGCCATGCAGTGGTGCGTGGCGCACCACCAGATCGCCGACCGGCTCCCCGCTCGCTTCGCGCTGGCGTTCCACCACGATATCGGCACCCATCAGGCGCAAAGCATGCAACAGACCAGTACGGCGTGGATTGAGGCCGGTCGCCGGCAGGTGCAACTCCGAACCCGGCACGATACTGGCGGCAACCAGGAAAAACGCTGCCGAGGAAAAATCCGCCGGCACGTCGATATCGGCGGCGCGCAGGCAATGACCGCCATCGAGCCGGGCCCGACCCGGTTCAAACACGATCGGCCAGCCGAAAGCGGCAAGCATGCGCTCGGTGTAGTCGCGGGTCGGATGTGGCTCGACCACCTCGGTGCTACCGCTGGCGTACAGGCCGGCCAGCAGCACCGCGGATTTTACCTGGGCGCTGGCGATCGGCAGCTCGTAGCGGATGCCGCGCAAGGCGGAGCCGCCGTGAAGTTGCAGTGGCGGCAGGCCATCATGCGTGTCAATGTGCGCCCCCATCTGCGCCAGCGGATCGGTCACGCGGCGCATCGGGCGCTTCGACAGCGAGGCATCACCTACCAGCACGCTGTCGAACGCCTGCCCGGCGAGCAAGCCGGAAAGCAAACGCATGCCGGTGCCGGCATTGCCGCAATCCAGTGCTTGCGCCGACCCGCGCAAGCCGTGCAGGCCGACCCCATGCACGATGCGCTCGCCTGCCGACGGCGCCTCAATGCGTACCCCAAGCTGCGCAAGGATCGCCGCGGTGGCGCGCGTGTCCTCGCCTTCGAGGAATCCCCGGATATGCGAACGCCCCTCGGCGATCGCAGCCAGCATCAGCGCCCGGTGCGAAATCGACTTGTCGCCCGGAACGCGCACGCTGCCGCGCAGCGGGCCACCGGTGCGGCTGCTCCAGTCCTGCCGTACGCTCAAGGCAACGCCACTGGGTAGGACCCAAGTACGCGTATCGTTGCCGCCGACTCGCCGATGTCGTCCACCGCAGCCTGCAGCGAGTGGTCATTGATATGCCCGGAGACGTCGATGAAAAACGCGTACTGCCATTTGCCGGTATGCGCCGGGCGCGACTCGATCCGGTTCAGGCTGACGCCGTGTCTGGCGAACGGGCTGAGCACGTCGTACAGCGCGCCCGGCTTGTCGTTGACCGTGATCAGCAGCGAAGTACGATCGTTGCCGGAGGGCGGAAACAGCGAGCGACCGATCACCAGGAAGCGGGTGGTGTTGTCGGCGCGATCCTCGATGCCTTCGGCAACGGTCTTGAGTTGGTAGATCTTGCCCGCCGTCTCACCGGCGATCGCCGCCGCGTCATCGGCGTGGCGGGCCAACCGCGCCGCCTCGGCATTGCTGCCGACCGCGATACATTCGACGTTGGGCAGGTTGATGCGCAACCAGGTCTTGCACTGCTGCAGCGACTGCGCATGGGCATACACCCGACGCACGTCTTCCTGCTTGCCGGTCAGCGAAAGCAGGCACTGGTGCACGCGCAGCTCCACTTCGCCGCAGATCGTGGCGTCGGCGGTGAGGAACATGTCCAGAGTCACCTGGATCATGCCCTGCCCCGAGTTTTCCACCGGCACCACGCCAAAATCGGCGTGCCCGTCAGCCACTTCCTGAAACACCTCCTCGATACTGCCCAGCGGCAAGCCGTAGGCCGCATGACCAAAATGTTTGCGCACGGCCTGTTCGCTGAACGTGCCTTCCGGTCCCAGGAAACCGATCTTGAGCGGATCCTCCTGGGCCAGGCAGGACGACATGATCTCGCGAAACAGGCGCACCATTTCGACATCCGACAGCGGCCCCTGATTGCGGTCAACCACCATGCGCAACACGTGCGCCTCGCGTTCCGGTCGGTAGTAATCGATCGCGGACAGCCCGGCTCCCTTCACCTCGGCCACCGTCCGCGCGTGGTTCGCGCGCTCGGAGATCAGTTGCTGGATCTGCCGGTCGATGCTGTCGATGCGCTCGCGCATCTCGCTCAGCGGCACCTTGGGTTCACTCATGGTTTGGCCGTCCAGGTGGAAAGAAGTCCGTTCGAGATTTTGTATCTTGCCTGAGAACTGGCGTACCTGGCCAATCAGCCATGGCGCTGCGCAAAGTCACGCATGAACCCGGTCAATGCCTGGACCGCTTCCAGCGGCACCGCGTTGTACAACGATGCCCGCATGCCGCCGACCGATTTGTGGCCCTTCAGGGCAAGCAAACCAGCGGCCTCGGACTCGCGCTGGAAAACCGGATCGAGGGCGCTGTCATGCAGCGTAAACGGAATGTTCATGCGCGAGCGCGCGGCAGGCTCGACCGGGTTGCGGTAATAGCCGCCAGAGCCGTCGATGCCCTGATACAGCAACTCTGCCTTCGCCCGATTCCTGACAGCCATCGTCTCCAGCCCGCCATTCGCCAGCAGCCACTGGAAGGTCAGCCCTGCCAGATACCAGCCCCAGGTGTTGGGGGTGTTCAACATCGAATTGGCTGCCGCATGCTCGGCGTAGCGGAAGATCCGCGCCATCGGCCGACCCGGGCGCTGCAGCAGGTCGCGGCGAATGATCATCAGCACCAGGCCGGAGGGCCCGATGTTCTTCTGCGCACCGGCATAAACCAGCCCGAAACGACTGACGTCCAGCGGCTCGGACAGAATGTTCGAGGACATGTCGGCAACCAGCGGGACGGCACCGACGTCGGGGATGTCGTGAAACTCCACGCCATGGATCGTTTCGTTGGGCGTGTAGTGCACGTAGGCAGCGTGCGGGTCGAGCTGCCAACTCTCGCGCGACGGCAGCCGCCGGTAATCATCCATCTTGGCGCTGGCGGCGACGTTGACCCGCACATATGGCGACGCCTCGTTGATCGCCTTGGTGCTCCAATGGCCGCTGTCGACGTAGTCGGCACAGTCACCTTCGGTGGCCAGGTTGATCGGGATCTGGGCGAAGTGCTGGGTCGCGCCGCCCTGCAGGAACAGCACGGCGTAGTCCTCCGGGATGGCCAGCAGCGTGCGCAGGTCGGCTTCAGCCTGGGCAGCCATGCTGATGAAACGCTTCCCGCGATGGGATTGTTCCATCACCGAAGCACCGCTACCCTGCCAATCTAGCAATTCGTCCCGGGCGCGTTCGAGCACGGCCAGCGGCAACGCAGCCGGACCGGCGCTGAAATTCCAGACTCTGCTCACGTGGGCTTGCTTCCCATCAGAAGTGGTGCCCGCATTATGCCGCGGCGCAGCATGCCGTCGTCAACTGCTGGATCCAGACGCTCAGAAGCGGACCAGCAACACCAGGGCGATCGCCAGCGCCAGTACCGCTGCTGTCACGATCAGCCACCAGACCTCACCCGGAGGCCCAGCTGCCGTTTCCGGCAGGCTGGCGGGCGGCAGCGCAGTCTCGGTGCTCTCCAGCTCCGGCTCCATCCCGGGGGCCTCGAGGACGAAGCGATGCATGGCCAGGCCGACCTGGTCGCCGCCTTGCAGCGCCACGCGCTGCACCGTGACGCCGTTTACGCGCAGCGGGTGCCGGTCTGACGGGCAAGTGGACTCCAGCATCAGCCGTCCCTCCTCCCAACTGATGCGCAAACCTACCTGCTCGCCCTGTGCCAGACCCAGCGAGCAAGGCCCGCCCGGGCCGAGCTCCAGACCATCGTGTACCGGCAGCACGCGGCCGGACAGCGGGCCGGCCACGCTGCGCAGGGCCACGCTGCAGCGCTCCCGCTCCGGCACCAAACGAGGCACACGCGAGGCCGGATCGTCATCGTCACGCAACAACATGCGGCATTCACCGACGCTCACCACATCGCCGGCGCGCAGCAACGCGCGCTCACGCACCGGACGCGCATTGACATAGACCCGATTCGCCGACGGCAACACCTGCAGTACCCAACCGCGGCGGTCCTGGCCGATGCACAGGTGCCGCGAGGCGGCCTGGCTACCGGCCAGCACCAGGTCGTTGTCAGAGGCGCTGCCAATGCACAATTGCGCTCGCGCCCAATGAAAATCCTCACGGGCCGCGTTGGGAAATTCGATGCGCATGGTTAACCAGATCGGCGAATCGGGAAACTCTACCACGCCGATGTATCGCATTAAGATAGGCACTTTCGCCGGGAACACATTCATGCCCCACATCGATATCCGTCGCCCGCACCAGTTGTCGATCGCCGACGCCCGTGCGGTGGTCGACCAAGTGGCGTCCCGCATGCATGAGAAATTCGGCACGACCAGCCAGTGGCAGGACGACACCCTGGGATTTTCCCGCCCCGGCGTCAGCGGCTCGATCGCAGTCGAGAGCGACGCGATCCAGGTGCGCGCACAGTTGGGCATGATGCTATCGCCGCTGAAAGGGATGATCGAGCAGGAAATCCGGCGCAAGCTGGATGAACACTTCGCCTGACGTACCCGGCGGCACCCTTGATGATTCTTTAACCTTTCACCGGTTCGTGGCATAATCGACGGCTTACGCAGCCATCTCGGCTGCGCGTGAAGCCCGGAACATATGGCCAAAGACGACGTCATCGAGATGGAAGGCACGGTCCAGGAGACCTTGCCCAACACCATGTTTCGCGTGCAGTTGGAAAACGGGCATGTGGTTATCGCCCACATCTCCGGGCGCATGCGCAAGCACTACATTCGCATTCTCACCGGCGACAAGGTCAAGATCGAAATGACTCCGTACGACCTGAGCAAGGGACGCATCACCTACCGCATGAAATAAGACGGTTGAGGCGTCAGATCGCCGCGATGACGACGAATCAACAAAGCAAAAGCGGCGCAATGCGCCGCTTTTGCTTTGTTTCGAGACTGGCTGAACGCTGACAACTATTCAACGACGGCCGGCAGCTTCGTGGCGGCCTTGCAATCGACCTTCAGCTCGCCCTCGACGACGCTGAGCCGAACCACGCCACCGTCGGCCAGCTTGCCGAACAGCAGTTCGTCGGCCAGTGCACGCTTCACCTTTTCCTGGATAACCCGCGCCATCGGCCGCGCACCCATCTTGGGATCGAAACCATGCTCGGCCAACCAGCGACGGGCATCGGCACCCACGTCCAGACTCACTTTCTTTTCGGTCAGCTGGCTTTCCAGTTCGATCAGGAACTTGTCCACCACACGCAGGATATGCTCGAAATCCAGTGCGCTGAACTGGATGATCGCGTCCAGCCGGTTGCGGAACTCCGGGCTGAACATGCGCCGGATCACTTCCATCGCGTCCGACTCGTGCTTCTGCTCGATGAAACCAATCGTGCGACGCGAAGCCATGGCGGCGCCGGCGTTGGTCGTCATCACCACCACCACGTTCTTGAAGTTCGCCTCACGGCCATTGGTGTCGGTGAGCACGCCGCGATCCATGATCTGCAACAGGATGTTGAACACGTCCGGGTGCGCTTTTTCGATCTCGTCCAGCAGCAGCACGGCATGCGGATGCTTTACCACAGCCTCGGTCAGCAAACCGCCCTGGTCGAATCCGACATAGCCAGGAGGCGCGCCGACCAGGCGCGAAACCGAATGAGCCTCCATGTACTCGGACATGTCGAAGCGGATCATTTCGATGCCGAGCTGCATCGCCAGTTGCTTGGTGACCTCGGTCTTGCCGACACCGGTCGGGCCGGCCAGCAAGAAGGATCCGATCGGCTTGGACGGGTCGGCCAGGCCCGAACGCGCCATCTTGATAGACGCCGCCAACGCCTCGATCGCTGGATCCTGGCCAAACACCACCATCTTCAGATTGCGTTCGAGATTGCGCAGCACATCCCGGTCGGAGGCGGAAACCTGCTTTTCGGGAATCCGCGCCATCTTGGCGACGATGTACTCCACCTCGCTGACATCCACGGTGCCGGTGCGCTGATCTTCTGGCAGCAACCGCTGACGGGCACCCGCCTCGTCGATCACGTCGATCGCCTTGTCCGGCAGCAAGCGGTCGGGAATGTGCTTCACCGACAGGTCGACCGCCGCCTGCAGCGCGTCGTTGGTATAGGCAACGTGGTGGTGTTCCTCGAAGCGCGAACGCAGGCCTTTGAGGATCTCCACGCTGTCGGCCGGGGTCGGCTCGACCACGTCGATCTTCTGGAAGCGGCGAGCCAGCGCACGATCCTTCTCGAACACGCCACGGTATTCCTGGAACGTGGTCGAGCCGATGCAGCGCAATTCGCCCGACGCCAGCATCGGCTTGATCAGATTGGACGCATCCATGGTGCCGCCCGAGGCGGAACCGGCACCGATGATGGTATGGATCTCGTCGATGAACAGGATCGCACCGGGTTGCTTCTTCAGCTGCGCGATAACGCCCTTGAGGCGCTTCTCGAAATCGCCACGGTACTTGGTCCCGGCGACCAGCGCGCCTAGATCCAGCGACCAGATCGTGGCGTTCTCCAGCACCTCGGGCACCTCGCCGTCGACGATGCGCTTGGCCAGACCCTCGGCCAGCGCCGTCTTGCCCACACCGGCTTCGCCAACATAGAGCGGGTTGTTCTTCCGTCGGCGACACAGGACCTGGATGGTGCGCTCGATTTCGTCGGCCCGCCCGATCAGTGGGTCGATCTTGCCTTCCAGCGCCAGCTCATTGAGGTTGCTGGCGAATTCATGCAGCGGGTTGCCCTTCGGCTCGCCGCCCTCCTCGCCTTCGCGCTCGTTGCCGGGAGCGCCAACGACCGGCTCATCGCTGACCTTGGCAATACCGTGGGAAATGTAGTTGACCACGTCCAGCCGGGTGATCTCCTGCTGGTGCATGAAAAACACCGCGTGCGAATCCTTCTCGCCAAAGATCGCCACCAGCACGTTGGCGCCGGTAACCTCCTTCCGGCCAGAAGATTGCACGTGATAAACCGCGCGCTGCAGCACGCGCTGGAAACCCAGGGTAGGCTGCGTGTCGCGCTCGTCGCCGGGCGGCAGCACCGGCACCGTCTCGCTGATGATGCGGGTCAGCTCGCCTGAAAGACGCGGCAGGTCGGCACCACACGCACGCAGGGCACCGAGCGCCGACTGGTTTTCGGTCAATGCCAACAGCAGATGTTCCACCGTCATGAATTCATGGCGTTGTTCACGGGCCTGCTTGTAGCAATGACCGATGGTGACTTCGAGATCCTTGCTGAACATTCGGATCGTCTCCGCTTGCTTTGTTGGGCGGCCTTCAACGCCGCGATAAGCACAAAATGGGGTCGCTCAGAGCCTTTCCATAGTGCACAACAACGGGTGTTGATGCGAGCGTGAATATTCGTTGACGTGGGTAACCTTGGTTTCTGCCACTTCCCGCGTGAACACACCACAGACGCCGCGCCCGCGGGTGTGCACGTGCAGCATGATCTGTACCGCCTGCTCCTGATCCAGAGTGAAGAAACCGCGTAGCACCTCGACCACGAAATCCATCGGCGTGAAATCGTCGTTCAGCAGCAACACCTGAAACAACGGTGGCCGCGCCACCTCGGGCTTGGCGGTTTCAACTGCCAGGCCGCGGCCGCTGTCATGCTCGTGTTCGTTTTCGTGGGCCATGGTTTCGTGGAACATGTTCTCTTCGGTCCGAGTATACGCTGCGGTGGATACCGCCCGATGTGTCGTTCACCTCGTACAGGTAGTGGCACAATGGACGCTTTTCCAGCCCCGTGTCGCTCGTGATCGCTTCCATTCCGCCCCCTGAAGTCTGGCGCCCGCACGTCACCGTGGCTTGCGTGGTGGCCGATGGTGAACGCTATTTGATGGTAGAGGAGGAAGTGGCCGGCCGGCTCGTGTACAACCAGCCAGCGGGACACCTCGAGGATGGCGAGAGCCTTGTTGCGGCCGCTGTGCGCGAGACGCTGGAGGAAACCGGCTGGACGGTGGCTTTGCAGCACCTGATCGGCGTTCAGCAATGGCGCAGCACCGAGCATGGCGATGCAGTGATCCGCTTCAGTTTCGCCGCCCAGGCGCTGAATCACGACCCGGACCGGCCGCTGGATACCGACATCCATCGCGCGTTGTGGCTGAGCCGCAACGAAATCGCCGCCTTGGGCGAGCGACTGCGCAGCCCGCTGGTACTACTCAGCATCGACGCCTGGCTGGCAGGACAACGCCTGCCACTGTCCAGCCTGAACTACCTGCCGGGGGGTAACCGCGCATGAAGGTGATGCTTGGCATCTCCGGCGGGGTTGACTCCTCGGTCGCCGCATTGCTGTTGCAACAGGCCGGTTGCCAGGTTGAAGGCCTGTTCATGCAGAATTGGGAGGAGGACGACCGCGGCGGCCCCTGCACCAGCGACGCCGACCGCAAGGACGCCGTTGCCGTATGCGGTCAACTCGGCATCCCGTTTCATGCGCGCAATTTCGCGACGGAATACTGGGATGGAGTGTTCGAGCACTTCCTTGCCGAATACCGCGCCGGGCGCACCCCGAACCCGGACGTATCGTGCAACCGCGAGATCAAATTCAAAACCTTCCTCGACGAGGCACGGGCTCTGGGGGCCGACAAGATCGCCACCGGCCACTACGCCCGCATCGACCACGTCGACGGCCGCTATCGGCTGCTGCGGGCGACGGACGCGGCCAAGGACCAGAGCTACTTCCTGCACCTTCTGGGACAGCAGGCACTCGCGGCCACCCTGTTTCCCTTGGGAGATATCAAGAAGCCACGTGTACGCGAGCTTGCCCGCAACGCGGCATTGCCGAACCATGCCAAGAAGGATTCCACCGGCATCTGTTTCATCGGCGAACGCGACTTCCGCAGCTTCCTGTCGCAATACATCCCTGCTCTTCCCGGCGAGATGCGCACGCCCGACGGAACCGTGATCGGCGAGCATCAGGGCGTCATGTATTACACCTTGGGCCAGCGCAACGGGCTGGGCATTGGGGGCAGGCATGGTGCTAACGGCGAGCCTTGGTTCGTGGTGGGCAAGGACGTGTCGACCCGCGTGCTGTATGTCGCCCAGGGTGGTGAAAACCACTGGCTGTATTCGCGGCGGCTGCACAGTGAGGCGCCGCACTGGATCGCGGGCGCCGCGCCGGCCAACGAGTTTCGTTGTAGTGCACGTACCCGCTATCGCCAGGCCGACCAGGCCTGTACGGTCAGCGTCGAAGCGGACAGCCTTGCGCTACGCTTCGATCTGCCACAGCGCGCCGTCACGCCGGGACAATCGGTGGTTCTCTACGCTGGCGAAGTTTGCCTCGGTGGTGCCGTGATCATGGCAACCGATGCAGCCTTTGGTGGTCTGCTGCCGGCGTTCACTTCCACTGCCCCACCCCAATACAGGGAACCGCAAATCCGTGTTTGAAACCTTTGGCATGAACGAAGAGCGCGTGCTCGCCTTGGCTGGGCTGTTCCAGGCCTGCGCGCTGGCCCAGCAGCTGGCCAACGACGGGCACTGCGACGACGCGGCCATGCAGGCCAGCGTAGCCAGTGTGTTTCGCATCGACGCACCCTCGGTGGTTGCCGTGTATGGCAATGTGTCGGGTCTCCGACTGGGTCTGCGCAACCTGGTCGCCCAACTGGACGAAAGCGAACGTGACATGTCGGTCACCCGCATGGTGGTGACGGTGATGCGACTGGAACGCAGTCTTTCCGGTCGAACCGAATTGCTGGAGAAGTTGCAGCAAGGCATCCTTGCGGCGCAACGTCAGGTGGAGCATTTCGGCCAGGAATCCACCCAGGTATACGGCCGGCTTGCCGAACTGTATGCGTCCACCCTGTCCACCTTGCGGCCCCGGGTGATGGTCAGCGGCAATCCGCAGCAACTGCAGCAACCGGCAGTCGTCGAAAAGGTCCGAGCGTGCCTGCTGGCCGCGGTGCGCTCGGCCGTGCTGTGGCGGCAAATCGGCGGGCGCCAATGGCAATTGCTGGTATATCGGCGCCAGTGCAGCATGCTGGCCCGTGGCCTGTTGACCGGCACCACCCTGGACAATCGCTGACGCTCCGTTCCGGCTACCCGGCGTAACCTCGGTGCCAACAACCCCCGGCGCTGCCGTGGGTTGTTGGCGTCGGAGCATCACTCTTCCATGGCGGGAGACTCCGTGGCATCCAAACCTGGCTCACCCGCAGGCGCGTCGCCGTCGGCGGAGTCGGCGTCTTGGCCATTATCCTCTTCAGCATCCAACCGCATCACACTGACCAGGACTTCATCGGCAGGCAGCTTGATCAAGGTGACGCCCTGGGTGTTGCGGCCCAGCTGCGAGACTTCCGCCACGCGGGTGCGCACCAGCGTGCCCTGATTGGAAATGAGCATCAACTCGTGCGCCTCGGTGACCTGTACCGCACCGACCAGCGCGCCGTTGCGCTCGGAGCACTGGATGCCGATCACACCTTGGGTGCCGCGCCCCTTCTTGGTGAACTCGGCCAGTTCAGTACGCTTGCCGTAGCCGCGTTCCGTGGCAGTCAGGATGTCACCTTCGGCCGCCACGATCAGCGAAACCACCTCGGCCTCCTTGAGCAGCCGCATGCCGCGCACGCCAGCAGCCGTGCGTCCCATCGAACGCACCGTGTTTTCGTCGAAGCGGTTGACCTTGCCGTTGGAGGCAAACAGCAGGATATCGCTGTTGCCGTCGGTCAGCTCGACGTTGACCAGCGCGTCGCCATCACGCAGCTTGATCGCCAACTTGCCCTTCTGCAGCTGGAACGCAAACTCGGTCAACGGGGTTTTCTTGACGGTGCCGTGTTTCGTGGCGAAGAACACATAGCGATCCTCGTCATACTCGCGGATCGGCAACACCGCTTGCACGTTCTCACCCTCGCCCAGCGGCAGCAGGTTGATGATCGGCTTGCCGCGCGCGCCGGGACCGGCTTCCGGAATCTGGTAGACCTTGACCCAGTAGACGCGGCCGGTGCTGGTGAAGGTGAGCAAGGTGTCATGGGTGTTGACCACCCACAATTGTTCGACCACGTCCTCGTCCTTCAGCGCGGAGGCTGAACGACCCTTGCCGCCACGACGCTGCGAGCGATAGGTGCTGGCCGGCTGGCGCTTGATGTAGCCGGTGTGCGACAGCGTGACCACCATGTCTTCCGGCGCGATCAGGTCGAGCACGTTGAGGTCTTCCTGCGAACGCTGGATATCGGTGCGGCGGGCGTCGCCGAACTCGGCCTTGATCGCTTCGAGCTCTTCGCGGATGACCTCCAGCAGGCGGTCGGGACTTTCCAGGATCTCGATCAGACCACGGATGGCCTCCAGTATCTGGCGGTACTCGTCGGATAGCTTTTCCTGCTCCAGCCCGGTCAGGCGGTTCAGGCGCATCGCCAGGATTTCCAGCGCCTGTGCGTCGGACAGCTGGTAACCGTCGTCCTTCAGCCCGTCACGCGGGTCCATGTCCTCCGGTCGCGATGCGTCCGCACCCGTGGCGGACAGCAGTGCGCGCACCAGGCTCGCCTCCCAACGGCGCGCGACCATGCGCTCGCGCGCCTCAGCCGGCGATGCCGAGCTCTTGATCAGCTCGATCATCTCGTCGATGTTGGCCAGCGCCACGGTAAGGCCTTCGAGGATATGCGCGCGGGAACGCGCCTTGCGCAACTCGAAGATCGTGCGGCGGGTGACGACCTCGCGCCGATGGCGGATGAACGCCTCAATGATGTCCTTGAGATTCAGCAGCTTCGGCTGGCCGTCCAGCAGCGCCACCATGTTGATGCCGAAGGTGACCTGCAGTTGGGTCTGCTGGAACAGGTTGTTCAGCACCACGTCACCCATCGCATCCCTGCGGATCTCGATGACGACGCGCATGCCGTCCTTGTCGGACTCGTCGCGCAGCTCGCTGATGCCTTCGAGCTTCTTTTCCTTGACCAGCTCAGCGATCTTCTCGATCAACCGCGCCTTGTTCACCTGGTACGGCAGTTCGTGGACGATGATGGTTTCACGGCCGTTCGATTCGGTCTCTACCTCGGCCTTCGCACGCACCAGAATACGGCCACGCCCGGTGTGGTACGCCTCGACGATACCGGATGAGCCGTTGATGATGCCGTAAGTCGGAAAATCCGGGCCGGGGATGTAATGCATCAACTCATCGATCGAGAGCGCCGGCTCGTCGATCAACGCGATGGTCGCCGCGATCACCTCGTTGAGGTTGTGCGGCGGGATATTGGTCGCCATGCCCACTGCGATGCCGGCCGAACCATTGACCAGCAGGGTGGGTACCCTCGACGGCAGCACCAGCGGCTCGCGTTCGCTTTCGTCGTAGTTGAAGCCGAAATCGACGGTGTCCTTGTCGATGTCGGCAAGCAGTTCGTGCGTGAGCTTGGACATGCGCACTTCGGTGTAACGCATCGCCGCGGCGTTGTCGCCATCGACCGAACCGAAGTTGCCCTGGCCATCGACCAGCATGTACCGCAGGGAGAACGGTTGCGCCATGCGCACAATCGCGTCGTACACGGATTGATCGCCGTGCGGGTGGTATTTACCGATGACGTCACCGACCACGCGGGCGGATTTCTTGTACGGCTTGTTCCAGACGTTGCTCAGTTCGTTCATCGCGAACAACACGCGCCGATGTACGGGTTTGAGGCCATCGCGAACATCCGGAAGTGCGCGGCCAATGATCACGCTCATGGCGTAATCGAGGTAACTCTGGCGCATCTCGTCTTCGATGTTGACGCGAATGATTTCGTTGGCGTTTTCTGCCATGTAACGGCTTCCCTGTAGACAAAAAAAGGGCGCTGGCGCCGTGTCTCAAGCGCGTGCGCCAGCGACCGGGAATCAACCTTCGAATTGTAGCACGAATGGGCCCAAAACGACAGGATTTACCCGTTATGAATCAACCATTTACGAGACTGATCTGGGATGCCTGAAAAGCATCCCGCGCGCTGTCGAAAAGTTGACCAGCGCCGCGGCCAGCGACCCGGCCGCCGCCGCCAGTGCGGGCCACTGGTGCAAGGCGGCAACATTGAGCAGCAACAGCGCGTAGATCCCGTAGTTGACCAGGGCGCCGGCGCTCATCAAGGCCATCCAGTGCAGCCATTCAGCACGCGGATTCCTGCCGCTACGGCGTGCCGCAAAGGTGTAACGGCGATTCCACCACCAGGTAAACGTGGCGGCCAGCAGGAACGACAGCACGCGGGCCAGGTACGGGTTCCAGTGTCCGAAACTGACCAGCACTTGCACGACGCCGGCATCGATCACCAAGCCACCGATGCCACCCGCGGCAAACAGCCCGAACTCGCGGGAAAACTTCAGCACCCGAACATCGCCTGCATCGCGATGCTGTTGGGACGCTCGATCACTCCGCGTTCGGTGACGATCGCGTCGATCAGCTCGGCCGGCGCCACGTCGAACACCGGGTTCCATGCGTTCGCGCCCTCCACCACGGTGCGCCTGCCAGCGATGGACAGCAGCTCGGCCGGGTCGCGCAACTCGATCTCGATTTCCTCGCCATTGCCGGTGGCCATGTCCACCGTGGACGACGGCGCCACCACCATGAACTTGACCCCATGGTATTTCGCGACGATCGCCAATTGGTAGGTACCGATCTTGTTCGCGGTATCGCCGTTGGCGGCAATCCGGTCCGCGCCCACGATGACCCATTGCACCGCGCCGGATTTCATCAAGTGCGCAGCGGCGGAGTCGGCGATCAGCTGGGCCGGGATGCCGTCGCGCACCAACTCCCACATGGTCAGCCGCGCACCTTGCTGCCAAGGTCGGGTTTCGCCGGCGTAGACCCGCGCGATCCGACCCGCGGCGACGCCCGCGCGGATCACCCCGAGCGCGGTGCCGTAACCGGCCGTGGCCAGCGACCCGGTGTTGCAATGGGTCAGCACGCCCGAACCGGCGCTGATCAACGACGCACCGAGTTCGCCCATGCGTCGGTTGGCCACCAGATCCTCGTCCTGGATTGCCTGCGCTTCGTGCACGAGCGACTTGGCGTCGGCACCGGCAGCAATTCGCCTTCTCATCCGGTCCAGCGCCCACATCAGGTTCACTGCCGTGGGCCGCGCGGCGCGCAAGCTCGTGAGCACCGGTTCCAGCGCCACACCCTGCTGCGCCGCCATCGCCACACCCCAGGCCGCGGCAATACCGATCGCCGGGGCACCACGCACGACAAGGTCGCCGATGGCAGTGCTCACCTGCCCCGCATCGCGACAGTCGATCCAGCTTTCTTCACCCGGCAGCAGGCGTTGGTCCAGCAAGCGCAAATGGTCGCCCCGCCACTGCACGGCGCGGATGGAATCGTGGATTTCGACGGATGGGGTCATCCGTCCATTATCGCTTGCCGCGCTGCTATTGCGCACGGCAGGCGATCAAGTTCAGCGGCGTTGGTGCAACCATTGGTGGATTGCCGGTGGCACTTCGCGTTGCGCACGACTGGAGACGTAAATGCCGATATGACCGCCCTTGAACGCAAGTTGGGTGTAGTCGGTGGTGCCGATGTGCTTGCCCAGTGCACGCGAGGCATCGGGCGGCACCAGATGATCCTGCTCGGCGAAGATGTTCAGCACGGGCTGGGTGATCATGCCCAGATCCACCGACCGCCCGCCGATCTCCAGCTTGCCCTTGACCAGTTTGTTGTCCTGGTAGAAATCCTTGATGAATTGGCGAAACGCCTCACCCGCCTGATCCGGCGAATCAAAGATCCAGCGCTCCATGCGAAGGAAGTTCTCCAGCTCGGTCGGATTGTCGAGGATGTCGACCATGCCGATGTACTTCTGCTGGTTCAGCCGGATCGGCTTCAGCGTCAGGTAGACGTAGTTCATCAACCCCGCCGGAATGTTGCCCACGGTGTCGACGAACAGGTCCACGTCCATGTTGCGGCACCAGTTCGACAGCATGTTGTCCGGCGTGTGGAAGTCTACCGGCGTAACCATGGTGATCAGGTTCTTCACCTTGTCCGGGTGCAGCGCGGTGTAGCACAACGAGAACGCGCCACCCTGGCAGATGCCAAGCAGGTTGATCGCATCCAGATCATGGCGTGCGCGCACCGCATCGACGCAGCGATCGAGGTAACCATTGATGTAGTCGTCCAGGGTCAGCCAGCGATCGGCACCATCGGGATAGCCCCAGTCGATCAGGTAGACATCTTCACCCTGCTCCAGCAGGTTGCGCACCATCGAACGATCGGCTTGCAGATCGGTCATCCATACCGTGTTGACCAGCGCGTAGACGATCAGCAACGGCGTCTTTGAAGTTGTCTTGCCGTGGCCGGTGAAGTGCCAGACCTTGAGCTTGTCCTCGCTGTAGACCAGCTCGCGCGGCGTGTTGGCGTACTCAGGCTCGCGGATGCCGCGTAGATTCGCCATGCCGGCGGCCAGCTTGCGCTGGAACGTCGCCATGTCGGTCAGGGCCCGGGTCGGGTCGATGCGCAATGGTGTGTACATGGCTGCTCTCCTTTATTTGCGCTTGCGCGAGCTGCTACGGGGTGTTGCCGAGGCGGCGGGCTTGCGCGTCGACTTTGTCACGGCCTTCCTGGCGGCGGCCGCAGGCTTGGCACGAACCGCTTTCTTCACCGCGGCTTTTTTTACCGTGGTTTTCTTCGCCACAGGCTTCGTTGCTGCAGGAGCAGCACTGGCCAGCTGTCGCCTTAGCGCCGCCACTTCCCGGCGCAATGCCGCGATGTCGTCGGCGTGATCAACCGATCCCCCCGCGTGACTGGCGCGAAACTCGCGACGCAACGCTTGCAGCCGCTCACCCAGGCTCGACACCTCGCTGCGCGTCGGCACGCCGAGTTCTTGGCAGAGTTGCTCGGTTTGTTTCTGTTGCAGTTGGCGCACCCGCATCTGCGTGTTCACCATTTCGCCGTAGGCATCGCGGAACTCGTCGGAAAGTGCGATATCCGCATAGGCCTCTTCCGAGGCATCCACCCACAGGTCGTAGAGTCCCTTCATCGAATCGATCTGACGGCCGGGTTCGGCATGCTCGGCCAGCTTGTCCTGCAGGCGCTGCATGCCCTGTGCGTTGGCGCGCTGAATCAGCTGCTGATAGCTCGCGGACGCCTGCATCGAAGCCAGCACGGCGGCGCCCAGGGTTTGCTGCTGCATTTGCCGTTCGCGGTTCAGCCCAAACGCCGGGGTCGCGCCCTGCAGGCCAGGCAGATCGCCAAGGCCACCGTGTTGCGCCTGCGTCGCCTGCCACCACGACTGCCATTGCCTGGCAAAGCTTTCGGCGCTCGCGCTGTCGATACTGCCGAAGGCCTGGGTAAACGGTTGCGAAGCACCACCAAACATCTGCTGCAGTTGCTGCTGCCAGTCGGAGACTGGTTTCACGCCCACGCCGCCGGCCACGGCCGCCTGCATCCAGTCGAAATATCCCTTCAAGCCAGCCAACGTGCGCTCCAGCGTCTCGGTGCCCGCGGCAGGCGCAGGCGGTGGCGCGAACGGATTCGTGACGGGTGCCTGCTGGAACTGGCGAGTCCAGGAATCCCAGGACTGCTGCGCCAGTGCCTGATAATCCCTCATGAAATCATTTGCCGGATCGGCCATGGGTGCATCCTCGTGCGAGAGTATGTTGCATCGTAGCAAAATGCCGCGGGGCAAGATCAATGACGCCGTAACGAACAAGGCCCGACATCGGCCGGGCCTTGCAGTGTCTCGGTGTATCGAAACTCAGACGCTGGCACGTTCCTCTGCGGTCACCGCCTTCATCGACAGGCGGATGCGGCCCTGCTTGTCGACTTCCAGCACCTTGACCTTGACGATATCGCCTTCCTTGAGCTTGTCGGAGACCTTCTCCACACGCTCATCGGAAATCTGTGATACGTGCACCAGGCCATCCTTGCCCGGCATGATCGTGACGAATGCACCGAAGTCCATCAGCTTGGCGACCTTGCCCTCATAGACACGACCCGGCTCGACGTCAGAGGTGATCTGCTCGATACGCTTCTTCGCCGCTTCACCCGCCTCACGATTGACCGAGCCGATGATGATAGTGCCGTCGTCGCTGATGTCGATCGTGGTGCCGGTCTCTTCGGTAATCGAACGGATGGTCGAGCCACCTTTGCCGATCACTTCGCGGATCTTGTCCGGATGGATCTTGACGGTGATCAGGCGCGGAGCGAACTCACTCATCTCGGTACGGGCGGTGGTCAGCGCCTTGCCCATCTCGCCCAGGATATGCAGACGACCACGCTTGGCCTGTGCCAGCGCCACCTTCATGATCTCCTCGGTGATGCCGTCGATCTTGATGTCCATCTGCAGCGCGGAAATACCCTCGGAACTCCCGGCCACCTTGAAGTCCATGTCGCCGAGATGATCCTCGTCGCCCAGGATGTCAGACAGCACGACAAAATCGTTGCCCTCCTTGACCAGGCCCATCGCAATACCAGCCACCGGTGCTTTCAGTGGAATGCCGGCATCCATCATGGCCAATGAAGAACCGCATACCGAGGCCATCGACGAGGAACCGTTCGACTCGGTGATCTCCGAGACGACGCGCACCACATACGGGAATTCCTCGATGCTCGGCTTGACGGCCATCACGCCGCGCTTGGCCAGCCGACCGTGACCGATCTCGCGACGCTTCGGCGAGCCGAAACGGCCAGCCTCGCCCACCGAGAACGGCGGAAAGTTGTAGTGGAACAGGAACGGATCCTTCGATTCGCCGCCGGGCGCGTCAATGATTTGTGCGTCGCGCGTGGTACCCAGCGTGATCACGACCAGCGCCTGCGTCTCACCGCGGGTGAACAGTGCCGATCCATGCGTGCGCGGCAGTACCCCGACACGGGCGCTGATTGCACGCACGTCATCAAGTTGACGGCCGTCGATGCGCACCTTGGTTTTCAGTACGTTGTCGCGCACGGTGTGGTATTCGATCTCCTCGAATTCCCTGACCATCGCGGCAGTCGACCAGGCTTTCTCTTCAGCTTGCGCCTTGAGCCCGGCCAGCACGTCAGCCTTGATCGCGGCAATCGCATCACGCCGCTCCAGCTTGTCGCGCACATGGAACGCCTCGGCCAACTGATTGCCGACCGCACCCTTGATCGCGGCGACCAGCGATTCGTCATGGGCCGGTGCCTTCCAATCCCACGACGGCTTGCCGGCTTCCGCGGCCAGCTCGGCAATCGCGCGGATCGCGACCTGCATCTGCTGGTGACCGAACATCACCGCCCCCAGCATCACATCCTCGGACAGCAACTTGGCCTCCGATTCCACCATCAGCACGGCACTGGCGGTGCCCGCGACGACCAGATCCAGGTCGGAGGTCTTCAGCTCGGTGGCGGTCGGGTTCAACAAGTACTGCCCGTTCGCATAACCGACGCGCGCAGCGCCGATCGGGCCCTTGAACGGGATGCCGGCCAGGCTCAGCGCGGCGGAGGCGCCAAGCAGGGCTACGATGTCGCCATCCACCTCAGGATTCAGCGAGACGACCTGGGCAATCACTTGCACTTCGTTCTTGAAATCACTCGGAAACAGCGGGCGCACCGGACGATCGATCAGACGCGAGGTCAGCGTCTCCTTCTCGGTCGGACGACCTTCGCGTTTGAAGAAGCCACCGGGAATGCGGCCGGCGGAGTAGAACTTCTCGACGTAGTCGACGGTGAGCGGGAAGAAATCCTGGCCTTCCCTTTGCTTGGTCGCAGCCACCGCAGTGACCAGCACCACGGTCCCGCCCATGCTGACCATGACCGCACCGGTCGCCTGGCGGGCAATTTCGCCCGTCTCCAGAGTGACTTCGTGATTACCGTACTGGAATGACTTGGTTACTTTTGCCACGTGATTATTTCCCATTTATATTCAGGAGTGCGGCCATGAATGGCCCCTTTCTGATCTCCGCGTTCATGCAGAACGCATGATTCACCGACGCAGGCCGAGGCGTTCGATCAGGGTCTGGTAGCGCGCGAGGTCACGATCCTTCAAGTAACTGAGCAGACGCTTGCGCTGATTGACCAGCTTCAACAGGCCGCGGCGGGAGTGATGATCCTGCTTGTGGTCCTTGAAATGGCCGGTGAGATGATCGATACGGGCGGACAGCAGCGCTACCTGGACTTCGGTCGAACCGGTATCGTTCGGCACGCGGCCGAAGTCAGCAACGATCTTGCCGGTCTGTTCTGCGGTAAGGGACATGGTTGTGCGTTTCCTTGAAAGGCGATGCGAAGCTTGCGCTTGCGTCATCGCGATGACGCAAGCGCAAGCTTCGCCAAGTTGAGTGAAAGCGTTGAAATAACTTGTCTATTCTACTGATGCGAGTGGTGTGACAACAAGTGCACGAGGCCTCTTTCAGGCAAATCAGTCCGTCGGTGCCAGGTTGAAGCCGCGCAAGATGCGCGCGTGGCGCTCGCCATCCAGTTCAAGCAGGGCCAGCAACGCACCATCGCTGGCGAACGCCGCACAACGGCCGCTGGGTGTGGATGCGGCAAGCTGAATCTGCTGGCCCCGTGAAACCGCAATGCTCTGGGCCTCATCCAGCCTCACCCAGGGCAAGTCGGACAATCCGGCTGACACTGGCAACAGGTGTGCCAGCAAGGCGTCGTCGCCTTGCGTGGCGGCCTGTTCAAGCTCAGCAAGAGTCACCATCCGCGGTTCCCGGAACGGCTCCACCCAGGCGCGCCGCAATGCGCTCAGGTGCGCGCCGCAGCCCAGCGCATTACCCAGGTCCACCGCCAGCGAGCGGACATAGGTACCAGAGCCGCACTCCACCAGAAGTCGCAGCGTCGTGTCGTCGTGCCCGAGCAGATCCAGCCGGTGCACCTCCACTTCGCGTGCCGGCCGCTCGACCGACTCGCCGCGGCGCGCCTTCACGTACAACCTCTCACCGTCCAGCTTCAAGGCCGAATACATCGGCGGCACCTGCCGGATCAGCCCACGCAGCGGGGCCAGCACGGCTTCGATCACGCTGGCGTCGAGCTCCGGCACCGGTTGCTGCCGAACAACATCGCCCTCGCTGTCACCGCTGTCGGTGGTGATACCCAGCCGACACTCGGCCAGATAGGCCTTGCGTGCACCCAGCAAGCTTCCAGCCAGTTTGGTGGCTTCGCCGAAACACAGTGGCAGCAAACCCGTGGCGAGGGGGTCGAGCGCGCCGGTGTGACCGCCCTTGGCTGCACGCAGCAGGCGGCGCACGGCTTGCAACGCCTGATTCGAACTCAAGCCCAGCGGCTTGTCGAGCAGCACGATGCCGTGCAGGTCGCGGCACTGGATACGTGGCGGTCTCTTCATCCGTTCAGCAACAAACACGCCCGGCTCAGGCCTGCCCTTCGTCATCATTGGATTTCAGATCGCGAGCCTGTTCACGCAACAGCGATTCGATCCGCTCACCCTTGTCGACCGAGTCGTCATACTTGAACTTCAGCTCGGGCACCCGGCGCATGCGCATGCCACTGTGCGCCAGGGCGTGACGGATCTCATGACTCATGCCGTTCAACGCCTTGACCGCCGGCAACCCCTGCTCCGGAAGCAAGGTGGTCACCCATACCGTAGCCCAGTCCAGGTCACGGGTGATCTCGACGTCGGACACGCTGGTCGACGGCAAGCCGTGGTCGCGCACGGCTGCATGCACCAGCAGGCCCAACTCACGACGCAACTCGGCGCCGATGCGGTCGGTACGTTTGAAATCGCGGGAAGGCATGGGGCTGAGGCCAGTAGGAAAAGGGGGAACGGGGAACGGGGAACGGGGGTGCCATGAAGCATTTGTTCCCTGCTCCCCGTTCCCTGACTTTGTTGTTACAACGTGCGTGCCACCTCGGTGCGCTCGAAGCACTCAATCTGGTCGCCCACCTTGACGTCGTTGTATTGCTTGACTGCAATACCACACTCCATGCCGCTGCGCACTTCATCGACGAGGTCCTTGAAGCGCCGCAACGATTCCAGTTCGCCCTCGAACACCACCACGTTGTCGCGCAACACACGAATCGGCTTGTTGCGCTTGACGTGGCCCTCGGTGACCATGCTGCCGGCCACCGCACCGAACTTGGAACTGCGGAACACATCGCGCACTTCGGCAAGGCCAATGATGTCTTCGCGCACTTCCATGCCGAGCAGGCCGGTTGCCGCCTGGGTAACCTGGTCGATCACGTCGTAGATGATCGAGAAATAGCGCACATCCAGCCCATGCGTTTCGATCACCTTGCGTGCCGACGCGTCGGCACGCACGTTGAAGCCGATGACCAGTGCCTTGGCAGCGGCTGCGAGAGTGGCATCGGACTCGTTGATGCCGCCTACGCCGGAGGACACCACGTTGACCCGCACCCGCTCGTTGCCGATCTGGGTGAGTGATTCACGCAATGCCTCCACCGAGCCCTGCACATCGCCCTTGACCAGGATGTTGAGCGTCTGTTGCTCCTCGCCCTGGCCCATCTTGGCAATGATGTCCTCGAGCCGGTTGCTTTTGCTGACCATCCGCGTCTCGCGGCGCTTGAGCTCGCGCTCCTGTGCCACCTCGCGAGCCAGCCGCTCATCCTCGACGCAGACGAAGTCATCGCCAGTTTCCGGCACGCCGGACAACCCGAGTACCTGCACTGGTATCGACGGGCCGGCTTCGTCCACCTGTTTGCCGGATTGATCGATCAGTGCCCGCATGCGCCCGTATTCGATGCCGCAGACCACGAAATCGCCCTTCTTCAAAGTGCCTTGCTGCACCAGCACGGTCGCCACCGGGCCACGACCGCGATCCAGGCTGGACTCGATCACCACGCCGGAGGCCCGGCCGTCGACCACCGCCTTCAGCTCCATCACCTCGGCCTGGATCGAGATTGCATCGAGCAGTTCCTCGATGCCCATGCCGGTCTTGGCCGACACCGGCACGAACTGCACGTCGCCGCCCCAGTCCTCCGGGACCACTTCCTGCGCCACCAAGCCCTGCTTGACGTTGTCGGGATTGGCGCCGTCCTTGTCCATCTTGTTGATGGCCACGATCAGCGGCACGCTGGCAGCGCGGGCATGCTTGATTGCTTCGATGGTCTGCGGCTTCACACCGTCGTCCGCAGCCACCACCAGGATCACGATATCGGTCGATTGGGCACCGCGGGCACGCATCGACGTGAATGCCGCATGGCCGGGGGTATCCAGGAACGTGATCTGACCCCTGGAGGTTTTGACGTGATATGCGCCGATATGCTGGGTAATGCCGCCGGCTTCGCCGGAGGCCACCTTCGTACGCCGAATGTAATCCAGCAGCGAAGTCTTGCCGTGGTCGACGTGACCCATGATGGTCACCACCGGCGGACGGGTCACCTTCTCACCCTCCAGTTCGGCGCTCTGGGTACGCGCCGCCAGGGTTTCCTCGGCGTTGTTCTGGGTATCGGCAACCGGGGTGTGGCCAAGTTCCTCGATCACCAGCACGGCCGTGTCATGGTCGACAGTCTGGTTGATGGTTGCCATCACGCCCATCTTGAATAGCGCCTTGACCACCTCCGAGCCCTTCACCGCCATCTTCTGAGCGAGATCGGCGACCACGTTGGTGTCGTCCACCACGACCTCGCGCACTACCGGCGCCGTGGGTCGCGAAAAACCGTGCGAACCGCTGGAAGCACTACTGCCACGTGCCAGCGAGTCGCGCCCGCCGCGGCTGCCCTTGCCTCGCTTGCTGCTCGAAGAGCGGCGTGCACGATCCGCTTCGCTCAGATGCATCTGGCCACCAGTGAAGCGCTTGTTGCCATCACGCTCGTGCTTGCCACCTGTGTCCTCGTTGCGGTCGCGGCCATGCCGCGCCTTGCCTCGGGAGGCCTCACCGTTGCCGGCTGCTGTTGCTGGCGCCGCCGGAGTTGCCGTCGCCGTTGCCGCTGCCGCTGGCGCGGCCGCGGGCTTGGTCAGCTTTTCACGTTTGCGTGGTTCGTAGACGTGCGGCAGGATCATGCCCAGCTCGCGTTGATCAATGCGCTGGACGCCGTCGTCGGACTCGCCGTCGCCCGCCTCGGTGGCAGTCGCGTCCTGGTCTGCGGCTGCCTTCGCTGGCACCGCGACAGCATCTGACGCACTCTTGCTCTCGGCTGCAACTGCGGCTGCGGCCTGTTGCAGATTCTCCTGACGCTGTTGTTCGTCGAGATCGTGCTGCTTGGCCTCCTGCTCACGGCGGAGCTCAGTTTCCTGCCGCTCGTGCTCTTCGCGTTCGCGCTGTTGCTTCGATTCCTGAAGCTTGCGCACAGCGTCCTCGCGCTCGGGCTCGGCGTTGGCTTCCTCGGCGATCACGCTACGCTTGACATAAGTGCGTTTGGCGCGCACTTCCACGTTCACCGTCTTGGCGGTGCTGGCGGAACCGCGGCCACCGGACCCGGCCACCTTCAGCTCGCCCACCGTGCGCCGTCTGAGGGTGATCTGGCGCGGTGCCGCGTCAGCGGCCTCGGCGGCGGCTTCGCCCTTGCCATGCGTACGGCGCAGGAATCCGAGCAGCTTCATCTTCTCCGCGCTGCTGATGGCCTGCTCCTGATCGGAGAATTTCATGCCCGCCTCATCAAGCTGCGTCAGCAGCTTGTCGACCGGCGTGCCCAGTACCTGGGCGAGTTGTTTGATCGTCACGTCCGACATTCTGTTCTCTACTCCGCCGTTCCCGCGCTTGTCATCCCGTGCGGCATCATGCTTGCCGCCATATCCATCCTTGGTGAAAGACCCTCGGTCCGTCCTCGGCGCACCCATCCGGGGTGCCGCCATGTCTGCGCCTAGCCGCCTTGCTCCAGCCGCGCAATCATCGGCGCACGAGCGGCCATGATCAGTGCCGCGGCGCGCTCCTCGTCCATGCCTTCGATATCGATCAGATCGTCAACCGCCAGGTCAGCCAAGTCATCCACCGTACTCACCTCGCGTGCGGCCAGCGCATAGGCGGTCGCCTCGTCCATGCCCTCCAGTGCGAGCAGTTCGTCGGAAGGCTGATGCTTGGCAACGCCCTCTTCCACCGCCAGTGCCGCGATCAGCAGCGCATCACGGGCTCGCGCGCGCAGCTCCTCGACGATGTCTTCGTCGAAGCCTTCCACGGCGAGCAACTCGGCACTCGGCACGTAGGCGATTTCCTCGACACTGGAGAAGCCCTCCTGTACCAGGATGACCGCGATCTCCTGATCGACCTCGAGCTTGTCCATGAACAGCGCCCGCGCCGCTTCCTGCTCGGCCTCGCTCTTGGCGGTGACCTGGTCCTGCGTCATCACGTTGAGCTGCCAACCGGTGAGCTTGCTGGCGAGGCGCACATTCTGGCCACCGCGGCCGATGGCCTGGGACAGCTTGTCCTCGGCGACGGCGATGTCCATCGAATGTTTTTCCTCGTCCATGATGATCGACTGCACTTCGGCCGGAGCCATCGCGTTGATCACAAATTGGGCCGGATTCTCGTGCCACAGGATGATGTCGACGCGCTCACCATTGAGGTCATTGGACACCGCCTGCACGCGCGATCCACGCATGCCGATGCAAGCGCCGATCGGGTCGGTACGGCTGTCATGGGCCAGCACAGCGATCTTGGCGCGGTCGCCCGGATCACGGGCGCAACCCTTGATCTCGACCAGACCCTGTCCAACTTCAGGCACTTCCAGCTTGAACAGCTCCATCATGAACTCCGGAGCCGCGCGCGACACGAACAACTGCGGCCCACGCACCTCCGACTTCACCTCGTAAAGATAGCCACGCACGCGATCGCCGACACGGGCGGACTCGCGCGGTATCGTCTTGTCGCGAGGAATGAATGCCTCGGCATTGCTGCCCAGATCGAGGTAGATGTTGCCCCGCTCGACCCGTTTGACGATGCCGGTCACCAATTCCCCGATGCGGTCAGCAAAGGCGTCTACCACCTGCTGGCGCTCGGCCTCGCGCACGCGCTGCACGATGACCTGTTTGGCGGCCTGCGCGGCAATGCGGCCGAATTCAGCGTTCTCGACCTGCTCTTCGATGTACTCGCCTACCTGGGCGCCCTCGCGCTCGTCCAGCGCGTCCATCAGGCGCAGCTGGTAGGAGGGAGATTCCATCTCGCCGTCGTCGGCAATGATCTCCCAGCGACGAAAGGTCTCGTACTCGCCAGTATCGTGATCGATCGACACGCGGATGTCCGGCTCTTCGTCCGGATAGCGCTTCTTCGCGGCCGAGGCCAACGCGGCTTCCATCGCATCAAAAATCACGTCCTCCGGCACGCCCTTTTCATTGGCGACCGCATCGACGACCAGCAAAAGTTCTTTGCTCATTGCTGCAACTCCATAGGCGCCTGCCGGCGTTCTTTATGTTTGCGTTCGTCCCTGAGCGCGTAGGTCAAAAGATGGCCATCCCTGGCCGACTCTGAGTGTTCTTTGCGTTCATCCTTGAACGCGTGGATCAAAAGGCGACCATCCCTGGCCGACTCTGAGTGTTCTTTGCGTTCATCCTTGAACGCGTGGATCAAAAGATGGTCATCCTTGGCCGACTCTGAGTGTTCTTTGCGTTCATCCTTGAACGCGTGGATCAAAAGATGGTCATCCTTGGCCGACTCTTCAATTAGATCAGGCTTGCCGCTTCTTGCCAGGCACCTTGCTGCCGGGCTTGGGTTGCGGTGCATAGCCGAGCGCAACCCAATTCGGCACGACATGCGCGCTTTCCACTAGCGCGTGCTCAAACTCGACCGTCCTGCCTTCTGCCTCGAGCGCGATGCGCTCGCCTTCCACAGTAACCAGCTTTCCACGCAGGCGGCGACGTCCTTCCAGTGGTGTCTTCAACAACACCTTTATTTCCTGTCCCGCGACCTTCCGAAACTGTGCAGCGCTGAACAGCGGCCGATCAATACCCGGGGAGGAAACTTCCAGCACATAGTGGCCGGGAATCGGATCCTCCACGTCGAGCAGCGCAGATAGCTCGCGACTCGCCTTCTCGCAGTCCTCGATGCCTACCTCGCGACGCTCGGCATCTGCATCGTCGCTCGAGTCGAGCAGATCCAGGTAAATGCGCAGGGTACTTTGCCCCTGCGACGGGGCGAATTCCACACCAAGGCATTCCAGGCCAAGATCGACCAGTACCTCGCTGAAACGTTGTGCCAGAGCCTGTGTATCCATCAACTCACCTGAACCGGGCTGAGAAAACAAAAAATGGGCTCCAGCGGCCCATTTCCCTTCTCGCCGATGATCGTCCTCGCGCAGCCTTTCCCACGTCGTACCCATCCTGCAGCGCGGCGCCCGCATCCTTGCGGTCAACAAAAAAGCCTCACGAGGAGGCTTTCTTGCATCAAGAAAGATCTGGTAGCGGGGGCAGGATTCGAACCTGCGACCTTCGGGTTATGAGCCCGACGAGACTGCTCCACCCCGCATCAGAGTCCACAAAGTCTACAGGGGCGGCTGATCCGGTGCAAGCACCGAGGCCCGAGTCAAGCCGCCAGGATCAGCGCAGCGGCAACCCCGCACGTACCGAAACCGGTGGCGACCATCAGACGCCGAACGCGCGCTGGCACCACCCCAGCAGCGGCCCCCAGTACAGACCAAGTGCCAACAGCGCCAGCGCGTTGACCGACAGCACCACGCGCAGCGGCATATCTGATGTCACCTCGACCACCGCGCCCTCTTCCGGGTCGTCGAAATACATCACCTTGATCACGTACAGGTAGTAGTACAACCCGACGAAGGCGGCCACGATACCGACGATCGCAAGCCACAGCATGTCGGCATGAATCGCCGCCTCGAGTACCAGTACTTTCGCCCAGAAGCCGAACAGTGGCGGCACGCCGGCCAGCGAGAACATTGCCAGCAACATCAGGAACGCCATCCACGGGGCTTTCTGGTTCAGCCCCTTGAAATCCGTGATCTCCTCGCACTCGAATCCGGCGCGGGTGAGCGCCAGCATCACGCCGAAAGCCGCCAGGCCCATCAACGCGTAGCAGATCACGTAGAACAGGGCGGCGGCATAACCTTCGGGTGTGGCAGCAGACAGCCCCAGCAACACATAACCCATGTGCGAAATGGTCGAATACGCCATCATTCGCTTGAAGTTGGTCTGCACGATGGCAACCAGGTTGCCGAGCACCAGCGACGCGGTCGCCAATGCCGCCAGCATCGGCTGCCAATACCGGGTGAGGTCACCCATGCCGGTCTCCAGCAGGCGCCAGGCCAGGCCGAATGCCGCCAGTTTGGACACGGCGGCGATGAACGTGGTCATCGGCGTCGGCGCACCGTGATACACATCGGGCAACCACATGTGGAACGGCGCGACACCCAGCTCGAAGCCTACCCCGACCAGCATGAAGATCAGCCCGAGCAGCAGCAGCTTCGGGGCCGTCGTGTAGGTCATGACGTTGTGCAACTGCGCCAGATCGAGCGTGGGCGCACCGCCCATGCCCGATGCGCCGTAGACCATCGACATGCCATACAGCAGCATGCCCGCCGCCAGCGCGCTGAGCACGAAATACTTGATCGCTGCCTCCGGCGGTAGCTTGGCATCGCGATTCAGCGCCACCAGCGCATAAGACGACAGCGACAACAATGCCAAACCCAGATATACGGTGACCAGGTTGCCGGCGGAAACCAACACCATGACGCCGAGCACTGCGAAGATCATCAGTGAGTAAAACTCACCACCAAGCAGCTTGCGATCGATCAGGTACGGACGCGCATAGACGAACACTGCCGCCGTAATGCCGAGCACGAAGACCTTGAGGATCTCCGCCAGCCGGTCGCGCACGAACATGCCGTTGAATGCCGTTACGGTCTGTTCGGGCTGACCGACAATCACCAGGTAGAGCGCCACCAGCAGCACGACAATCGCGATCCAGTGCAGCTGCGGACGCTGCTCCGGCTTCATGAAGGCATCAAGCAAAAGGATCAGGCACACCGCCGCCACCAGGTAGAGCTCCGGCAACAGGGTCAGGATGTCATTGAAAGTGGGCATGTTCGCTTCTGCTTAAATCTTGTGGACGGCGAGTTGCTGCACCAGGTGCGCTACCGAGCTGTCCATCAGATGGACCAGCGGTTGTGGCCATACACCAATGCCCAGCACGGCGACCGCGAAGCCGATGAGCACCCAGGTCTCACGGGCGTTGAGCGGCACCATGTGCTTGACGTGCTCGGTGGTGACCGGACCCCACAGCACGCGCTTGACCAGCCACAAGGTGTAGCCGGCACCGATGATCAGCGTGAATGTGCAGAAAAGGGTAATCCATGGGCTCGCACTGAAGCTGGCCAGGATCACCATGAACTCTCCGACAAACCCGCTGGTACCCGGCAAGCCGGTGTTCGCCATCGCGAACAGCACGTAGAAGAAACCGAACCACGGCATCACGTTGATGACACCGCCGTAGTCACTGATCTGTCGCGTATGGGTTCGGTCGTACATCACACCGATGCAGGTGAACATCGCACCGGAAACGAAACCGTGCGAAATCATCTGCACCATCGCGCCTTGCATGCCCAGGCTCGCCATGTCGATGTTGCCCGAGTCACGCACCAGCATGAATGCCATGAAGATACCCAACGTGACGAAGCCCATGTGCGCCACTGATGAATATGCCACCAGCTTCTTCATGTCTTCCTGCACCAACGCGACATATCCGATGTAGACGATGGCGACCAGGCTGAGCACGATGATGATCCACGCGAAGTGCGCGCCAGCATCGGGCGTGATCGGCAGGATGAAACGTATCATTCCGTAAGTGCCGATCTTCAACATCACCGCCGCCAGCCATACCGAACCGCCGGTCGGCGCCTCGACGTGGGCATCGGGCAGCCAGGTGTGTACCGGGAACATTGGTACCTTGATCGCAAATGCGATCAGGAAACCGAAAAACAACCAGGTCTGTTCCTTCATTGTCAACGGCAGCGCGGCCAGCGTCGCCAGGTCGAACGTGTGCGCCTTCTGATACAGATACAGCAGCGCGATCAGCATGAAGACCGAGCCGGTGAACGTGTAGATGAACAGCTTCAAGGTCGCGTACACGCGCCGTGGGCCGCCCCACATGCCGATCAGGATGTACATCGGGATCAGCACAGCCTCGAAGAACGCGTAAAACACCAATGCGTCCGTCGCGCAGAAGACACCGATCAGCAGGCCTTCCAGCAACAGCATGCAAGCCATGTACTGATGCGGACGGTTCTGAATGACCTTCCAGGCACCGGCAATGACCAGGATGCCGACGAAGGTCGTCATCAGGATCAGCGCGACGGAAATCCCGTCCACGGCAAGGGTGAAGTGCACGCCCCACGTGGCGATCCACACGTGGCTTTCGGCCAGTTGCATGACTGCCCCGTCCGGGTCATAACGCAACAACCACAGGCTGGCAACGAAAGTCACGACGGCAATGAGCAACGCCAGCGAGCGGGCGAGCATCGGGCGGGCCGAGCCAGCCAGCAACACCGGCACGGCGCCGACGATGGGCAGCCAGATCAGCAGGCTTAGAAGATGATTGAACATGGAGCCTGCTTCCCCTAATTCCCGAACAGTCGATAGCCACCAAACAACACGAGACCATGCGCACTGAGCCGTTCACGGCAGCGCCGTCGATCACCCCCGCATCACTGTACTTCCAGAACAGGCGGCCCATCTTGACGCCGCCGCTGGCAAACAGCGCGTACTCGACTTCGTCAAACCAGAATTTGCGGTCGAGTACTGTCCACAGTGGCTTCAGCGCATTCTTGATGCGATCAGCCATCGCTGGATTGATCAGGTACACATAGGTGCAGATCACGAACGCGGCAACCATCAACCAGAACGGCAAGTGCATGAATCCTTCCAGACCCATGGCCATGGCACCGTGGAAATGCGGGGCGAGCGTGGCCAGCACGTCGTTTGTTCCGTCGACGTGAATGGATCCACCGAACCAGTTGCCATACAGCAGCGGCCCGATCGTGAGGTAGCCGATCACGAGCGAGGGAATGGCCAGCGCAATCAGTGGCACCGTAACGACCCACGGTGACTCTTTTGGCGGATGCGCCAGCACACCCGAGGGCAACTCGTGATGCTCATCGGCATGCCCATGCTGTTCGATCACCTTGAAGCGCTCCTTGCCGTGGAACGTCAGATACATCTGGCGGAACGTGTACAGGCCGGTCACCAGCACACCCGCCATCACGCAGAAGTAGGCGTATTGCGCGCCCCAGCGATGCGATTCGCCAACTGCCTCGATGATCGCGTCCTTGGAATAGAAACCCGAAGTGAATGGCACCGCGACCAGCGCGAACGAGCCCGCCCACATGGTGATCCAGGTGATCGGCATGTACTTGCGCAGGCCACCCATGTAGCGCATGTCCTGCTCGTGATGCATCGCGATGATCACCGAACCGGCGCCGAGGAACAGCAACGCCTTGAAGAACGCATGCGTCATCAAGTGGAAGACCGCGCCCGAGTACATCGACACGCCCAGCGCCACCGTCATGTAGCCCAGTTGTGACAGCGTGGAGTACGCGATCACCCGCTTGATGTCGTTCTGCACAATACCGATCAGGCCAGTGAACAATGCCGTGGTCGCGCCGATCACCAGCACGAAACTCAACGCTGTCGACGACAACTCGAACAGCGGCGACATGCGCGCCACCATGAAGATGCCGGCCGTGACCATCGTTGCCGCGTGAATCAACGCCGAAATCGGGGTCGGGCCTTCCATCGAGTCGGGCAGCCACACATGCAACGGCACCTGTGCGGACTTGCCCATCGCACCGATGAACAGGAGGACGCAGATCACTGTCGCGGCGTCCCACTGTGTATTTGCGGTGATTTGCACGTGCTGGCCGAGCAGGGTCGGCGCGGCGCTGAAAGCGGTCGCGTAATCCAGTGTGTGCAGGAAGGTCAGGACCGCGGCAATGCCTATCAGGAAGCCGAAATCGCCCACGCGATTGACCATGAACGCCTTCAGGTTGGCAAAAATCGCGGTCGGCCGCTTGTACCAAAAACCGATCAGCAGGTACGACACCAGGCCGACCGCCTCCCAGCCGAAGAACAGCTGCATGAAGTTGTTGCTCATCACCAGCATGAACATCGAGAACGTGAACAGCGAGATGTAACTGAAGAAGCGCGTGTAACCCGGGTCGTCGCGCATGTAGCCGATCGTGTAGAGATGCACGACGAGTGACACGAAGCCGACCACCACCAGCATCATCGCGGTCAGTCGATCGACCATGAAACCGACGCTGGCGGTCACGTGGCCAATCTGGAACCAGGTGTAGATGTTCTGGTTGTAGTCCTGCGCCCCGCCGAGCGTCAGTTGATACAACACGTAAAAGGACAACACGACGGAGATCAGCATGCCAAGGATGGTGATGCTGTGCGCGGCGACCCGGCCGGCGCCTCCGAGGAACGCGCTGGGGAACCCAGCGAACAGACAACCAACCAGCGGCGCCAGCGCAATGATCAACAGGACGTTTGTGGAGAGACCCATCAGGACATGTCCTCACATACGCAGTGGGTCGCGCCGGGAGCTGTTTGCGCGCGAGGCAAGGAAGAACGAAGGAATGTATGTCGATACATGACTGAGTGACGACGCAGCCCCGGGGGCAAACAGACCCGGCCATGGATGGGCGACGCGGCCCATTGCGAATGTGAGGACATGTCCTTAACCCTTCATGCTGTCGATGTCGGCGATGTTGATCGTGCTGCGCGTTCGGAACAGCAGAACCAGGATCGCCAGGCCGACGGCAGCTTCCGCCGCGGCTACGGTGAGGATGAAAAACACAAACACCTGCCCCGAAACGTCGCCGAGGAAGCGCGAAAACGCCACGAAATTCATGTTTACGGCGAGCAGCATCAGCTCGATCGACATCAGCAGCACAATCACGTTCTTGCGGTTGATGAACAGGCCGGCGACGGCGATGCAGAACAGCACCGCGCCAAGCACGATGTAATGTGCGAGCGATCAGGGTGCACGGGCGCCATCTTCACGAGGCGCACACGGTCGCGCGGATCCACCTTGACTTGTTGGCTGGCCGACTCGTATCGCGTGTCGTGGCGCTCACGCAAGGTCAATGCGACGGCCGCCACCAGACCCACGGTGAGGACCAGGGCGGCCACCTCGAACGGCAGCAGAAATTTCGTGTACAAAGCCTGACCCAACCAAGCCGTGTTGGATACGCCAGCGGCGGTGGCAGGGTTGGCCCCAAGATTCTGTGCCTGCATCGCGCGCACGCCGATCAGGCCGAGCATCTCAACCAACATCACGATGGCCACGATCACACCGACCGGCAGGAACTTCACGAAACCCTCGTGCATTTTCTCCTGATCGATATCGAGCATCATCACCACGAACAGGAACAGCACCATCACCGCGCCGACGTAGACCACGACCAGTACCAAGGCCAGGAACTCGGCATCAAGCAGCATCCACAGGCAAGCCGCACTGAAGAACGTGAGCACCAGGGCGAGTACGGCGTGCACAGTGTTCTTCAGCGTAATGACGGACAGCGCCGCGGCCACGGTGACGAAGCCGAAGGCATAAAAGCAGATGAGCAACAACGTTTGGGGATTCATCGAAAGACCTCAGCGGTACGCCGCATCTTGCGCACGGTCAGCGGCAATCTGCTGTTCGAATCGGTCGCCAATGGCGAGCAGTTGCTGCTTGTCCACCACGTTCTCTCCGCGCTGTTCGAAATGGTATTCGTGGATCGAGGTCTCGACGATCGAGTCGACCGGGCAACTCTCTTCGCAGAAGCCACAATAGATGCACTTGAACAGATCGATCTCGTAACGTGTAGTGCGTCGCGTACCATCTTCGCGCACGTGCGAATCAATCGTGATCGCCAGCGCCGGGCACACCGCTTCGCACAGCTTGCACGCAATGCAACGTTCCTCACCGTTCGCGTAGCG